>Ga0209092_10002210_pt1 | contig 18042 bp, 16 predicted proteins | sample FraStrMetagenome_FD_187446 | JGI IMG/M metagenome (GOLD analysis project Ga0209092, IMG submission 187446) | Marine eukaryotic phytoplankton communities from Arctic Ocean - Fram Strait ARC3M Metagenome (SPAdes) (version 2) | ecosystem: Environmental > Aquatic > Marine > Oceanic | place: Fram...
AAGACGACGATGAGATGGATGGAATCGATGAGATGATGGACGATGTTTCGATATGAACAAAAAATTGATTCAAAAAAATGATTAGAAGTATCGTATCAAATAGTGTATAGATAATTGTTACGATGGATCTCAAACAAAATAAATTAACGCGTGCCGAATGGGATAGTATTGAAGTTCCTATTTCAGAGGAAGAACGAGAAATATTAGGGATGATAATGGAAGGGTATAATAATCCGAACATCAGGCAAAACAAGAATATTTCAATGATTCTGTTTTTGAAAACAGAAATAACGACTGAAAACGAAAAATTCTTGTATGATAAATATTTCGAGCCCATTATTTCGAAAATCTGGAAGAAATATGGTGCTAATATGGGAGAAAGGAACGAAACTAAACCCAGCACAGCAATAAAGAAAATGAAAAGCGTGGATGTTGTTCGAATTCAAAATATGGAATCGAATATTTTGCATCATAAAGATAGATTGTATGAGTTCATACTATTGTCGTTTGCCACTAAATTATGTAAATATTTGAAAGACGGGAAATCCAAATATTCGCTGTATCTCTACACGCTCATAATGCTTCGCAATAATTCCATCGTAGGCGTGAACCCATATGTGTCGGAGTTCGTAGAAGGGATGATTACTAACGCAAATAGCCAAGTAAATTTGGTGGATATTATCGAGCATTCGTATGAATTCATTGAACGGAACAAAACATTGATAACCTATTCCGACAAAGAGTTGTACAGTCACCAAAAGGATATATACTCGGTGTTTCGTCAAAATATGAAGTCCGGATTATCTGGTGGTGCGAATTTAGTGTTCTACAAAGCCCCTACCGGAACGGGTAAGACCCTAACCCCGATAGGTTTGTCTTCCAAATATAGAGTGATTTTCGTGTGTGCGGCTCGTCATATTGGATTGGCCTTAGCTAAATCGGCTATATCGATGAATAAAAAGATAGCGTTTGCGTTTGGATGTGAGACTGCGAGCGATATACGGCTGCATTATTTCGCAGCCTCGGATTTTGAGCGGGATTATCGTTCAGGTGGAATCCGAAAAGTGAATAACGCTGAAGGAGAAAAGGTGGAAATCATTATAAGTGATGTGAAGTCGTATATAACATCGATGCACTATATGTTAGCATTCAACGACGCATCACAAATGATAACGTATTGGGACGAACCAACAATTACGATGGATTACTTGACGCACGATATTCACAGCGTGATTCAGACAAATTGGCGACAGAATGTGATTCCCAATCTGGTTTTATCTTGTGCGACTTTACCCAACGAAGAAGACATTGTTCCTACAATAATGGACTTCCAAGATAAATTCCCCGGTGCCCAGGTGCATAATATAGTGAGTTATGATTTCAAAAAGTCTATACCGATCATAAAAAAGTCGGGTCTCGCGATGCTACCGCACAACACTTACGAGAATTACGATGAACTGACGACTTGCCTGGAAATGTGTAGTAGTAACAAGACGTTGTTACGATACTTCGATTTGCGCGAAATCAAACAGTTCATATTGTTTATGAACCGCTCCAAGTATGTGTCCGAAAATAGCCGTATCGAGAATTATTGGAGTTCTATAGAAGAAATCACGATGATTTCAATTAAGGAATATTATTTGTATTTACTACAAAACATTTCACGCGAAGCCTGGGGCGAGTTGTTTCCGTTAGTTTCCAAACTGACCCTGCCCTACTTCTCTAATCTGTCGAAATCCCATAGCGTCGATGTTTTGAGCAATAGTGTAGGAAGTTTGGGAGGTGGGTCTTTGGTAAGAACACAAAGTGTTGCGAGCTGTGCGAAGGCGGTAAATGGTCCAAGAACGGGGATTTTGGCAACGACTCACGACGCACATACCTTGACGGATGGTCCGACCATATTTCTGTGTGAAGATGTTGCGAAAATCGGGAAGTTTTACATCCAACAGTCATCGATTCCTTCGACAATATTCCAGGATTTGATGAACAAGATTTTGAAGAATAGTAAACTGTCGGAAAAGATTGATACTTTAGAGAGAAGTTTGGAAGATTTGGAAAATAAGAATGAAAAGAAGGGGTCTGACGATGTTGATAAAAAATCCCCGGAAGTTCAGAAGATGTACAAGGATATAGACAAATTGAGAGAACAAATCAAATACATAAGTATAGATCCTTTGTATATTCCCAACACATCCCCGCATCAAGACAAGTGGAATCCTTCGAAAGCCAATTATAAGGATGCTTTCGTGCCGACCATCGAAGAACGGTTTGTCAAAGAGATTATGGCGTTAGATATCGATAACTATTTGAAGGTGTTGCTGTTGTTGGGCATAGGCTTATTTATGGAAAACGTCCATCCAAAATATTTGGAAATAATGAAGCTGATGGCATCTCAGCAAGATTTGTTTATGATTGTTGCATCGAGTGATTACATATACGGAACGAACTATAGTTTCTGCCACGGTTATTTAGGAAAAGACTTGGAATCTATGACGAAGGAAAAAACATTACAATGTTTAGGAAGAATCGGTAGAGGACAAATCCAACAAAACTACACGATTCGGTTTCGCGATGACCTGCATATCCATAAACTATTCTCGAAACACGAGGTTAGTATAGAAGCGACGAATATGAAGAAACTGTTCAATAGCGAAGAATAATTAGAATCAGATAGTTTAGTAAAAAGGTAAGTTCAAAAACATCCAAAAACATCCAAAAACATCCAAAAACATCCAAAAACACCCAAAAAATATTAATTATGAATTTAAGTATTTAAAGTGTAAATCGAATATATTTTTATAATTACATAATAATAATGTCATCGGTCGTTTCTTCAGAACAAAAGCAATCTACGGAAAACAATCTTTCCACCCCAAATGGGTATAGACTCCCAGAAAACACAACACTACAACACGCTATTAAATTGTCTGTAGTGGAAGACAAACCGATAATGATGGATTACTGGACAAATTCCTTGGATAAAAGCGTCATTATTGGGGTGAAAGAGTCCAAAGAAAAACTCTTGGTGAAAAGCGAAGACGAATACACGAGTCCTATTGCAAAGATTTTCAAGGTGGGCAAGGAGTATATTGTAATGACAGAGAACTCCATTTATATTGTGGACGTAGAAATCCCAACAAAGCGTATTAGTGCTTAACTCTGAATTTTCAAAATATGTATTATACTAAATAATGTATATTTTTTTACAAGACTGTTCCGATGGTTTCGATTTGTTGTTCTGTTAGAGATTCGGGAAACTCTACCAAGAATTCGATAACGAGGTTCCCAGCAGTATTATCGCGGATAAACCCGAATTTAGGGATTGTTTTTGAATGATTGGGTGGTATTACTGTGCGATTATTTTGATTATTGATTTTGATAATTCTATGATTTAAGTGTTTGAGGTCGAATGAGAACCCACAGAGTGATTCCTTAAGTGAAATCCTTTTTTTATACACGATATCTAATCCCCGTTTTTCATAGACGGCGTCTTTTTGGATTTCCACAATGACCATCACATCACCAACTATATTGCCACTTGATTTATCGCCCTTTGCTTTCAATAAAAATTCTTCCATATCATTAACCCCTGGAGGTATTTGTATTTCTGTTTTCAAAAGCTCTACACAATTATTGAATCTTTCATTTGTAGTTCGTTCGTATTCGATTTCTTTGACACATCCGTGGTATGCCTCATACAGATTTATATTCAATACAACTTCAATGGGGTCCGGAATTTGAATTGAATCTCCGCTTGGTCTTTGTCTAAATGGCGAAAAATCATCTGTATGAAATATATGGATGTTTGGATTGTTGTTGTTGGCATTGTGGGGTTCGCCGTTTCCTCCACCGAAAAAATTCATAAACGATAATGGATTCTCTCGTCGTTTTTCGTTGACAAATGTTGGACAAGGTGGCATAGCGCCTCCTCCTCCGGCGCCTCTAAACATCATTTGTATGATATTGTTGATTTCATTCAGTTCATCATCGATTGATCCATTGCCACAATCAACGCCGAATTTCAATTGGATATCGTATTGCTGTCTTTTCGAAGGATCGGATAAAACCTCGTATGCTTGGTTGATTTTTGGAAATAAGGAAGGGTCATATTCAGGATGAGTATCCATCGGATTTCGGTCTGGATGAAATTTCAAACTGAGGGAACGGTATGCCTTCTTAATATCTGCTTCAGTTGCGTTGTGTGGAACATTCAAAATGTCGTAGTAATTCTCCATTTACTCAGATATATGCATTATGTAGGTTTTTATATATGATTTTTTTCGCAAATGTTCTAATAATGTTCTAATAATATACAAAAATATTAACATAGAAATATTATCATAGAAACATTATCATAGAAATATTAAAAAATGAGTGAAGGGGATTTGATATTATCCAAATATAAACCGTACACGTTGAAGGGGTTTTATTTAGAAGAACACACATCTAAAATCATCGATACACTGTTTGAACTCGACGACCTGAATATATTATTCATCGGTGCCAGTGGTTCAGGGAAGACGACACTATTAAACGCCATCATTCGCGAATATTATAACCTCTCCAAAACAAGCTCAATGCCTCATTCTAACATATTATTCATTAATAATTTGAAAGAGCAAGGCATCCATTATTTTCGGAACGAAATGAAGACCTTTTGTCAATCGCAATCGAATGTACGCGGAAAGAAGAAGATAGTCATCATTGACGATATAGACACCATTAATGAGCAAAGTCAACAAGTGTTTCGTAATTACATTGATAAATACAAACGGAACATTCATTTTATATCAGTGTGTAATAATATCCAAAAGGTTAATGAAAGTATTCAATCGAGAACCCATATACTAAAATTGGCTCCACCCGAAAAGTATCAAATCAAAGAGTTGATGGACCTTATTGTCAAAAACGAAAATTTGGAGATGGATGAGGCATCAAAAGAATACGTATTGGGGATGTGTGATGGTTCTTTCAGGGTTTTGATAAATTGTTTAGAGAAAATATACATTTTAGGAGAACCGATAAATATAGATATGTGTATGAAATTGTTTTCCAATGTTTGTTTCAAGAGCTTCGAAGAGTACATACATCATTTGAAGAAGAATGAACTCAAAAAAAGTATTGAAAAACTATATTCTGTTTATTGCAAAGGTTACTCTGTGATAGATATCCTCGACTTTTTCTTCATATTCATCAAACAAACTACTTCTTTGGATGAAAAGATAAAATATCAAATCATACCCTTTCTGTGTGAGTATATAACAATAACCAACAAGATCCACGAAGACGCAATTGAATTGGCACTTTTCACAAATGATATTCTCCCTTTATTCGAATAATCGGAGGTATACTCCCAGGGGAATTATAAGTATATTATATATCATCAATATTTAGGAATCTTCAATTATTTTTCAAATGTTAAACCAAATATTTAAACATCAAGTACCTATGTCTCTTTTATTTGAATTATTCGACAAGCTCGATATTAAACAAGACAAGTATTATTTGGTCAATATAGACACGTATAAAAAAGTGTTGTTTCACGAATATCATACCGATTTTATAACCACACTTAAAGAATATTATCATATTTCAAAACATAGATACTTGGACCGGAAATTATCATATAATTCATTTACGAATATTGTTCGGCAAATATGTAAGAGCAATGATAATCATTTCATCACCAAAGTCAAATATAACGAGTCGAAATATAATATTGAATTTTATATTTATTTCGATACTTAGAGCATATTATATTCTTTATAATATAATATACATTCATATTATAGAAATTAGGCATGAACTCCAAAACATTATTCAAATACGCGACTATAATATGTGTTTTAGGGGTCGTTGGATATTTCGGAACAAAAGTGAAATCCAGCTTTGACACCAAAGATAAAGATGAGTATGAAATGATAAAAAACTACTTGTTGAATGATTCGCCGTTATACGGATATAACAAACCAAAATTGTGGATTCATACAAAATATGAAATTAACGCTCGTAAATGGCTCGACTTTTATTCGAAAAATACCTGTGATTTGAACCAAGAATATATCCATATTTGTATCCAGTCTATCATACAAAAATGTAGTGATGATTTTCACATTTGTTTGATTTCGGACGAGAGCTTTTCAAAATTGCTACCTTCGTGGGATATACAACTTTGCTCGGTTGCCGAACCATTTAGAAGCCAATATCGTGAAATCGCTATGGCACAACTCCTGTATTATTATGGAGGGGTCGTGGTGCCAAATTCGTTTCTATGTTTGAAAAACCTCTTCCCACTATTTCAAACAGGTATCGTGGGTAATAAGCCGTTTGTGTTGGAGGCCATCAATCGAACTTCCACCGATGATTCATCGCGAAAAATGTCATTTGTCCCGGATAACTTTTTCATAGGGGCTATGAAAAACGACCCTCAAATCGAATCTTATATTTCATACCTAAAAACACAGTCTAAACTCCCTCATTTTACTGAAGAATCCACATTCAAGGGGTATAATAGCCAGTTTTTTGTAGCCAATATTAATCACAATAATTTCAATATGTTGGATGGAAAATACGTGGGCGTCAAGACGATGAAAAATCGTCCGGTCTTGATCGAAGAACTTTTTGAAGATAATATCATCGAGTTTTCTCAGGAAATGTTCGGTATCTATATTGACCAAGACGAAATACTGAAAAGACATAAATATGAATGGTTTGCACAACTTTCCAAAAAGCAAGTTTTAGAAGTAAATAATGTGCTCGTCAAATATATGAAGATTGCGATGGAGCCATCTCCTGTGAAAAGAACAATAAAATCACTCGAAGAAATGACGCCGGATCATCTCGGAAATGCCCATCAAAATGTGGTAGCCATTTAAAAAATTGATACAAAATATATGATTTTATAAAACCATATATATAAAATTAAAGATGAATATGAATATGAACTATTTCAGAGTTTGCGTCATCGTTTCTTACTTGATACCATTTATACAAGGATTCTCAAATAAGATTCCCCCCATATTCAAATCGCAGTATTCAAAGCTTCAAAATCTAATTTCGTCGAAAGCGGTGATTTCGTCGCTCATCAAAGATTTGACCAGCGAAACTGACTTTCGAAATTTGTTTATGAATATCGAACCAGTAAATCTTGTGAATTATTGTCTATATATTTCAATGTTCGCAACTTTTGTATTCACTCAGACACAGTATTACAATGATATTACTGAACAACAAAAATTTATGAAAATCACTGAATATAGAAAGGCGACTAAAATAACTCAAAATGTGTTTTCAGTGTTTGTATTTGTTTTATTTCGCGATATTGACAGTGTGGTTTAAATATTTCAATGATGTCTTCGTGTATGACGCTTAGTCGAACCTCCACGTTTCTTCCGGGTTGAACTCTTCTTCGCCCAATATGGAACCATCAAAGATTCGGGCAATTCATCTTTTGTGATTTTTCCTTTCGAACGATTATCAAACACAACAGTATAGTGCGTGGCGTCGTCGTTTGTTTTTGCCTTTAGCGGAATATGTCCTAACACTTTAGAAACCGGTAATTTAAACTGAAGAAGTTTTTTCTTGTAGATTGCAAACGATTTATCTTTTTTATTCACTTTGATAAAATCCCCACTTTCAATTTTTTCGCGTTCCCAAGACTCGTAATGATTTTGCCGTGGGTTTGTGTGTTTTCCCGTTTTGACTTCATCTTTGTTTTCTACAGGTATTGGCCATAGTTCTGATTTATCGAATGGAGGAAAGTATTGTATATCATACACAAAATCCTTTTCTAATTGTACTTTTTTGATTGTAGCATAATGAAAATCATCCTCATCCGTGCATGTTTCACCGAATTCCGTAACTTCATTCGGAATCGCTTTAATAACTGTACCTATTGGATATTTGGCTTTTTCCAACAATTTTATTTTTGTGTGTTCTTTCTCCAAATCTTTCAAGTGAATAGTGTAAACACTTCGCTTTTCATCTTCAAATGGATATTTGATAATACCTCGAAAAAATACCTCGTCAGTTTGGTTGATTGTTTTACTGTAAATTTCTTGTATTAAAAAAGACACTATATTCTCATCGGTCTCGTCTTCACCGTCTTCTATCGATCGCACCAATAACCCCCGAGGAATGCGTATGTGATCATTTGTTTGAAGTTTCAAATCGCCACCAATATTTACTATTTTATCCTTTGAATAGGTGCTACGATTTACATTGGATATGTCGTCTTCTTTTACTTTGAATAATCGCATTAATCGTATTATAGGCACTTCCTCTGTTACATAATTTTCACCTTGTTTGCGTTGTCGCATTATAAAAATGGCACTGCGTATTTTATTTTTATCCGAATCCTCGTGGAATTCTTCCCTCAATATGGTTTGTCCGGTCAAATTCCAAGTGTATGATTTTGATGGATTTATCATACTGGTATCTTGGTGTTCCCATTTCTCGTTTTTTTCGGCGGACTCCGAAATCATTTTTCTGGCGAATTTTTCTTGAATATCTTTCTGAAAATACCAGTTGGGGACTAAATCATTGTTTTTGAGAACAAGAGTTTTAGATGTTTTAGAGTCTTTCCTTTTTTTATAATATTCATAATTTGGTTTCAATTCCCAACTGTCTACATCTTCCGGTTTTAACAGTTCTAACAAATCGCCTATTGAAACACAAAAATCTACATACCCGCCCAAAACATCGTCGGAACGATACGGAATAACAGAAATTCCGGATTTCTCAAACACATCCCTTTTTAATACTTCTTCAGAATTGGCTTTTGAAATAATTCCGTATATTTCACCACTCTGTAGTGGTTGTCCAATACCATATTTGTATGTGTTTTTGATAATTTGTGTTAGTAAATAATCCGAATTTTTAAACTGAAATTTGCGACCGACTATTTTGTCGTCCTTTTTCAATATTTCCCCTTGTTTAAACAATACCTTCTCAAATCGCTCCTTTGATCCTTTTGCATTCATTTTATCGGATTCCTGTATTTCCACATCCACTAAAACTTTTGAGAACGCTCTCAAATTGCGTAGACCATAATTATCATACACATTCATTAGTTGGTTATACCGGTCATCTTTTGTCAGACGATTTTTCACTTGAACTTTATTGGGAAGTTTTATTTCTTCGATGGGTTTTTTATTTTGTGTGAATATGAAAATTTCTTGGGGTTTCAGTTCCTTTGTTGCGTCTTCGCTACTGTATGCAAATGTAGCAATTATATCCAAAATGAACCCACAAAAATAGTTTCCATAATTTGCCGGGATCAAATACCATTCGCTCGGTTCGTCGTTTCCGAATTTAATATTGGAAGCTTTAAAATAAAAACGCAGAACTGCGTGTGTCATTTTTTCGATATAATAATTGATTTTGTTTTCACCGGTTCCGATGGTTTCCGACGGAAAAGTGTATATCATATGTATTTTGAACCCGATATCATCATTCAATCCAGGAATCAAAAACGTCTGTGCTCCACTAATACGATTCAGATTCGATTTGTCAGACAGACCCATCTTATAATAAACCTCTTTCCCAATATTTTTGCTAATAATGTATATGTATGATTTGCGCAATTCTTTGATACCGGTTGATATGTTGGTTCTCACTTTTGTCATCAATGTTTCTAAATACTGAAAGGCTTCGTCGTTGGCCATGTATTCACGACCTAACTGTGTGGTTCCTAAGATTTGTTCGTACGCGGTTTTGTTTCTTAATTTATCGATTTGTAATGAACAATCTTTTCCGGTTCCCTTCTTTCGTTCAAAATAATATATTGGTTTTTTACATTCACTCATCTTACTATATTATGTCATCAAATTATTTAGCATTACTTTCATTTTTATGAATTATTTTCTAATATACAATATATATATATATAGCCGTAATCATGGGAAAAAGCTTTATTGAATGTAAAACTGTTGTAGAGAAGGGAAAACGCAGATTAAGATATGTAAATACTCGTACTAAGAAGAATTTGCCAATTGTTGTGGGAGCGAGAGGTGGACTTTCTATCAAGTCTCCTGGTTCTAAGTCCAGAAGATACGTAAAGAAGCAGTGCAGTAAGTCAAACCCTGGAAAACAGTTCTGGGAGACAGCAAAAAGTTTGAAAAACAAAAGTATGAAGAAGTAAGATAAATAATAACGAATACATTCATTTTTTGTGTAGATATATCATATACTATGCCACCTAAATCCAATAAAATAACTACACAAAAACTAAAAGCTCGTATCAAATGCGTCCAAAAGTTTAGAGACAAATATTTTAACAAAACTGTCAAAAGAAAACCTCGAACACCCAAGGCACCAAAAGAGCCCAAGGTTCCAAAAGCACCAAAGGTCAAGGCACCAAAAGCACCAAAAGAGCCCAAGGTACCAAAAACACCAAAAGAGCCCAAGGTACCAAAAACACCAAAGGTCAAGGTACCAAAAACACCAAAAGAGCCCAAGGTCAAGGTTCCAAAAGATACAAAAGCACCTATTGAACCCGAAAAAATATAAAGTTTTATGTGATAATATTATTACAACATAAAACTGTATGATATACAAACTACCGGAAGATATTTTACGAAAAATATATGAATATGATGATACATACAAACACATATTCAACACCGTTCTTGAGCAAATGATGCTAACATTCGAAAGATATAATCGATATGTTCACTATGAACTATTCCGCAACGATTTGTTTTATAATTTACATTTTTTTGTGTATGATATATTTCATTTCATTCAAAATTCCAACAAACTACTCCCATAGTTTATCAACAACTTCATGGTAGCATTTTGTAATGATTCTGTTTTTGTACGCAGCATCTTTTTTATCAAAATTCAAAGCATCATCTTTGCTAATAAACATTAGATTATGAAAGTAATGAATGAACAAGAACCCATATTCATTTTTAGTATAATCCAAGAGAAGTTCTCGAACTTTATCAAGAATATCAGTAGTGATCCGAGAAAACATTTCTTGTTTGAAAATCCTTTGTTTGCTGTATGATAATAGAAAGAAATCCAATAGCATCAAATACAAATAGATGACGCTTTCACGAAGAATTTTCTCATCGGGGTCCAACCATGATTCCTCTCTACAAAGGTCACAATCCCAATCAACGAATTTCACTTCTATGCGCCCGTGTTTATTCTCGCGCAACACTATATTTCGACTCGTTAAATCGTAATATACGATACCCATTTGTGTGAGTTTTTCCAATATGTCTATGACCTGGTCACATATATCTTTTTGTATAGCATCCTTTGAATCATAATATTTGGAAGATTCTAACATTTTCTCGCTTTGATTGGAAGTCAGGAACTTACACAATGTATAATTGTATTTTTCCATAACCATATATCGATTTATATGCCCATTATTTTCGATGTTTCCCAAGAAGTAGATGTTAGGGCACAATCCCCGTTTAACAGCTTGTAAGAACATTTTTTCGTCGTCGTATTTCTCTTCAATATCTAAATGTATATTTTTATCAAAGTCGGCATCTGAACCTGTATTTAAGCGCAGTTTGGTGATTCGTAATACAAACCGGTCGTTTTGGTAAATTTTATTGTGACCCCCTTTTCCATAATAATCTTCCTTGGAAAACCCGAACTTTTCAAAAACGTGTTGTATACTATCTGCGAAGTTCTGATGAATAGGGTTTTTCTTGGGCTTCATATTCGGGTTTTTCATCAACTGGGAAATGTCGATATTCCTTAGGTCGTTTGTTAACATTGGTCTTTGATTGAATGGTGATTATATATGTCATCACAAAAAATCAATCAATTTTCTATAATAAAAAAGGATATGCATATACAGCAAAAGATTTATCAAGAGTATTTGTATACTCGCAAACAATATAAATAGTTTACGCTATAAGTGTAGAATGGATAATTTGGAACAGCAAGAATCGCTTGTGATCATACAAAATCTTTATGAAAAATACAAAGACGATACGTATATGGCTCAAAGGTTGTCTCAGTATATTAAAGGACAATTACCTACAGTTATGGAGTCTTTTCATAACAATCATAAACAGAGAGCCTTACGAAATCAAGAACTAATGACCAAACAAGAGATATTCATAGAGGATTTTTTCAACCGCTTCAAAAACTACTATTATTGCGCAACCACTGAAAAGTTTTTTTATTATGATCAAAAGAATTACATACTGATTAATGAAGATGATATATTGCACCATATTTTGAGAACCATCACCGAGGTTGGTACCATATCCGCTTGGAAACAGCGAACCAAAATATCTATTATGAAACGGATCAAAGAAAATAATATATTGAAAACGATTCCCAATTCAGATACGATTCAGCGAGTGATCGACTTGTTTTATCCCACGGTATTTCAAACGAAAAACGAGGCCAAGTATTTTTTGACAATTTTGGGTGATAATATCCAAAAGAAACATACGAATTTAATCCATTTCGTGGATCCTAAACTGAAATCATTTATTCGTGAGCTGAATAATTATATTCATATATATGTGTCCGGTCAGTGTTCTCAAACAATAAAATACAAATATCACGAACACGAATATAGTTCGTGTAGGATATTGCTGTGTAATGAAATCGGGTCTAACTTTTTGAAACAAGGGTTAGAGCACTCCCTAAATATTTTGTGTGTGGCCTCGCATTATTCCACACGATATACATCTTCGGACGACTATTTGGATAAGATGAACAACGATACGCTAAAGCACCAAATATTGTTTTTGAAAAATACAAGTCCCGATGAACTTATTTTGAAATTCATTAACGAATATATCCAAATAGGTGTGAGTGATGACCCTCCCGGAGAACCTATTCCGTGGAAAAACGTGTTATACTTATGGCGACATTTCCTAAATAATTTGAAGTTGCCTTCTGTAATTTTTCAACAAAATCTCAAACAGAAAGTCATAGAACATATGGAAGGTAAATATGATGAGGTCAGCGACTCATTCAAAAACATATCGAGCAAATGGTTGCCCAATATCCAGAAATTCATCACATTCTGGAACGAAAATATGGAGTATGATGAGTTCGAAACGGAATTGGAGATTGAAGAAGTTATGGTGATCTACAAAAAGTGGCTAAACAATCAATCTGTGAATATAACTGAAAAACAAGTCTTTGATATCTTACAGTATTATTTTCCGGAAGTGGAAACTGAGAACGAAAAATTCATAAACAAAATTAGATGTAAACTCTGGGATAAAACTTTGGATATACAAATTTGTCTTGAAAACATTCGCGAATTAATGACATCGAACCATTCAGGTTCTCCGGAAATATATCTAAAGACTTCTATTTCTATCTATGAAATTTATCAGAAATATTGTAAGATTCAGTTTGCTTCTCAAAATATGATTGTAAGTAAAAACTGTTTTGAGAAATATGTCTATGAGAACCTTTCCCAATATATTGTTAATAATAATATGATATCTATGGAATGGCTACAAAACTAATTTTTAGTATCTAAACTTTCTAAAAAATAATAAATGTATAAATCTATATTTATTATTTGTTTCACACTCCTAAATGATACGTATTATAAACAATTTATAGCTGTTGAACTTCGCCAGCGACGTGTTTTTCAGCTTGGTCATCTCCGCCCATGATGGAAAGAGGTGGCTTAGTTGTTGGGTCTTCAGAGTTTCCTCCCTTCTTCATCGACTTTCTTCTCGACTTTCCTCCCTTCTTAACATATCCAAACTTACCCTTCTTGGCGAAGTATCCGTACTTTTCCAAACGCTTCTCCTTCTTGGCGGTCTTGTGCTTCTTCAAGCTGACAATACGTCCCCACTTGTTCTTAACAAAATCTTTTTTGGTAAGTTCCTTACCTGTCTTTGTCTTTCCTGGTCTCTTGTATGCGGTTCCGTTCATTACTTGTTCACGGGAACCAGTAAGGTTCTTGTACTTTTTACCATTAATGTGGTAGCTTCCGTCAGACGATTTAGTGTATCTCTTGGTCATACGAGTTATATATACATTATATAGAAAAAATTCATTTGTCTAATATTTCATTCTAAATACTGGCAAGTTTGGTTGAACTTTCGCCGCTGAGGTAGAATCAGCCATAGGTGATGAATTTTTTACTATCTGGGAATAACGCATTCTGTTGGAAATCCGGGAATCATTTGTAGATGTTCCTAAATTATTGGTTTTCAAAATAGGAAATCCGCAAATTTCCGAATTTTTCTGGGCAAGACAATACTTGTAAATTCGCGTTTGTTCTCGGGGTATTTCTTTGAAACGAAATACAAATTGGTCCGACATATGGGTATAAGTATATGAGTATATAAGTATATGAGATATATGATATATTGTATGACTTCAACAAAAAATTGATTCAAAAAAAGCTTAAATACATATTCACATAATTCCTATCTATCCTTTTACTATTATGTCAGTAGATCTCGCTCAACAATATCAGCAAAAAACCGACAAGCAACACATCTTGGATAATCCTGATACATACATCGGTTCCGTTGAAATTGTTGATGCAAACCTCTGGGTCTTTGACGATGAATCCAACACCATTAACCTCAAAACGGTTGAATACAATCCCGGGCTATACAAACTGTTTGATGAAGGCATCGTTAATGCCCGAGACCATGTTGTCCGTATGATCCGCTCGACGGCCTCAAATAAAAGACTCGTTAATTCAATCGACACACAAATAGCCGAAGACGGCACCATTACAATTACTAACGATGGTAATGGAATCGATGTTGCAAAACACCCCGAAAATGATCTTTGGATCCCCGAAATGATTTTCGGACATTTGCGCACGTCTACCAACTACAATAAAGAGGAAAAGAAAATAGTCGGAGGTAAAAACGGTTTCGGTTTCAAACTTGTCCTCATTTGGTCCACTTATGGCTACATCGAAACCGTCGATCATACCCGCGGATTAAAATATTGCCAAGAATTCAAAAACAATTTGGATGAAATTTGTCCACCAACAATCACAAAATGTTCCTCCGGAAAACCCTACACTAAAGTCGTTTTCAAACCCGATTATCAAAGACTCCAATTTGACAATGGTCTAACATCAGATATGGTGTGTTTACTAAAAAAACGCGTCTTTGATATCGGGGCTGTTACCGACCATTCCGCTAAGAAAATCAAGGTTTCGTTTAACGGCGAAACCGTTCCCGTGAAGAATTTCCAACAGTATATTGATTTATATGTGGGAACCAAAGATAAAGAGGGAGGAAAGCGTGCGTATGAATCCAGCGGTGAACGTTGGGAATACGGTGTCGCGTTATCTCCTACACACGAATTCATCCAAGTGTCCTTTGTCAACGGTATATGTAGTTTTAAAGGTGGAAAACACGTGGATTATATCATGGGTCAAATCACGCGTAAATTGTGTGATTACATTGAGAAAAAGAAGAAGGTGAAGGTCAACGCCAGTTCTATCAAAGAGCAATTGGTGTTGTTTTTGAGATGTGATATCGAAAATCCATCGTTCGATAGTCAAACAAAAGATTATATGAATACGCCTTCCAGTAAATTCGGGTCGATGTGCAGTGTATCTGATAGTTTCATCGAAAAGGTCGCAAAAATGGGCGTCATGGATATGGCGTGTAGTTTGACCGAAGCCAAGGACAACAAACTCGCCAAGAAAACCGATGGGTCCAAAACGAAATCTGTCCGCGGAATCGCCAATTTCATCGATGCCAATAAAAGTGGCACGGCCAATTCCCAAGATTGTATATTGATTTTGTGTGAGGGATTAAGTGCTATGTCCGGTATTGTATCTGGTTTATCGAGTGATGACCGCGACAATATTGGAATATATCCTTTAAAAGGGAAACTTCTAAATGTTCGCGGAGAGGTTGCCAAGAAAATCGCGGAAAACAAGGAAATCGGGGATATCAAGAAAATCCTCGGATTGGAAACTGGAAAAGTCTACGATTCATTAGAAACCATTCATTCGTGTTTGAGATACGGGAAAATAATGGTAATGACCGACCAAGATTTAGATGGAAGTCATATTAAAGGTCTCTGTATTAACCTGTTCCACAGTGAATGGGAAGGGCTTATGAAAATCCCCGGATTCATCAGTTTCATGAACACTCCCATTTTGCGAGCGAAAAAGGGCTCTCAAACACTATTGTTCTACAACGACGGAGAATATTGGACGTGGAAACAGCAAATGGACCCCGACGAATTGTCCAGATGGACTATCAAGTATTTCAAGGGTTTAGGAACTTCAACTGCTAAAGAATTCAAGGAATATTTCGCCAACAAGAAAATCGTGGACTTTGTTCATAACGGAACAGTTAGCGATGATTCAATCGATAAAATCTTCAACAAAAAACGACCAGATGACCGTAAGGTCTGGTTGGAAAACTACAACAAACTATCTTATTTAGACACTAACCGTCCGCAAGTGCCATATGAAGAGTTCATCGACCAAGAAATGATTCATTTCAGTTCTTACGATTGTGCTCGCTCGATTCCTAACGCAATAGATGGACTCAAAATATCTTTACGCAAAATCTTGTATGCGGCATTCAAAAGGAAACTTACATCGGAAATCAAAGTGGCTCAATTCTCGGGGTATGTGTCGGAGCACTCGTCGTATCATCACGGCGAAGCTTCTTTGAATGGCGCGATAGTCAATATGGCACAAACGTATGTGGGTTCAAACAATATTAATCTGTTGGAGCCTAACGGTCAGTTTGGTTCGCGTCTTCAAGGTGGCGATGATAGTGCGTCGGAAAGATACATCTTCACTTTGTTGAATCCTCTTACACGATATATCTTTCCAGAAGCGGACGATGCCATTTTGAATTATGTGGATGATGATGGAACGATTGTCGAGCCTGAACATTATATTCCGATCATTCCGTTTTCCCTTATGAACGGCATTTCGGGTATTGGAACCGGATTTTCGTGTTCGATTCCTTCGTTCAATCCTGCGACCATCATCGAATATTTGAAAAATAAGCTAAACAGCCGTTCCAATGAAACGGTCGAGTTTGTGCCTTATTACGAAGGGTTCAAAGGGACCGTTTCGAAAATCGAAGGCGAATCCAAATTCTTAATCAAGGGAGTGTATGAGAAAATCGGCGAAGACAAAATCCGGATTACCGAACTCCCCGTCGGAACTTGGACGATGCCATACACAAATATGTTGGAACAACTGATGGACGGTGCCACGGATAAATCGGGCAAGAAAATCACGCCGATTATAAGGGATATGGTGTCATTTTCCACAGAAGTCAATGTCGATTTCACCGTTACATTCACGCGTGGAAAACTACAAGAACTTGAAGCGAAGGCCCTCGACGCGAATGGTGCGAATGGTCTTGAAAAGGCTTTGAAATTGGCTACTACAGTAAGCACCACGAATATGCATATGTTTGATGAAGATTCGAAGTTACACAAATATAGTAGTGTAGAGGAAATCATTGAAGGGTTTGTTAAAGTTCGTTTGGACAAGTATGAGAAGCGAAAGGCGGCACAATTATCAGATATGCGACAAAAATTGGTGAGATTGTCCAACAAGGCGAAATACATCAAACACAACCTGTCTGGTGCGATCGACTTGAGACGGAAGTCGTCTCAACAAATTACCGAACTGTTGGAAAAGATGGAGTTTGTGAAACTGGATGGCGATTACAAGTATTTGATTAAAATGCCGATGGATTCCGTTTCAGAAGAAAACGTTGTGAAAATAATGGAAGACAAGGAAAATATGACGAAAGATTTAGATGAACTATCCAAAACGACGGTTGAAACGATTTGGTTGCGCGAATTGGATATGTTGGAGAAACAATATGGTGTTTATAAGAAAAGACGCGAAGAACTACAAAAGGAAAAGTCGCAAAAACCTCAAGGCGGTGGTTCAAAAACTTCGGGAACAAAGAAAACACCCAAGGTGAAGAAGTAAACATACACAAAGACCGACACGGAAACATAGAATAAGAGAATAATAGAATAAGAGAATAAGAGAAACACGAAAAAGCCATCTGTAAAAAGGTAAACGGAGATAAGTATAAATATTTTTTTATTGATACTTATTAG
>Ga0209092_10002212_pt1 | contig 18031 bp, 12 predicted proteins | sample FraStrMetagenome_FD_187446 | JGI IMG/M metagenome (GOLD analysis project Ga0209092, IMG submission 187446) | Marine eukaryotic phytoplankton communities from Arctic Ocean - Fram Strait ARC3M Metagenome (SPAdes) (version 2) | ecosystem: Environmental > Aquatic > Marine > Oceanic | place: Fram...
TGAAAGAATGTCGTCGCTGTCTTGATGATAGATCTTGTACATCAGCGGGTAAAGGACGAACAGTGTGATGCCGGAAAGGGAAAGAGAGGTGAACGCCATCCACCATGCAGGGATTCCGGCAGAACCGCCCGAAAGCATTGCTGTTTCTCGCCCGCCACCAATTTCAGCACCGATCAAAATGTAGCCCCAATCGCCAAGGTCTTGGACGCTCCAACACGAGCGCGCTCCAGTTTCAGTGACCCGGACTTCTTTCTTGGTTTCGTCATCGACGAAGGGGAGGAAAGCCAAGGTCTGCTTCGACACATCCATCTCAAATTCAATGGTTTTTGAAATCAGTTCGCCGCCTTCAACAACGCTTGCGTTGGCGATATCTGATTGGTTGTACACTTCAATATTGAATGTCAAATCATAGTGGCCTTCATCCAAGTCTGCGTACGACGCTTCCCAGTAGGCTCGGCCTGTTTCAGAGGTGCCTTTCATTTTCACAGTTTTTACGCTGGCGTTGGTTTCGGACCATGCGGGTGTGTCCTCATCCATTGTTTCGATGGTGTAAGAAAGCGAAGCATGCCCCTCGGGAAGGTTGTGGCCCCATAGAGAGAATGCATGCGCTTCTTCGTTGGGGAACATGTGAATCCAAGGTTCATCTGTGATCTCTTCGCACTCGCCCCCGATATCAAGGAAGGTTTTGGATGCGGCATGGTCAAGGGCTGTTGATTCACCGAGCATGCCAGCCGACATCGAGAAGATCATCAAGGCGTAAAGGACCGTGTAAAGGAGACCAGCAACCAGGACGAAGTTTTCTTTATTTGCCAGCAAACTACGCCCTGAGCCACCGTTTCGTCGGTTGCGAATAACTTCGAGTTCTTTGATGACTTTGTCTTTGCGGGCTTCATGCTCAGAGCCTTCACCGTGGGCGGCGGTGTCATCGCTTCTGCCGCCCATATTTCTCACAAGAGGTTCAACCAAATGAACCCAACGATTGGCGACTCAACTCAATACGAATCAAACGGCCTTTTTTTGACCGAATAAATCAACAAGGCTTGCGCTGTAAAGGTGCGACGAGGTGGGTCAGGCCGGACTTGAACCAGCGACCTCGGCATCTTCAGTGCCGCGCTCTCCCAACTAAGCTACTGACCCGTGCAACTTTGCGATGACCCCTGCCATATCAAGGCTTCCGCCTGAGCATCATGCCTCATTCGATGCCGTCAAGAATGGCGACTTGAGCGTCGAAGAGTGCTTCCAATCCACCGTCTGCCTGAGCAAGCAGTGCGACCAGTTCCTCTGCCGAAAAGGTTGATTCTTCACCAGTGCCTTGGATTTCCACGTACTTTCCATCAGCGGTTTTTACCACGTTCATATCGACATCTGCGTTTGAGTCGAGAATGTAATCCAAGTCAAGCCACACATTCCCGTCGATCAAGCCGACAGAGATAGCAGCCAAATCGTGAGGAATAACTGCGTTTTCATGGTTGGTCTGTTCGGTCTTGGAAAGGGATGGAGCGGTCCATCCATTGCGTCGTTCGTCCTCAGTTGGACGCATGTCGAGCGGCAGGCAATCGCCACGAGCAATGAGTCGGCGGACTGCCAGGCGCAAAGCGATGTTTGCAGCGGTAATCGAAGCGCACCGGGTGCCTCCATCTGCGTTAAGGACATCACAATCGACGTTGAGTGCGACGGGCCCAAGGGCTTCCAAATCAACAGCTGCTCGCAACGAACGAGCGACGAGGCGCTCGATTTCTTGCGTGCGGCCTTTTGCGCCACGGCGTTCACGGCGGAACCTTGAGTCGGTTGATCCTGGAAGAAGGGAATACTCAGCGTGAACCCAGCCCTTGGTTGAATCACGGGGGAACCATCCTGGCAAGCGGGATTCTTTGGTGCAGCAGGCCAAAATGACGGTGTCGCCCTGTCGGTAGAGGATTGATGCAAGTGCGTTTGGGGTGAAATCAATTTCAACTTCGACGCTTCGCATTTCGTTCGCTGCTCGGTCGGTGTTAAATCCGGTCTTGAATTTGGCCATACCCCGGCCAGCACCTCCTCATCATCAATGCTTCTCCCATCATTTTGGCTGGTTTTTGGTCGCGCACATTGAAGAATAGGTTCTCATTGGGGGGTCCATGACTCAACCTAAGGTTGCCATTTGCGCGGTCGCTCGGACGCCAATTGGCAAGTTCATGGGCTCCCTTTCAGGCTTTACAGCGGTCGACCTTGGGGTCTTAGCGGTCAAGGAGTTGTGCCAACGCGCAGGCATTGAGGCTAAATCTGGCGTGGTCGATGAAGTGATTTTCGGACAGGTGCTCCAAGCAGGTGCTGGTCAGAACCCTGCGCGGCAAGTCGCTCTCGGTGCAGGATTGCCCTATTCCACACCATGCGTCACCATCAACAAAGTCTGTGGAAGTTCCCTCAAAGCGGCCATGATGGCAGCGAACAGCATCCGTGCTGGTGAGTACAAAGCCATCATCGCTGGTGGCATGGAAAGCATGTCAAACGCTCCACATCTGCTCCAAAATCACCGCAAAGGTTCGAAAATGGGTGATTCTACGCTTGTCGATTCAATGATCCACGACGGTCTATGGGACGGGTACAACGACGTTCACATGGGGACCACGGGTGAAACCATTGCAGATGAATGCAACATTACTCGACAAGCATCGGATGCTTACGCTGCTCGAAGTCAGCAACGCGCAGCGACCGCCCAAGAGAACGGCTGGTTTGATTGGGAAATGTTTGCCATTGAAATCGCTCAACGCAGAGGCGATCCGGTTCGCTTTAACCACGATGAAGGTGTTCGTGCAGGCACCACTGAAGCCTCGCTTGCTGGACTGCGGCCCGTGTTCAAGAAAGACGGTCAAGTCACTGCAGGCAACGCAAGCACCCTCAACGACGGGGCAAGTGCAGTTCTTCTCGCCGATGCAACCTACGCCCAACAGCAGGGTTGGGAAGTGCTTGGTTATGTGGAAGATTACTGCACAACCGGCGTCGAACCTGCAAGGGTCATGAGCGCACCAATCACCGCAGTTCAGATGCTGCTCAAGCGCAACGAACTCAACGTGATGGACATCGACGTTTTCGAACACAATGAAGCCTTTGCTTCGGCATCGTGTTCAGTCGCTCAGGAACTCAACATTCCAGACGACCGTTTCAACCTTCACGGAGGGGCAGTAAGCCTTGGCCATCCACTCGGGTCCAGCGGTACACGCTGCTTGATCACCATGCTCGGCGTGATGCGTCGGCTTGAGGCATCAAGCGGTATTGTCACCCTTTGCCTCGGCGGAGGAAACGCCGTAGCAATGCTTGTTCGGGGCGCGTGAAGTTTGCCGGAGCCGTCCAAATGGACATTTTTTTCTACAGCGGGTTCTAAATAGGGTCGGACGGCGGGCATGAACGGGGTGGATGTATGGTTTCCTTCAGCGATCTTGGAATCGAGCCGGCGTTGGTCGAAGCGCTCAAGGCACAAGGCATAGTTGAACCGTTCGAAGTTCAAACAGAATCCATCCCAGATGGTATGCTTGGCAAGGACGTTTGTTGCCGAGCTCCAACTGGATCAGGCAAGACCCTCGCTTTTGGCCTCCCCTTGCTGTCGAGAACAGCAGAAGCCGAACCACGACGACCAACCTCCCTCATCCTCACACCGACCCGTGAACTTGCAGAACAGATTTACAAAGTTCTCGATCCACTTGCCTACGAACTCCAACTCTACGTTCATGCCATCTACGGCGGCGTCTCTTACCAGAAGCAATTCCGGGCGCTCGACCGAGGTGTCGATGTGCTTGTTGCTTGCCCAGGCCGCCTTAACGATCTTCTCGACCGCGGGGCTGTGTCACTGGATGACGTGGCAGTGGTCGTGCTCGACGAAGCAGACCGAATGGCGGACATGGGTTTCATGGAACCCGTTTGCCAAATCCTCGACCAATGCAAGAAAGACCGGCAAACCATTCTTTTCAGCGCTACGCTTGATGATGAAGTGGCAGACCTCGTCCGTGACTATCAAACCGACCCAGTCACCATTGAAGTCGGTCCTAAGGAAGTCAGCATGGAGAGCATGACTCACCATTTCTGGCTGTTGCCAAACTCAAAGAAACCCGATATCACTGCAGAATTAATCCGCAAGTGCGGCCGAACAATTGTGTTTTGCCGAACCCGAGCCGGTGTTGACCGAGTTGGCGATGACCTGACCCATGAGGGCCTTGCAATCGAAACCCTCCACGGTGGATTAAGCCAACGCGGGCGTGACATGGCCATGCAGCGCTTCCAACACGGAGAATGCATGGCACTCGTGGCAACCGATGTCGCTGCGCGTGGAATTGACGTTGAAGGCGTCAATTGTGTGATTCATTATGATCCTCCAGAAAACGGTAAGGCGTACAAGCATCGAAGCGGTCGAACCGCCCGCGGTGGTAAATCTGGCGTTGTCGTTTCTCTCGTTCAGCGCCCGCAAAAGAAATCGTATGTTCGAATCCAACGCGACGTGGGTGTTCACGTCGAGTTTATGCCCCCAGAATTTTCAGTGCTTCCAGAATTTGAAGTGGTCTACATTGCAGCAGACCGACGTTCTCGCGATCGTGGTCAACGCAACGGTGGCGGTCGCAACGGCGGCGGTGGCGGAGGTTACCGTGGCGGTGGCGGCGGTGGTCGTGGCGGCGGCGGTGGCGGAGGTTACCGTGGCGGTGGCGGCGGTGGTCGTGGCGGCGGTGGCGGTGGTTACCGTGGCGGTGGCCGAAACAGCGATGGTGGCAACGACGGCGGAGGCGGCGGTCGATCAGGCTTCAGAGACGGGAATCGAGGCGGAAGCCAAGACACCCGTTCCAGCGGCGGTTCAAGCGGTCAGTCAAAAGGCTACAGAGGCCAAGCTCGAGGTCAAACCTACAAACCTTCGAATAACGCTCGCAAAGGCTTTGGCGAGAGTCAAGCCAATCGCAGCAACAAGCCATCAAAAGGCGGCTTCAAAGGCGGACGCTCGAACTGATTTCAGGCTCACTCTTCTTCTGCGATTGCAGTTGGTGGAGAAAAGATACCATGATCCTCTACAATGTCTGAGGCACCTGGGAGCACAGGCAAAACATCGTCGGTAACAAGTCCAGTGTTCTTGTAAATTCGATTGGCTAATTGCTCTTTTTTGGTTAATCCGGGTCTCAATATCGCATACCTCTGGCATGTTTGAGCGATGGTTTCGGGTCGTCCACCCATCAGCAGTGGCACACCGTTGATGGCGACAATACCAATGCCGATTTGGACATCGAGGTCTTTGAACCATTGGCGCTGACCTCGAACAATGAACGATCCTTTCCCAACGAATTCTCCAGTCTGAGCGGTTTTCGAAACTTGAGCGGGTTTGACGGAATACACCGTTCCATGCGCACCGCCACCAGCCCAAGCGCGGCTCCAACACAAGGCCATTGTCGCTGCTTCGATTAATTTTTCATCCGTAATACGCTCATCTCCGAGCTTATCCACGATTTTGTAGGCCGGCACATCTGCAGGAATGTGGGCTGGTTTGTGCAAATCAATCACAAAACCTTGCGTAGCGCGAAGGCTGCAACTTGGTGCCCCGTGCAGATCAGCGTGGAGGTAACGGTCTTGTCCAGAAAGGTGCTTTTTGACCACTGCATCGTTGCCTTTCGCATCCTTGCCTCCAACCAGGAGATGGCCTCCGGAAATCATCGACCATCGATGATGTTCAAACCACAAGCGTTTGCTCCGTTTGATTTTGTTGAGTTTCCCAGTGGCTTCTTGCTTGGCTTCCTTCTTCTGCGCTCGTTGAAGGTGGAGCATGGTTTCTTCAAGCGCCTCGATAGCACCTCTGGTCTTGTCTTTCTGCTTGCGTGCGGATTCAAAGTAACGCTGTGCATTTTGATGCACCGACTCGTCAATCGAAAGGGTCGCTTGTGGCCCTTTTGGTTCACCGTTTTCATCAGGAAGCACCGTCATGAAGGTTCGGTCAGCAGGAGCAAGAGAAACAATCCATGGAATGCTCTTAGCCATCGATTTGACTTCCTTCCAACCGTGAGATTCAACGGCTTCTTCCATTTGTTTGAGGAGGCTTTCAATGTGACTCCAATTGTTTTGGATTTCATGACCGAGCATTTGTTGCTTCTCGATTTTTTTGGAAAATCCTTGCAGTGCTTTTTCCTGTTGCACCTTACGCCGCTCAAGCCGTTCAACATCCGTCGAGTGGCCTCTGCCGGGTGCTGCAATGTCTAACCTTTCTGCTTCACGTCGAGCAAGTGCGCCCGCATCATGAGCGCCCTTCCATGCGTCTACAGCCTCACACAGGGTTGGAAACATGGCTTGAGCCAATGCAGCATGAGAAGGCAACAAGGTTGGCGTCGCTTCAACAGCATATTGTTCGTAAAACCGGTCGCGAAGTCCATTTTCCTCCATATTTTTCGCCTTTGCTTCAAGCGATGGTCGATCCATTTCTTCGTTTGGTTTCATCAAAAGGATGCCGTGTCGATCCTCTGCTAGGTGGCCGAGAAGGGTGTGCAGAGCAGCATGAATCTTCTCGACATCCGCCTCTTGTGTGGCCATGTTTGGTTCCATGCCGGCAAGGTCGCACACAGCGTTTGCATGGGTTCCACCGAGGTTTGCTTTCCCACCAAGCGTCGACACCAAATCTCGGTCTGAGCCCTCGAACAATTCGGTAAGGATTTTGACGTCCAATTCATGAGGGTCCATTGCTGGTGGCGGTGGTTGGTACTCAACGCCCTTTTTCAGCGTACGACCTGCATAGGATGCATGCGTCAATGGCTGTATGATGACGCCTTCTTGGTCGGTGAGGATGATGTTTCCGTCTCGAAACACTTCCACATACAAATGGTACGACCCGTGTTTGGTATCGAAATCAAAAGCGAGAACTCGGTCAAATCCCAATTGGCGAACGCCAGTCATGCGGGCGTTCTTGAGATGCTTGCGCAGCACCATAGCAAAAGGAGGTGGCGTCATTGGCATTGGGCGGTCACGATGTGAGGTGTAGATGCGAGCACCCCGAACCAATACCAGATCAAATTGATCTTGATCTTTGGGATTGATACGAAGAACGATTTGCTCGTAATGAGGCATGTAGGCCTTCTTGACATAGGCCCCTGAAAAGGCATTCAATTCTTGTGCTACCGCACGAAGATCGAACCCTGACATTGCCGCCTTCATTGCTGTCGCCCAGTCTCAACGGTGGGCCGACGCTTCTTGAATGCTCACTTGAACCGGAGCAGAACTTTGCCGATGTTTTTCCCATCATGGATATGATGGTGGGCTTGAGCCACGTCTTCGACATCGAAGATGGAATCAATAACAGGGACCAAATGGCCCTCTTTGACGCCTTCAAGAATGCGATTGAGTTGTTCAACCATGACCACTTCATTGCTCCATGTCCCCATGTGAACACCGAACACCCCTCGATTTCGCGTCATCAACCGCAGCGGGTCAAATTTCGGAGTTTTTCTCCAAGCCAAAAAGGAACGCAGTAAACTCCGCTTCGCAGATGGAGCAGCAGCTGACATTCCGTAGGTGTACAACCTTCCTCCTTCCTTGAGCACCGAGAGGGACCGCGCTAAGTTATCTCCACCAATCGGATCGAGAATGTGGTCCACGCCTTTGCCGTCGGTAGCTTGTTTGATCACTTGAACGAAATCCTCGTTGTGGCGATCGATGGCGACGCCTCCGAACCCTTCGATGGTTGATGCCTTTCCTCCCGAAGCGGTCGCCCAGACTTGTGTGACGCCTGCCCATTGGCAGAGCTGTAAGGCAGCGGTGCCAACGCCACCTGCTCCGCCATGAATCAGAACAGATTCATCCGGAGTGATGTGGCCAAGGTGGTGAAGCATGTGATGAGCGGTAAGGTAAGTGACTGGAATGGCAGCAGCAACTTCCAAACTGATGCTTTCTGGTAGGACAAGGGCTTTGTTGGCTGAAACGAGCACATGACTCGATTGGCCTCCGTTCCGGACACCAGCAACAACCCGTTGACCAACAGAGAAGCCCTCGACACCATCGCCGATTGCATCGACGGTACCGCTCATTTCATACCCAGGTGTGAACGGATACTCTGGTCGAGGCTGATAGAGCCCAAGTCGCATCAGAAGGTCAGCAAAATTAATCCCTGCAAACGCCACTTTAATTCTGATTTCACCTGCTCCTGGGGTGGGCATTTCCATTTCTTGCACAGCAAGCGTGGATGGGGAGCCGGCTTTTGTGAGCACAACACGTCGGGGCATGATCGTTCCACTTCCAACGGTTGAATCAATCTTGCCGTATTCAATTCATGCGCTTCCAGCCATCTTCGCTTTGTTCAACAAAGCCATTGCGCTCGTGGACCAAAAGATGGGACAGCGTTTGATCTTCCGCTAGGCCAGGGTGAGCGTCGGGGGTGTCTGCATAAGCTTGCAGCGAAATTTGGGTGAGCGAGGTTGCCCCACTTACGGCATCAAGCACCCGTTGATGCCTTGCTTGGCGATGCTTGATGTAGCGTTCAAACACACGGGTTGGTTGAGCGATTACAGGACCATGGCTTGGGAACAGCAAATGTGGTTTCAATTGCTTGAGGCGTTGCAGTTGTTCGATGTAGACTTCCATATCGCCAGTGTGCGGAGGAATCAGGATTGTTCCAATGCCAGCAACCATGTCACCAGCGATTAAGCCCGCTTCTCCAAGCAAGCATATGTGGCCAGGGTGATGGCCGGGCGTGATGAGAACTTCCCATGCGGTGGTGCCGAGCGTGAGCGTCTCGCCGTCGGTTAAAATCCGGTCACAATGAACTGTTTTGGCAGTGTATTCACTGCCCCAAATTGGAACATCAAAGGCTTCCCTCAACAGGCCGATGTCACCCAAATGATCGCCGTGTGAGTGCGTGAACAGGAGGGCGACAAGGTTGCCCTTGTGGCGTTCAACGGCTGTCGCTAAATCTTCCATCCCTTCACGCAGGTGAGCAGCAGGGTCAATCAAAATGAAATCTCCTTCCGGGTCGCCGAGGAGGTAAGCGTTGGTGTGGTCTGCCGGTGGCAACGTTGCCGTTTTTACGGGCACGACTTCGACGCCATGCGCAAACAGAATTGATCTTCGGCCGGGCAATCGGTCTGCAATATCGCTTGCAGCATCGCTCATGCTTCGGTTCACTCGGCTGAGCGTCCGCTCAATTTCCATCAAGAGGGTGACAACGGGGGGCGCCACTTTGATTTCATGGCGAGCCCACCTGGCCAAGATGTTGACCGGTAAATCCCACATCAAATCTGTGAATTCAGTTTGCGGCTCCAAGTCAATTTTGGGCATTGCATCTGCGAGCCCAGCGTGGTAGTGAAGGAAGGCATTGTCAAACTGAACAGGACCAAACGGTGGTGTGATTCTATGGCAGAGAATTTTGATTTCAGAACGTTCGTGGGGGACATGCCCTTCGAGTGCAAGGGGGAGGTATCGGGTTTTGTCTTCTATGATTTCAGCGCGTACCTCTGGATTGAGAGCCACGAGACCATTCTGGGTTGGAGCGAGCCCCAACTCTTCACTCATTTCCCGAAGGATGCATGCAATGGTTTTGGCTTGAGGTCCCTGAAGGCCTTCAAGTTGTTCGACTGCAGCAGCATCGACGCGGGATACGCCACCGCCTGGAAAGGCCCAGTACGATGGAAAGGCAGCCATTGTTGGTGAACGCAAGCCGAGCAGCACTTCCACGCCGTTCGCTCCATCGCGTGTCATCGTCATTGTGGCGGTTGGCCGAGGAGCGCGCCGTTCCATGGAAGGCATGGCCACGCCTTGAGGAACTTCACTCATGGCGTGGGCTCGAACCCCCCGGCTTCAAGGCTTTGTATGTGGGTTGAAGCGTGAAGGTCATGTATCTCGGGCTGTTGGGGGTTTTATGGCCGCTCAATCCGTTGAGGAACACCTTGCCGAACTGGCAGAGATTGTCAACGAGGCTGAACGGCTCGGGATTGACCCGTGGCCTGCCGACAAACCAGAACGTCCTTGGGCCAAATGGGCCTTGGGTTCGTTCATGATCATCCTCATGCTCAGCGCTGTGTCCAAGGTGCTGTTCCGTTTCGTCACAGTGTGATTGCGAAGCACAAGCGAATCGTCTTCGCCCTTCTTTGTGGTCTCCTTCTGTTTCAGTGCAGCATGCGCACTGGCAACCAAAGCAAGGGGCACCTTGCGGTGCTCTTGTGCATCGTCGGGTTGACAACAGTGAGGGTTTCGGATTCAGCGTGGTAGCATACCGTTGAATTGAAGAAGGAAAGGCGGCACGCCCGTACAACAGTCCCTTAGTGTAGCGGTCCATCATGGAGGATTCTGGTTCCTCCGACCTCGGTTCAAATCCGAGAGGGACTACCACCGCTTTTCAGTGCAATTGAAGGGCACTTCACCCTCGCACGAACATGGTCAAGGTCGAACTTTACACCAACAAAGGCTGTGCGGCCTGCGTCAACGCCAAGCGTCTTTTTGACAGAAAGGGGGTTGCCTATGAGGAAAAGAAACTGGGGACTTCAGCCCGAATGGATCGTGAGTTTCTGATTCGCACCAAGGGGAGTAAGTCTGTCCCTCAAATTTTCATTGAGGAGAAATGGATTGGCGGATTTGATGATGCATTACGCTACGACAGAGCGAACGAATTGGATTGGTTGCTGGGGCTTGAAGATCGTCCGAAGGTGAGTGTTTTAGCCAAACTCATGAGGATGATGCGTGGCCAAACATTTTGATTAAACCAGGATCTATTTGCCTTCTTGAGGGTTGTTCGGTTTTAGCGTAAAACTGGAGACCATTTGCATCGCGGTCCCAGCGGTGATGGTGCCGCCATAATCCCTGCTTTTGCCACGAACCATGACTCGCAATCTGAAGGTGGTTGTTCGCTTACTGCGGCGCTTTTTGTGGTGTTTGTAGAAATGAACGCCGATCTTGTACTTGCCAGGCGGAGCATCCTCTGTCCATACGACGTTCTCAACCGAATTATTACTGACGGGTCTGACGTTCATGTCCACGTCCAATTCGCCGCCGCATTCGCTGTTTTTATTGTTGAAGTATATTCGTTCGCCTGACGGGCAGAACACGTGCATGTCGAGGTCGTTGTAATCGTCCCATGCAAGGGAGATTTGAACGGTTCCACTTTTGCCACCTTCTCGCTGCAATCGCTCTTCGATGTCATCTTCTTCGGGGGCTATGGTCTCAATGATGGTTACGCCGCTGCCAATCTCTTCTTCTTCAACCAACGCAGCGTGTTCATCTAAACTTTCTCGATGCTCTTCAATCCAAGATTGGCGTTCTTCAAGCAGTGTTTCTCGCTGCTCTTCTTCTTGGATTGGATCCAGTTCGTCCGCTTCGAAAAGGTCGTTGACGAGCAACCGCAAGAATTGTATGTTCTGATTTCGAGCAACTTCTCTGTTTTCATAAGCCACTGCCTCAACTTCGTCCAAGTCCTCTGTTTGACGACCCCTGAGGTTTTGAGTGGCTTGTTGAGGGGGTCGCTCAAACCGTTGAGCGTATTTGTTCTTGCGCGCAAGACGCAGTGCCTCTAACCGTCGTTGTTTGATGATTCGCACCACCGTTCCGGTGACGACCGCACCGAGGGCTATGAAAACTGCGACGGTGGCCATGGCGGTCATCGATGGCCTCTACCCCCTGCTCCTTATTGCAGGTTCTGTTCTTTTCGTCTTTATCCGAGCAATGCCGCATTCAACTCATCGAGCAGAGCTGATGAGGGGCGCAACTCAGTTGCAGGTACGTCGATCAGTGGTGTGTCAACAATGCCAAGGTCTTCGGCTAATGCAGGCTTTGTGTTGTCGAAGTAGAGCAAACCGGTGACGTGCTTCTGGGTTGTTTCGGCTTCGTGAAGTGCGGTGAGTGCGGCCATAGGACTGCTCGGGTCGTGGTGTTCGGAAATGGTTTCGAGCCTGATGGTTGAACCGTCGTGAAGTTCGATGTCTCTGAAATGGCCTTCCGGGACTTCAACTTCCTCAACGGGGTTGAAGTGAGGGATGTAATCGGTCATGTGCAGGGTGATTTCGTTCTCTTTGACGTATCCGTAAGACCGCATTGATTCGTCGTTGTTATTGAACGTCACACAAGGGCTGATGACGTCGATAAATGCGAATCCTTTGTGAGACATTGCTGCCTTGATGAGCGCCGTTAACTGCTTCTTAGAACCGGAGAAGGAGCGGGCGACAAAGGTGCAACCAAGGTTGATGGCAAGAGCGCACAAATCAATGGGTTGTGTTGTGTTGACCTTGCCTTTCTTTTTCTTGGAACCGACATCTGCAGTTGCAGAGTATTGGCCCTTTGTCAGGCCGTATACGCCGTTGTTTTCAACGATGTAGACCATGTCCATATTTCTTCGAATGGCGTGAATCAGTTGGCCAATACCAATCGATGCCGAATCGCCATCGCCGGAAACTCCGAGGTAAAGGAGGTCCTTGTTGACCGCATAGGCGCCAGTGGTCACCGATGGCATTCTTCCGTGAACGGTGTTGAATCCGTGCGATTGCCCGAGGTAATAAGCGGGGGTCTTTGATGAACAACCGATGCCAGACATCTTTGCGATTCGGTGAGGTTCGATGCCGTTTTCCCAAGCAGCAGCGATGATGACACTTGAAATTTGGTCGTGGCCACATCCAGGGCACAGCGAAGATTTTCCACCTGTGTAACTTTCTTTCGGCTCGTTGATGACGTTGAGTTTAACGGGTCGGGCTGCTTTGGCTGGTCGTGCTGGTGCGTCGCTCATTGGTTCACCTCCAGAAGGGTGGAAAGAATTCGGTCGGAGTAGACGCGGGCGCGAGGTGGCATACCGTCGCTGTAGGCGACGGAGTGAACCTTGGTGATCAAATCGTTTGGCAATTCCTTTCTCAAGATACCATAGAGTTGGCCGTCGCGGTTAATTTCGAGCACAATTGTGGTCTCATGGCGTCGAATGAATTCTTCAACACCGCTGTGGAACGGAAGTGCACGGACCCTGCACTGGCTGACTTTGAGGCCTGTGCTTTCGAGCATATCGTCGATTTCTTGAATGGTATTTTCCATGCTGCCAAGGTAAATGATGCCGACTTCACATTCCTCTTCTTCTCGAAGAATTGGAGCAGGCAACTTGTCGCGTGCTCCGTCAATCTTTGAACGGAGGCGTTCCATGAGGTTGAAGTAATCTTCAGGCTTTTCGGAGTAAACGCCCTTTGGGTTGTGGCCAGTGCCTCGGTACAATATCGGATCCATGCCTGAGCCGGGAAGGGTTCGGTAGGGGATGCCATCGCCGTCTACGTCGAGGTAACGTCCGAATTCTTCAAACGCTTCGAAGACATCTTTGTCGCGAACAACCTTTCCTCTGTCCATGGGTTGATCAGGATAAGTAAAGCCTTCACACGCCCAGCGGTTCATGCCAAGATCAAGGTCGCTAAGCCCAAACACCGGTGTTTGGAACCGCTCTGTGATGTCGAAAGCGCGCCATCCGAACTCAAAGCATTCTTCGACGGTTCCTGGAATCAGCACGATGTGTTGCGTGTCACCGTGGCTGCCTTCGTACAGCATGGTGATGTCAGATTGCTGTGTTCTTGTTGGGAGTCCGGTGGATGGACCAACACGGTTCACGTCCCAGAACACAGAAGGAATTTCGGCAAAGTAGGCAAGGCCGATGAATTCTTGCATCAGCGAAATACCTGGTCCTGAGGTGGCTGTCATGCCTCGGCCACCAGCCCATCCGGCGCCAAGCACCATGCCAGCTGCGGCGAGTTCATCTTCTGCTTGAATGACGGCGCAGGTTGCGTCGCCTTCTTCATCAACCCTGAGTTGAGGGATGTAATTGATGATGCCTTCCGCAAGGGAAGAAGACGGTGTGATTGGGTACCATGCAAGCATTTGGACACCGCCAAAGATGCAACCAAGCGCTGCCGCTTCGTTGCCATCGATGAAAAACTTGGGCGTGTCGACCGTTCGCGCTTCCACGACATAGGGGTCTTCTTTGGTGAAGTTGTCCTTGAAGTAATCTCGACCAAGGCCAAGAGCGGTGATGTTGAGTTCAATGGCGCTTGTTTTGCCTTTGAATTGCTTTGCAACCGCACTGTTGAGTGCCTCTTGATCGATGCCTAACATTTCAGCAATGATACCGACATAGATGATGTTGGTGACAAGTTTTGCAATTTTCGGATTGATTTTACGTGCGAGTGCAGACATTGGTACAGGGTAAGATACCACGTCGTCGCGGGTCATTTCCATTTTTGCGTTCTCGTTCCAGATGACGACGCTGCCGGGTTCGAGGGCGGCCAGATCGTCATGCCATGTTGCCGGGTTGACGAGAACTTGAATGTGAGTTCGGTCGCCTGGCGCTTGATAGCCATTGTCTGAAAGACGAACAATGTACCACGTTGGTAGGCCGGAAATATTGGACGGAAACATGTTTTTTCCGCTGACGGGGACGCCCATTTCGAACAGGGCTTGGAGAAGGATCAGGTTTGCAGATTGAGAGCCTGTTCCGTTTGCAGTTGCGATGTTGATTGTGTAATCGTTGGCAATGGTTTCCATTGTTCGTGTCCCCTGAGGGCCAGACTCACCGAAATGAGGGGCTGTATGGGGTTGGGGTTCCGCATGCACCCTTTGAACATGTTGATGCGCACCGCCCATATTTGGCCCTGTTTTCACGCTTTGTGCCGCTTCATAATTGATGCGTGATGCTCAAAACGGGGAGCGGCCTCGGATGCATATGGCCGACAGCACCGCAGCAAAGAAATCTTCAGTCAAGAAGTCCTTGAGCAAGCCGGAACTCACCGAAGCAGAAGTTCGAAAGGCCGCATGGGACAAAGCAGAGAAAACGTTGTTGAAGGGAAAGTATGAGGGTGCACTGGACACACTTCGCTCCATCGACGGTGAAGGGCAGCATCCAACCACCCTTCGAATCGCTGCCGAAGCGACATGGGCCAAAGCCAAAGACACCCGGTCAAGTTCTGATTACCGGAAGGCAGCGAGCCTATTCAGGGATTCAATGAAAGGCAATTCAAGCGATAAGCGCACAAACACTCAGTACAACAACCTGCTCAATGAAATGCAGGACGCACGGATCAGCGAGACGGTCTTCCCACGAATGGTTCGGGATGGTACACCAACCCTCGCCGGCGTTTTCGCCTTCGGAACGGCCTTCTTGCTCGTTCTTGCAGGCATAGCAGCGCTCAGCCAACCACAGGCTGACGGAGAAAACGTGGTCTTCGAGATGTCTTGGACAAACGCCGATGGTTCGTTTGAGAAAGGGACCATCACCATTGAATTGTACGGCAACGAAGCACCAACTCACGTTGAAAATTTCAAGGAACTTGTCCGTGATGGGTCTTATGACGAAACCATTTATCACAGGATTATTGCAGGATTTATGCTCCAAGGTGGCGACTTTACCAACGGCGACGGCACAGGTGGCCACGCTGCTGTTTGGGACGGTTACTGCAACGGCAGCCCAAGCGCCAGTCAATCGGATTGCTCCAAAACGGCTTGGACCATTGGGGATGAAGCCGACAACGGTTTGAAGCACGAACCATACATGCTCTCGATGGCCAAGACAAACAACGCCCACACAGGTGGCTCTCAATTCTTCATCGTTTCACCAGGCTCGACTCCTTCTCACCTTGACGGTGTTCATACCGTCTTTGGCAAGGTCATTGAAGGCCAGGATGTTGTGGACAAAATCGACGCCATTGAGACCGGCGGCCAATCTGGAAGCGATCCTGCTTACCCGGTGACGCTCATCGATGCCTCGTTCAGCGGTGAATCATCATCCAGCTGGTGGCCTTTCTGATTCGTTAAGCGAATCTTTTGGTGCTGAAAGAACAACCCTATCAAGGGTTTTGTTCATAGATTAGGGCCTTTTGGCTCTCCCCATGGCGACCTTGGACCCCTTCAACGCACGCAGAACCCTTTCTGTCGGCGGCGACTATTATTCACTGGACGGTCTTGATGAAAATGGCATCGCCACTGGTGCATTACCCTACTCCATTCGAATTCTCCTCGAAGGGGCATTGCGAGGCAATGACGGGTTCTTGGTCAGCGAGAAAGACATCCGAAACATCGCAGCATGGACACCGAACGGTGAGCGTGGAGAAATTCCCTTCAGACCTTCCCGTGTGATCTTACAGGACTTCACTGGCGTACCCGCGGTGGTTGACTTGGCGGCCCTGCGCGATGCCATGGTGGAGATGGGCGGGGATCCTGAGAAGGTCAACCCACAAGTGCCTGTTGATCTTGTCATCGATCATTCAGTTCAGGTCGACGTCGACGGCTCAAGCAGCCAAGCCTTAGAGATGAACCTCGACATTGAATACCACCGAAACATGGAACGCTATACCTTCCTCAAGTGGGGCCAGCAATCCCTTGCTAATTTCCAAGCGGTCCCCCCCTCACGTGGCATCGTGCATCAGGTCAACCTCGAATACCTGGCAAGCGTTGCGCGTCAAGAAGACGGCGTTTGGCTCGCAGACACCCTCGTCGGTACAGACTCTCACACCACGATGATCAACGGCTTGGGTGTACTTGGTTGGGGTGTCGGTGGAATTGAGGCAGAGGCAGTCATGCTTGGCCAACCCATCTACATGCTTGCGCCCGATGTCGTCGGCGTTCGCTTAACCGGCGCACTCAACTCCGGTGTGACTGCGACTGACATGACCCTTCGAATTGTTGAGATCCTCCGCAACCACGGTGTTGTTGGGAAATTCGTTGAATTCTTCGGGCAAGGCATGGTGGCTTTGACGCTTGCAGACCGTGCAACCATCGCCAATATGGCTCCTGAATACGGCGCCACATGCGGCTTTTTCCCTGTTGACGAGCGAACCCTCGATTACATGCGCTTGAGCGGGCGTGAAGATGCGGCCATCGCTGGCGTTGAAGCCTATGCTCGCGCTCAAGGCTTGTGGTATGATGCAAGCGCTGCTGAAAAAACCTACACGGCTACCTTAGAACTCGACCTCTCGACCGTTCAACCGGCTCTTGCAGGGCCAAAGCGGCCACAAGACCGAGTTGATCTTACGAAGATGAAGCCTCATTTCTTGGAATCCCTTACTCATGAATTGGGCCATCACGGGCACGGTTTGGCGCATGAAGAATTATCGAAGAGCGCTCTGGTCACGCGCAACGGCGAAACTTATGATTTGAATCACGGCGACGTTGTGATTGCGGCGATTACGAGTTGCACCAACACCTCGAATCCCGGGGTCATGCTCGCAGCAGGGCTTGTTGCCCGAAACGCAAGAAAGCATGGCTTGGAAGTCAAACCGTGGGTGAAAACCTCCCTCGCCCCTGGTTCAAGGGTTGTTACAGAGTACTACGAAGCGTCTGGTCTACAAGAAGATCTCAACGCCCTCGGATTCAATGTTGTCGGCTATGGATGCACCACCTGCATCGGAAACTCCGGCCCACTTCCCGAGGAAATTGAAGCAGCCATCGATGACGCTGGCCTTATTGTTGGTTCAGTTATTTCAGGCAATCGAAACTTCGAGGGTCGAGTGCATGGGAAAGTCAAGGCGTCCTACCTTGCGAGCCCGCCGCTTGTTGTCGCTTACGCTCTTGCAGGTTCGCTCGAAGTGGATTTGTCAACCCAACCGGTTGGCTACACGCCCGAAGGTGCACCAGTCATGCTCAGCGAACTGTGGCCAAGCGATGAGGAACTGGCAGAAGCTCTTTCTGTCATCACGCCCGAAATGTTCCGTCAGCGCTATGCTGACGCCATGAACGAGCCTCGCTGGGACAGCATACCTTCCGAACCAAGCCCGCTTTATCCATGGGAAGCCGAATCAACTTACATTCGCTTGCCAACCTTCTTTTCAGGCCTTTCAGCGGAACCCCAGCCAATCTCGAGCATCGAAAACGCTCGCGTTCTGCTCAAGTTGGGCGATTCGATTACGACCGATCACATCTCTCCCGCTGGTGCATTCCCAGAGGATGGGCCGGCTGGTAAATGGCTTTTCGAACGAGGCATTAGCCAAACTGATTTCAATTCCTTTGGAAGCCGCCGCGGAAATCACGAAGTGATGATGCGGGGCACCTTTGCCAACGTTCGCATTCGCAACCAAATGGCACCCGGTACAGAGGGCGGTTATGCGCTTGA
>Ga0209092_10002213_pt1 | contig 18030 bp, 17 predicted proteins | sample FraStrMetagenome_FD_187446 | JGI IMG/M metagenome (GOLD analysis project Ga0209092, IMG submission 187446) | Marine eukaryotic phytoplankton communities from Arctic Ocean - Fram Strait ARC3M Metagenome (SPAdes) (version 2) | ecosystem: Environmental > Aquatic > Marine > Oceanic | place: Fram...
CATTCCACACACACACACACACACACTCTCTCTCTTGTGCAATGAACGACTGCTACTACGAACATTACATAAAATACTCTAACAATACTTAGATACAATCATGTCACCAAGGGATGCAGCACAGACATCTCGTAACCTCAAATCCGTAAATGATGATAACAATAACAATCATACATTATGCACTCGTCGTACAAACACGCAGGATGAGAATAGCAGCAGCAGCAGCAGCAGCAACAGCAACAGCAACAGCAGCCATAGGAACAAATATCAATCGAAATCTCATTTAATTCCAACCAAGCAGCAGCAGCAGCAGGAGCAGGAGCAGGATCCATTGATAAATGGGAAGCAAGGAATCAATACCAATACCAGTAACAACGTCATACCCTACGACACTCCTTATCACCAGCAGCAGCAGCAGCAGCAATATACTAATCCCATGAATGGAATGCACGGTAATTTATACGGTTTGAATCCTTATGGTAGTTTCATGGGAGGAGGCATGGGTATGAATATGGGTATGAATATGTTGGGAGGGTTTGCTCCAGGGATATCGAACTTGATGTTACACGTGCAACAAACTATGTTTATGTTGAATCAATTTGTGAGTGTGGTGGGTATGAATGCCGATGCCATGGGTCGTATGGGGAATGTCTTTAAGGATGCCATAGTAAGAATGCAGTTATCCATGAAATCGTTTGTGCGGGAGATGAATAAGCAGTTGATTGAGAATGAGAGGATGTCTAAGTTGGAAACGAAGGAGCAACGGATGAGAAGGAAACGGTTGAAAGTACTTCGGTTGTCGATGAGTTTGGTGGGTGGATATTTGGTGTATAAAGTCTGGAAGTATTTGTTCTGTAATAGACGGCGGTTGGATCCACGGTTGTTGGCAAATTATGGGTTACAAAATAATCATTATTATGGGGGTGCACCTCAATCTCTGTATAGTAATAGGGGTTATACCGGAAGTACTTCAGGGTATGATTATAACTCGTCGATGTTGGGTGGATCAGGATACATGAACTCGCAGATCGGAAAATTCTATTAAACATACCTATAATCTTTGCGAGCATACCTATACTTGAAATGAAAGTAGAGATTCTTATCTGGGTTGATATCTCTTCTGATACGCAGGGAAGGTGTACATATACAACATGGATCAATATACTTCAACGCTCAAGAAGTGATAAAACAAAAACGGTTGCGAGAATACTTTCCCAGAACTACAAGTTAATGCTTTTGGTTTTCCGTGCGTGGAACCAGAGAATGCTTACCCTTAGAAATGCGATTCGATAATCTCAGTAGTTGGGGAAGGAGATCCATTTCTTGCATCCATCGTGATACAAAACTTTCTGATGATATACCTCTATGGGAATCTATTTCAAATTGAACTGCACTTGATCGAGATGTATTCGAAAAAGACGATCTTAAATTATGTGTTCAGACACTTGGGCAGAAAATAGATTATACAGACAAATTCTTTCCCCTAGGCCGTGTGCTTTATGTGAATGGAAATTTACTTGACAAGGTAGAAGAATTCTCACTCACAGACATCAACCGAGCAAAAACGTTTCGTATGTTGCATCTTCATCCTAGAATGTTTGACTTATCTCTTCACATTACACATCGATAGAAGGTTCTACTTTCGAAAGTTAGAATTGAAAATTGTTGAGAGCGGATGATGGCTATTGGATACATTTTGCATTATTAGGTTTTGGTAAATTTTGGCGAATTTGATGATAGACCATACGATGATATTGAATGTTTCAACTGTATATCGTTGTTAACATTTACTCTTGTACCAGTTATAGATTACTTCACAGTTACAACTCGTCCTCTTCAGCAATTTATGGTTCGGAAGCGGAGTAGTAGCAGTTGTTATTGGATCGAATTTGCTTGAATTGTCAAGATATATTTTTTGCGTAATTAGGAATAACCACACAAACGAGTACAGTATTGAAATGAAACGAAGACAATTCCAAAATTTGATACTAGTCGATGAGCATTTATATTGACAGTAATTTATTTGTAAGATAGATCAAGATCAGAAGCACATTACTTGAAAGAATACGAATATTATGTAGGCAAAAGAAATTCGATAGAAGCTGCACAACAATTAGTAACAACTGTTATTGACGAAAAAAGAGCAGTATCTATACTTTAGTTTTGTAGAGACATTTGTTCTGAACAGAAAGTTCTGAACAGAAGTTATCATTTAAAGTCGAAGTATTATTCAAACTTGTTGATGATCAAAACTTGTCTTTCATTTATTAAATACAGACCTAAGGTCGTCATACCTGAAGTCATCTACTTTGTTACTATAAGTAGATGAAACTCAATAATTCTGATCATCTACGAGATTCCGGGGCATTCATGGTGTAGCCATCGTTGTCATAAAACAAAATCGAAAAAGGAATCATCATACAGAATGTGGAATAGTGGACATGAAAAATTGGGCCCAACATCGATGACTATCCTTCTACACTGTTTGTTAGAATGTATACGTTTAGGATGTATCACTCAGAAGCATTTTATCAATGATGTTCCATATATACAATTGCTCGTATATCGGACTTGTAAAACTTAATAATATACCTTACAATCAGGACTGATTGTATTTAATGAGTACTCTTTGTTCCTTCCGAGCAACGCTGATCTGTAAGATCTCTTTAATGTGCCTTCTTTTTCTACGTCGTCATCACAAGATGCTGATTTGTAAGATTCCTTAAATGTCATGCCTTCTGCAGTGGGCAAGGAACCTTGGAATCTTAGTTGAATCAGATAGATATGTAACTGCGGTACCAGATGACACGTCGGGCAAGGAACCTTGAAATCTTAGTTGAATCAAATAGATATGTAACTGCGGTACTACTATGTCAGTAGATGAAACAACAAACCGTTACGATATGATACTCGGCAGAGATTGTCTTGAAGCCATGGGACTTGACATCCTGTTCTCTAGAAATGAGATACGATGGGATGATCACTCGGTACCTCTCCGTCCTTGCAGATTGACTGCAGAGGAACAAGAAAACCACAACGACTACCTGAAAGAGATCACACATCTCACATAAGAGCCAGAATTGGTGCAACTCGCCCAATCAAGAGCTACTACAATTTTAGATAGCGATTACAAGAAGACAGAGATTCCAGAGTTGCTCAGGGACATTAAGCACCTCGATAGAAGACAGAAACAGCAGATCAAAACTGATGGGGTGTGACGTAGACTGCGAGGAACCAAGCATCAACACGCATCAGATCCAGACTTGAGGCGTATTGCAGGAGTGTGTTGAAGGACGAAGATTAATCTGGCGTTTGCTTTTTACACGTGGAACTTCCTGCAGTAGTGAATATGATATTGAGTCAGAAACACGGAAGCTACGACGTATTGAATTGAAAATCAACTAAATAGAAATAAGAATGTGATTCACGTTTTTTTTAATAAATCTGCTTTTACAACGTCAAAAGCTACCTCTACCTTTTAATGATTAATAGATCAGGGACTGATCACAAGGACGATTGAGTGTATTTCAACACTTTCCAATACGCTCCTTAATTCTACGCAATTTGAATAAAACGGATATGTCTTCATGTCCCATGATCACTTATCTAAAAGCCTGAATAATGTACCTTGCAGCAGTTTCGTGAAGAAATCCGCCAGTATAGCTTCCGTTGGGCAATACGATATCTCGATCTCCGTTCTGTCCACTCTATCTTTGACAAAGAAATATCTTATGTCTACATGTCTTAAATTCCCGGTGCAAGAGTTACGTCCATCAATTTTCATTCTGATCGCATTTTTGTTGTCTTGAAAAACTTTGCTTGCCATTATTTTGTATCCTTGAGCAGCAAGGAAATTCTTCATCCATGGCGTATACGGTACATATTCACTGAGTCCTACTAGTTCAGCTTCAGTTGAACTTTTGTGTTCAATTTTCGCTGTGAGGAATTTGTATGTACCATGCCCCTCCTAAAAGAAAGACACTCCCCAGTATGACTCCTCATATTGTCGTGTACATAATATGTCCTTCCCTCCTATTATCCTTTCCATGTCTAGAGTATCATTTAGATAACTTTGGACTCTTCCAAGCTTCTTCCGTGCTCTTACTTACTCTTGTACATAAGAACGCAACTGTTGGCTCTATGTCAGACGTCGTAAATGCAGCGATTTTGCCACTACTGAATGGACAATTGCCTACTTCCCTTCGTTTAGTTTCTATCAGTAGGCGTTGCTATTTTTGTTGACACATCATCTCCATACGCTTCTATAACTTTCTAATCTGTGTCTTCATCGATAGTGATTCTGTTTTGTTGTCATTAAGGTGTATGTCTATTCCTAAAAATTGATGATTATCGCCCGCTAGTCACCGTCAATTCACCAAAATGCTTGAAAATTTCTTTTACAATGCTTGTGACGACCTCTTCATCTTCGTGTGAAACTTTGTCATCGTCAACATACCAGCATATTGTACAATGCTTTCCGTTGATGTCTTTTTGGCAACACAGCGGTCATACGAATTTAGTACGAAACCCATGTCTTTGACGTATAAATTATACCACAGCAACGCCGATTCAATACAACCATATAATGCTCGTAGCCGATATCGTTTGTTGTCGGGATCGACTTGACACATGATGTCGACAAAATCTCCTCTTAGAACCATTAGTGTCTGCTTATCTTCGGGCATCTTTGCATGTAAGTATGCACCTGGAACATCGAAATTGCCACCTTTCTTTTCTTCGCCAGTCCGATCACTAATGACGCGAAAAAAACCTTCAAGGGAGACCGTTGGGATGAGTAAGAATCACTTTTATTTAGGTATAAACGCTGTTTTTCCCATTTGCGCACGTTCTCCCATTAAGCTTTCCTGACCTCTTTTCCTTGATTAAGGTAACTACTTCTAACGCTTGATTTTTCTGCTCGAATGATAACGAGTGCGGATCCACCGGCCTGACAATAGGCTTGCCGGGCATAGGCCCTTCGTGGATTTGTTTGAATTCCTTTACCATCACTGCTACTGCCCATTCCCCATATTTTTATGCACCTCTTAGACGACATTTGAGTAAACAACACTCCTGCCGCCCTATTTATGTGAAAATTTACTGATCGCCATTTATAAGACTTTACATCGAACCTGGGACTTAGCATGTCCACCCCCGCTCCTGCAGTTTGTCGATGAGGTCTACTCTTATTGTATTCAGTGTCCGCTCTTAGTCTATCTTGTAAATGAGAGATTCCACTAGATCTCTCTTGCTCTAGTTCCCAAGATATAGTCAATGCAATGAATTTTCATTACACTAGAGTAATAGAGGAAAATTCTACAGAAGTAAGAAAAAGGTGGAAGGAGAAGGTGGATAATGCTACAAATAATCATGTGTCTGGCAAGTACTGATCTGCTCTTATAGAGATCTATGTGATTGTAATGCGAAGATAAAATTTGAGTATTTTGTGAGCAATCATTTTTATTACATTGACTATATCTTGGGGACTAGAGCAAGAGAAATCTAGTGGAATCTCTCTCATTTGCATCCACTCTTTAATATCGCGTTTGCATTTGCCAAAGTTACGTCGATCACTAGCGTTATATGCAGGATTACATTTGCACAGTGGATGTGAGCAATTGGGGGTAAGATCTAAAATTGATAAATTGTGTAGTTCGAGTACGGGAGTTCGCATATGAATGAGAACCATTCATAGAAGAAGTGCAAGTACACACTGACATGAAAGTACGCACATTCGAGTGAAAGGATTTGAACTTCAATCATGACAGCTTACTTTACAAAGGTATCTTTAAAAGGTATCTTAAATCAATGACACCTTCGGCAACTTTGTAATATTGAAAGATAACAATTATTTGTAAAATAATTCATTTGAATACAACAACATTTTGATTATTAGATTTTACTAACTATCGGGCAAAATATACTATTTGAGAGCCACTGAAGATGAAGCTGTATTTAAGCTAGGTGCAATCTTCAGTTTTTATTACACGCTTTCTCTGCACAGTGATAAGTTAAGTGCAAGTTCTATAGATTCCATTGATTGAATTCGAAGATGGCAGGTTACTATTAATTAAGTGAATCTTCAAGCATTTCTTTTAGTCGTCATCCCGGCCAGTTAAGTCAGGGAGTGATCGACTTTGGATCCAAACCAGGGTGGAACCACAGATGCCAACCCAGAATTGTTATGGTCAGTACAACATTTTATAAATTTTGCGAACTTCAAATCATAGTAGTAAATATTCAAAATCAGTGGAAGATTGGTTTTTCTTAATACGACCAGCTCCATCAAGGTAGAGGGTAGGGGTAGAGAAGCACACGAACAACGAAACAGTTGTCTGAACGAACCAGAACAAAGATGTGTCTGAACGGCAAACAACGATATAGAACACATATAGGTTTAAAATTAGGTTTGATGTTATAGAAAACTTCACGCACAAACGCGCGTTCATTCGAAGAATTTCTTGTCGCATCTCCACACCCATGACTCATGACTCATGACTCATGACTCACCATTTTGGAAGAGGAGTAGTAGCAGTTGAAAACATGATCGAAGCATAAAATACGCATTATAACTTCCTAAGTTATTGAACCGTGAAGTCCCATACTCTGAGTAAAATCCCATTATTTCGTTAAGATTGGGTTAGGGTTAGGGTTAGATTGTTAATTACACGAAAATAGGTTCGGAAGAACAATAGAACGAATGGCATAGAACAAACGGACATTGTCCGATGCTGTATGTATGCATCTCTAGGTAGGGCACCCCTAAAAATCCAAATATTTGTGAAGCCAAATATGTTGTGGTTTACGGTATGTATTCTGTATCTCTACAATAGAATCTAAGTAGTTATGTATTACGCGAATTTTCATCTCGCTACATTCGTATGATTCTTTATGTCAACGAGATTCGGTGCTTGGTAAATCGGTGGTAATGGAAACTCTGCTCGAATCTTTGTATTGTGTAGGTATCTATATGTATTAATATTTACGTGTTTTAATACCGATTACCGATATCTGTGATGACTAATTTTAATCAGACACACCAAGTTTTTGTCAAAAGGAACAAAGCGAAACTCATTTTGAGTTTCCCACTCTCACCCCCATCCATGGGGAGCCAACAGCCGACAGCCTGATCATTCTCCGGAACCAACTTAAAGCCAACGCCAGATCCGTCCTGAGCAATCTCGGAGGTAGGACTCTCGGACACCTCGGTCATGTCCTTAACCCTACTAGCTACGCACTTATCAGTAACGTACCCTTCGTCCGTCCAACCCATCTAGGACAACTGAATATTCGCAATTTGCAATCAACTAAAGCCGAAGCAAACGAAACTCCATCCATTGTTCCTCCCACTATCGTCTTCAGATAATGGCCGTACAAAAGAATGTTTTGCTGCTATTCACCCGTTCACCAGAAAAGCATATGGAGATATGGCCGGATGCTTCCCACTTCCCACATGTTTCTTTCCGCGGAATTCAATATATTCCACCTCTGACATTGTTCGGGACGGATCTGGCGTTGGCTTGAAGTTGGTTCCGGAGAATGATCAGGCTGTCGGCTGTTGGCTCCCCACGGATGGGGGTGAGGGTGGGAAACTCAAAATGAGTTTCGCGATAATTGACGGAACGAGGAGAGTTCGACGCCATTGTTTTTGTAGATCAACCTCTAAGCTATGTCAAAAGGAACAAAACGAGTAGCTTAGATAATTAATGAGCTATATGCGAAATGAATCTTGTGGCTACAGTTTTTCCAAAGTTCGGATGTCGGTCGGATGTAACGGTATCGAACGGATTGTGCTTTAGATTATGCGTTAGATTAACAGTGTTCTCTCTCCGACGGTTATTTTTTCGTCTTTTTGGATGCAAAAATTTTCAATCAGCAAACAAGCCCTTCGGGTGTCTCTGGAGCTGCTTCAAGGTTTTTTTCGATTTTGTTATAACTGTATAACTTTAACCATAATAGGCCTTACTCGACTCAATTTCTTGGTCACATCGCAGCACGTATTGTTTGCTCTTTGAAATCTACTGAAATTCGATACGAAGTGTGTTGATATTTTGCAACGGCAGCAGAAACCGGTTTCGTATGTTTTAAACATCACGTTTTCTAGAGAAAGGTGAGGATGAAGAATGTACAACAAGAACAGGAACTAGATGGGCATCAACAACAAGTAGAAGAACAGCAACATCTACAGGAAAAACTAGAAGAACAGCAACATCTACAGGAAAAACTAGAAGAACAGGAACAGGATCGGTGTGATGTGAGTGCAAACGATGCTGCAAAGGTAACCGATCATACCACGAATTCTCCGAAAAATGTGTCACGTAAAATTGATTCTAACTTCGGAAATCTGGAATCATTGCTTGTTAATCCTGGACGTGATGGTGGTGAATATATTGGCTTTATATCAATTATGAATGCTCAAGTTCGAATGTATGATGAGGTAACCGAAGAAATAATAGGAGCCTCTGTTAAGGAAGAGGCTGGAGAAAGAAAAATCGCAGAATCTGACGATGATGTTGCGATGGATCAATGGCATCGAACGACAATGTGTCTATTAAAAATGAACGAGGAGGTTAAGAAGGAGGAGGAGGAGGAGGAGGAGGAGGATGATGATGAAAGGAAGAAAAGTGGTTCTGTTCAAATAACTTCGAAGAGTGGAGACTGTTCATGTTGTGTTCCAGTTGTTCGAGCGTTCTACGCAAATGCTCGAAACGATCGCAGCGAATGTCAGATCTGTATAGAGTGTAAATCATTTAATGGTTTGATGGAAGATGTCTTCTGTAGCAGAAAATGTATACATACTTCAGGTGATGTTTTGAGGAGTGATGCGAGTTTGATTCTTGGTTGTTGCGGTGTCGTCAACCGTGATGGAGGATATATCGAGGATGGTGTTGGGGAATCACTTTTGGAGTTCGATGTTATTCTTCGTATAAATCGTTCACAATCAGCACAAAAAGACATGTTTCATGACAAAATGTGCATAATGGACATAGTAGTTCTTGCATGGTATAGTGATTCGCAACAACTGGGGTCAAGTAGTGATCATTTGGGTTTTGTTGCTACAAATTCTTGTCACAATAGTTTTGTGCTGTTGATGGAGTTATTGTCGTCAGAATGGAACGAGCTTAAGGAAAACATCTTGGCGAATGAAAAGGAACTGGTAGACGGCCTGGTTCAAACTAAATGCTCATCAAATCTGCCCAAATTTCCTTGCAGTATGAACTTGAGCGAAGTATATATTCGTATAGGAAAACCAAATCCGTTAATGTCTACAAAAGAGAGAGGTAATGATTCGTTGGAACAGTGCGGGAAAATTGATCTTCGACGAATTCCACAGCATTTGTACTCTCCATTTTTAGATGCTCAAAGTCTGGCAGCAATGCGGTGCACGAACAAATTCTTTTCGCACGCATTACAATCGATCATTCCTGGTTTAAAGCTTTCTCTTGTTAAACATCAAATTAGTTCTCTTGCTTGGATGAGATCTCGGGAATCAAAAAAGTCTCGAAAGAAAAAATTTATTTCCAGAATGTTCAATGGAATTGCATCTAAAATGACACTTTGCTTTGATGGAGAAAGTCTCCGATACAAAATAACTGAGAAGGTTGATGCTACATTAAATGTTCTTCCTAGCGGTGGGCTTTTGTGTGACGATCCAGGTCTTGGTAAAACAATTACGGTTCTGGCACTGATACTGCAGTCGATTCACAACAATGATGTGAGCAAAAGTTCAAAAGCGTCCAACTCGGAAGAGCTAAAGGAGGAAATATTTCTTCACTGTTGGGAAAGGTTAACTTTATTTACAAAACGTCAAGAGATGTATAAAATTCTAAATGCGGTACGGAGGCTCGATCCACAAGGTAACTTAAACTAGATTATATTTATGAAGACTATTTTATTCCTAAATTTGTTTTGTTTTCTTTGTAGGTCATTTTCAAATACCAGTGGATCCTATACGGGATGGTTGCACGGATTACTTTTCAATAATTAAGGAGCCAATATCTTTGAGCGAAATAGTTCGTCGAGTATCGAATTTTGAATACGGTAGACTAAACAATTTCTCCGAATTTGTGCATTCAGTGAATCTTTGTTTTCAGTAAGTTACCTTGTCTATTGGTGGTATTGTTGTTTGTTTCTTAACAATATGTGTGATATTCAAGAAATGCCCTTCAATATAATCCCCCGGATAGTTTCCTTCATGAAAACGCCGCGCATTGCCTTAGATCCTTTGGACGTTTAGAATCTGGTTTGAAAGAAAAATATATCAGGTATGTATTGAGTTAATATTTATTTAATTGTGACGCGAAGTAATATTTATCATATACAAGTCGAGTTACTTCGAGAGGGACTTTATCAAAGAACGACTTGGAGTTGAATCGTTTAGTATCCCAATGGAGGGACTGCGAAATTACGCAGCATTTGCATTATAGTGATGGTACTCTTATTGTTGTACCGGCCACGGTAAGGTATTTTAGATTTATTCTCAAGTTTTGTCAAGAAGAATCACAAATTTGTCAACGCACCTCCTAGTTATTGGATCACTGGAAGGAGCAATTGAACAAACATGTTGATCTTAATTATTGCGTTGGTGATCTAGATAAAAAGTCAGGCGTTTCAATGCACAACAAGACAACAGAGGAAATACAGAGATACCAGAGGTAAGAATGTTGAAACATTGTAATTGCAGCAATATATCTGATTATTTTTCGAGCAGAGGTCTGACAGTATTTGTCGATGAAGATTCAAAGAAAGCGTTGCCTAGTGCTGAGTTTCTGGTACGTTAGTTAATGGATAAGATATTCTTTGTCTCTGCAATACTCGTTCATTTTTATCAAATTTTGCTTTCAGTCTAAATTTAAAATTGTCATTGTTCCGTCGAAAAGACTTTCCAACGAATGGAAAAAAGGCAGTCTTGAGTCTGAAGTAGAGTCGATCCAGACTCTCGCAAACTTCTCTGAGGCGAGCCAACTATGTAAAGTAATGTGGCATCGTTTGGTTGTCGATGAAGGCCATGGCATGGGAAGCGGCGCATCAAATATTGTAAAGATGGCAAGTTGGGTACGAGCGAGGTGAGTTATCGGTTGCAGACTTATTTTTAATTCGTAGATCTAAAGTTATTGTTAATAAACGCAGAAATCGATGGGTTATGACGGGTACACCAACGCCGCAAATGCTAAACAATAAACCATCTACAACTTTACGAAAAATTCTAGGCCTCGTTGATTTTGTTGGATGTCTACCTGAATTTAGACTTGCAAATGGTACGTAACCAAAAAATATCTCGAGATTTCCAAAACACTCACAAAACACTACAATAGGTGGCAATGATACATGGAAACATTGGTTGATAAGATATTGGAATGAAGGAAATGTTACAGCATTTTTTCGCCTACGGAACTTACTTGGCGCGATAATGGTGCGCCATACAAAAGAAGATCTTGTAGAGTTGCCACCACCAAAATATTTGACGTCAAAAATAAAATTAAGTGATCAAGAAGTTTTAGCTTATAATACACTTAGCACCGGTGTCCTTATGAATATTTTGATCACTGGAATGAAAGGGGGGAAAACTTCTGGGTGGGCAGATTCGTTACTGAATCCGAGAAATTTGAATGATGCTCGTCAGGCAATTCAAAATATTCGGATGGCATGTTGTGGTGGAAGAAGTATTGCGCCTACGTTAGATCAACAATTTTACGATGAGACTTTAGAAATATTGAAAGTAAGGCACAAGGTGCGTTTTTTTGAGGTTCTTGAATGATGAAATATACTACTTCTTCAATAACTTTCCTTTTAGGTTGATGATGTAGGCTTGAAAATTGTCAGTAACTTTTTGAAACGGGCAACTTCCGAGCAGACAAGTGGTTGGTAAGTTTCATTTAATTAAAGGCAAAGTAGTGTACGTATCATATTTTCACTTTCAACCAAATAGTCATAAATGCGGTCGCCAGTTCCAAGTTCTACTCGTAGTTCCATGTGCGCATCTTGTATGTGTCGAATGCTTAAAGGGCCATCAACCGCAAACAAATTGTCCAGGTATGTAATTATCCAGAAAGTCGCTAAACCTTTTCGTGACTTTGTCTATTAATATTTACTTTGTTTATTTCGGACTTTTAAGTGTGCCATAATAGTTTTGATATCGATGAATTCCAATTGTTACAACCAGGCTTTGTTCTTCAATTTAAGTGGAATATTGAAGATGATAAAAAAGCTTGGAATACTAGAATGGTTAAGGAGATAAATCTGGAACAGGGAACACGCCCTTTTTTCAACGTTATGGCTCACAGCGATACCGGAAGCAACAATGATTCCTCGGAATCCAACAATATCAATCTTCGTAGAAAGAAAAAGCACACATGTCGGTTTAGCCCGAAATTGACTACGGGAGTTTGCTTGATATGGTAAGTTAGGCGACGACGATCTATGATTTTTCATCTTGCTTACAATTTTGGTTTGCTATAGCCATACAATGCACTTTGATAGTGCATTTGATTGCGATTTCGTTAACCCATTAAAACGTTGCGTGACTTGGTAAGTTTATGCTGAAGAAGCTTATCAACGTCTCTCTATTACACTAACGTTATTCCCATTCAGTCATCGTGTCGCAGAAGAGTGTCCTCCAGAAGAATCGAAAGCGAACTATATCGTCAACAAGCTTTCGTCTTTGCTTCGTACAATGAACTTGAGCGAAAAGAGCTTACCTCTAAAGGTAATCATCTTCTCTCAATTTCGGTCACTGCTGAATCTTATTGGAGATAGGTTGCTACGAAAATTTGGTCAAAGGTGCATCTCCGAATATTGGGGACAATCAAGAAGTGATGAGCTACATAAATTTGTTCATAGTAGGCGCTGTTTTGCTATGCTCCTCGGAAAGGACGGTTCGCTGGGTTTAGATTTGTCCTTCACTACTAATATATTTTTCCTTGATGAAATTTGGGATAAATCCTTGGAGTCGCAGGTAGTATCCAGAGCTTATCGGATGGGCGCAAGAACTAGAGAAAGAGGAGGCAAAGGTGTGGTTGTAGAGAAACTTGTAGCTGCGAATTCAATCGAAGAGTTGATACACGAAACAGTAAATAGTGAATATAGCGAGTTGGGCAGTCATAATGATTTAACAAAGAATAAAGAATCGAAACAAGCAAGACTTCATTTCTTGTTGAAGTCTCTCAAACCAATACATTATAAAAATGCAAAAGTTCCATCGTTATGTTCTATAGCAAAATCGACCAAATCAACCAATGAATGTTTGAAGCGGTCATCTTTTGCAGCCGATTTGCAAGACGATAGGCCTCAACGTTTGAAAGTTCGTTTTGCATGAAATAAAACTAAATGAATAACTTGAATGAGTATTGTGATAATAACGTACATAAATAAGTGGATGAAACGAAATTTATTTTTGTTCTATTGTTCGTCATGAATAAAGGCAAGATCACGGATATTTTAGTAATCTATCTCCTTCGTAAACAACAATTTTCGTTTCAATGGGACAACATTTGCTTGACTATCGAGATAGAAGTTGATGCGAACAACCAGACAAGACATACGTCAAGGAATCACAACGCTGCCGAGGCAGAAAGTAGAATGATCCATTTTTCTGATCACCATAGTCATACACGTGAATTCGTTTGCATCCAAATATCTCAGCAATGTTGACAAGATGATTAGGTAGTACACTATAATTATGATTTCACCAATAGAACTCAAAGGTCTTCGTCAGAGAATTCCTCAAACTCTTCTTCCGTCTCACTGCAATCTACACATCAGATATGATCGGCAGGATGCGATGATGCCTCTTCCAAACGTTTTGGAACATATGGGAAATACGCTCAGTCAACGTACAGTAGTCCTCATATCAGTATCGGACCTGAAAAGCTATACTTTGTCAATGACGTCGAGGACATTCGAGTACAGGTCAAAATTAATCCCTAAGTTAGTTCTGGAAAGGAGATAATATGTACATAATGTATGTGGAAATGTATCAGTATCTCCAGTCCTGATTACAACACCTAGCCGCTAAATTGGAGGACGCGAATTGTTGGGCAATTACATACAGAGTATATCGAACATTCTTGGAGATACTTCTTAATTGAAAACCGCAATTACCGAACATTCTTGGAGATACTTCTTAATTGAAAACCGCAATTACGAGAGCAAATCGCAAGCCAATCTCACTGACTGCTGTTGCAAATTAAGAAACATTTCGTAACTACGTCTTGAAATACGATGGCTATAATTAAGAATGCCTTGAACACGTTGACGTATGTGATTTCTACTATTTTGATGCATCCCGTTGGTGATCTAGCACATTCCCAAAAGCAGCTTAATTATTATTGGCATCGATCGTGACGACGCCTGAAGAAATATTTGAACGGCTGTAAAACGGGAGGGGTTTTCTCATGCGTCGATTGTGAATTAGAATAATAAATCTCCGATGAAAATTCAGTCCATTGCTACACTCGATTCTGTAAGTTGGTAGCAGTAACAGCAATTTTTGTCGAATGATAGAAACGCCTTAACATGCATTAGAGCAAATGCAACGACATCAACTAGACAATTTGGTAATAGTTCCTTATCAAACTCGTTATGACTGCTAATCATTGTATGCGTCAAGATGAAATAATAATGCCCTTCATTTTTATCAGAACGGGTACAACTGATACGAGAGTAGAAGTCAACAAAATAAAAGTTTACAGATTAAAAAACAATTATTCGAATTCTTCATCACCTGAATCTTCCCCCATCAATTCTTCAACTGTGATTCGTTGTGCAATGTCATTAATGTTAGTTGTATGAAGCCTCCCTTCTGTGCCAACACATATTCTTTCGTTTGGAGGAACAAACGGAAATCCAAGTATTTTAAAAATTTCTTCTTCGTTTTCGCACAGAATGCTTGGATCTATCTTGACCTTTTCTATCTTTCCATTTACCTTTTCCCGTTTACAACTAGCAAGTCCTGCATCAGTTAATGTGAGCCCTGCATTTTTAGCGAAAGCTCTAATACTTCTGTTGAAATGGGAGTCGCCCGTAAAGTACAAGATTGCGAAGGGGACTTGCACACCTGGATCTACAAAAAAAGTAAAAATTCAATTCTATTTTTTCGGAATTCCAAAAACAATACCTTACATGCTTTAATGTCAATTCTTCTGTGCAATCGTCCTTTGCCCGGGAGTTTGCAGATACCCATCTTTAACATCAATTATAAGATAGACGAATAAGTTCAAAGCTTGACAATGAAAAGAAACTTACATAAGTCAAGCAGTCCGTCTTAGACTTAGACTCTGCATTTGAATCAAATGTGAGTAGGTCGTCTGTTAGGAAGCCGCATTTTCGACATTCATTTAAAAATGGTACCATTGCATTCAAACCAGCATCATCGTCAGCATTGACTTCTTCATTTGGCAGAATCAAAATGTCAACATCACCAGAGAAAGATGCACCACGCCTGTAACTTCCACAAGCCAAGGCCATCGCCGCATTATTTGTAAGCTGAGCTACCAAGTTCTTGCAATAATTTTCGATTTCGATTACTTCTTTTCTTGGTATGCGCTCCTAATAAATGACATTTGTTTGGAAAAATTATCTCCAAAAACAAAATAGTTACAGCAATATTAGCACGCACCATAATATCTTCATACCGATTCAAGCCTATTTGTTGTTGAGTGTTCAACCTACCGACCAAATCTTTATTTTTTCGTAGCTCTGAAATCGAAGATGGCCCGGCTCGATATATTTTTACTGCGGAAACGATTCCCACTCCCCAAATTTTCTCAAACGACAAAATTGCTGTAGCTTTTTTGCTCCTTAATAATTTGTCGTCAATTTGATGATTTGGATCATCCTTCAGCATGCGAAAGTATATGCCAGAAGATCCTTCATGCAATATTATTGCACGAATCAGGCGCTTGTACACGGACCCGCCAACTCTTATGAGTCGCGTTCCATTTTCAATTAATCTTTTGCTAGCAATCGATTTCTCGAGACTTAACTTATCTGTAGATGTAATATTTTTGTTACCATATTCTAAGTCAATACAAGACAAATTTATACGACGGGGATATACCCTAATAACTCGAGCAGCGCGCTCGTACTGAAGTAGCCGATACTTTTGATTTTCTTTATTGTAATTGTAACCTTCGCGATTCTCTTGGCGTTTTAATTCATCCAAAGCTCCATCTCTAAAGGATATTATTGGTTGAGTAATTAAGTGAGTTCTATGCCATGTACTTAGAGTACACACCTAGAACAGAGTTCAAGAAGCCTCGAAGCCAAACCTAAATTGAATTTCTTGTCCTCGGGAGAAGCCTCTCTTTCATGATTGACTCTTTCTTCATTCATTTTCAAAACTTTTTCTGCACATATCTCAAACGCAAACTGAAACGAGTTGTTTCTGTTTGAAAGAAATTTTTTGATCTTTTCTTTAACAATGACCTTAGCTTTCACTGATTCATCGAGAGCAGCTTTTCTAGCTTCTTCTTTTGAGCGACCATCGTCACCGTAACGATAATATTCAGCCTTGACCTCACCATACAATTTCTTTTTCCTCAACCATTTGGGAAATGCAAAATCAGGAAACTTTGGCAAGTCAGCAAGCGCTTCTTTTGTTAATTTCAAAGAGTTTGCAGGCACAACATCCGTACAATCATACGTCGAATTTCTAATACGTGAAGTATTCACAGAACTACCCTCGTTTGTTAAGTTGACGGCATTTTCTCCTTTATTACCATCTTTCATCCCATTGTCACATATAGCCAATGCTTTTCCCTGAATTGATTTATCATTTTGATCACTAAAATTCGGATTCAAAAGGTCACGAAAGTAGGCAGTTACATTATCAAAAATTTGCCTATCATGCCCGTTATCATCCTCCACCACATCAATACCCTTCAGCCGATTTGCAGCACGCTCCACTTCGTCACACATCCACGTATCTGTCCGAATGCTAAATAAATGTCTCGTATTACCACAAGTGGCAATAGCAGTAGCAGTAGCAGTAGCAGTAGCAATAGCAGAAGAATCATACTTTTCATCTCCAATTCGTCTGCCAGAAATAAACTCTTCTTTGAACAATTCCATAACGGCCTCTTCTAGCTTCCTGGAAATCGTCACGGCATTACCATTACTACTACTATTACTACCACCACCAGCACCAGCAGCAGCAGCAGCAGCAGAGTTTCGTGAACTTGGATTTGGACTTACATTGCCACTCCTCTCCCTACTCCTACTCCTACTTCTACTCCTAGCATACTTTTGCAAGCATAACTCACGATACACAATCAAAACATGACGATTCTCTATCACCGCATCCACACCTTCCTCGTAAGAACACCCCAACGTCAAAAACGACGACGCACATTGTTTACGTATGCAACCAGGTTCATACTTGATAATCGAAACGATGGGCGGCATACCAACACTCCTTTTATACAAACCACCATCATCATCATGGTTACGACGTCGTTTCAGATTCCTACCGGTAGGTGTACACTGGACCTTCCATAAGTTAAATCGGGCTGATGTCATACCCTTTCCTAACATGAGGACGTAGTAATAGTATCTTCGTAATGTTACTTGGTTTGTGTTTGTGTTTGTGTTTGTATTCATGTTTGTATATTTGTGAGGATGTGTGTGTGTTTATTAATATTACATGTATTTGTTACAGGACATGTGTGTAGATGGATCCATATATAGGATTGAAGTAAATTATAACATGTTATAGATGTGATAATGTAATTTATGATGAATTGATGAATTGATGAATTGATGAATTGATGAATTGTTTCATTGTGGATTGTGGATAGAAACAACATCGTCGATTCAGGTACAGGTATTAATAAGTTCCGATGATATAATATATAATATCGGTGTACATGGTGTACATGGTGTACATGGTGTACTTCGACTTCGAAGAGTAGAAAAGATAGTAGAAAAGATAGTAGAGGGGACACTGGTGAACTGGTGAACTGGTGAATTGGAGTGTCGACTTTCGAGCGTTATAAAAGCCGTTATTTACGAGCTGATTTAGCTATATGTACA
>Ga0209092_10002214_pt1 | contig 18028 bp, 10 predicted proteins | sample FraStrMetagenome_FD_187446 | JGI IMG/M metagenome (GOLD analysis project Ga0209092, IMG submission 187446) | Marine eukaryotic phytoplankton communities from Arctic Ocean - Fram Strait ARC3M Metagenome (SPAdes) (version 2) | ecosystem: Environmental > Aquatic > Marine > Oceanic | place: Fram...
TGACACCCAACTAAGACTGTTATAATTTATATTATTTACAAAGTCTTACTCATATGTCTACGTACTCTATCTTAGATATGAACGTTATCCACAGAACAAGGCGTCAGGCATGAATCGCAGACGATTCTTAAACAAATAATTAGTTTCATTGATTTATCAGCACTCTACAGCTTATTATGGAGCAAAATATACTGACACGTTCTTGTAAGTGCTGTTACTTAGACCTTACGAAAATTGACTGTCTTGATAACAAAATATTAAAATTAATAGATTTGTGTGGCTCCAAATCTACCAATGAGGCTTTTTCTCTGTTTCCATATATGTAAATAAGCTTGTGCTTCTGACAAATTTAGTCTATTGAAATGAGAATCATGGCAACGTATTTATCAGGCACGAACATATTCAGAAGCAGTAATGGCTAAATATTGAAGGCATTTTCAATTTATTATGGAGTAAAAGCATTTGTGTGTTACGATTCCTAATTATTTAAAGACGAGCATGTAGAATCTTATTGTGCGAACATGTCTAAATAAATAATGTGAAAAGAAGACAAGATTGATGATAATAGGTAACACCAAAGTATTAATCACAGAGGTGTGAATATGCCTGATAAACCCTCATTTGATCCAAGGTATCACCTTAATGATCAACATTCAATTTCAATGCCATCCTCTTCGTCACACGATTCTCCTTCATCCCGGTCAGAAACACGACACGTCAGATGGTTAAATGATAGAGGCCATTACTCAAACGGTATGGATGATGGAGATTTGGCCATGGCACATCGATTACAGCAACAATTTTTTGATGAAAAGAAAAAAGCAGAGGAGGAAGATCTTGAGTTTGCAAGAAAGGTCCAAAATGAGCAACGTAAGGAGGATTTTTTTAAACAGACGTTGGAATCAACACCTAGTTCAACAGGATTCGAAGAGCCTTTCAGATCTGAATTTGGAAATTTTGGTAACGATAACATGTCCTTCGAATGTGGAAGCCTTTCAGAAGAATTTGAAAAGCCTATATATTCCTCGTATGGAAGTGATGAAAATGCAGAAATTTTGAGACGGTCTTTAGAATTGGATTGTGTGGAGCTGCCAGTCGAATCTCCTTTCATTAAGAAAGAGGATAGTCTCAACGATGAAGACACGGCAAATCTATTGAAACATCCTAAGACCAATGAAGATGAATCCTTAGCCCTTGTGCAACTGCTAGAAATGGAAGAGAAAGAACAAGCCGTTGCAAAATTAGGCTTGATAGAAGAATACAAACGACGTGATGAAATAGAAGATGAGGACCGAAAAATGGCTCAAATGATGCAGGAAATGGAAGAGTCACGACTGGCTTCCAATGATGATGTTCCTTCCCATATGCTAACATCAGATGATACGAATGAAGAAGAATATATGCGGAAAATGATGATTCAGGTTCAGGAGCAACAAGATGAGGAATTAGCTAGAAATTTTCAACTGCAAGAGAATGTGGTTGACGCCGCAGGTAATGAGCGTCGATCAGGTGATGGATTGGCTACAAATCTTGATGATTCTTCCAAGCCACCAGCATCAACCCCATCTCCTAAACCACCCGCTCCTCCAGCTGAAAATTCAAAACCAATGCCTAAATCTCGGACTGCTACAAAATCAAATATAGACGAAGAACCTATTTCTTCTGCGAGATCTTTGCCCCAAAATAATACAGAAGATGAAGACAATGACAAAAAGTTACCGGCAAAACCATCCTCAAAAATCAGCGATACAAATATAAATCCGAAAACAGTACAGAATCAAAAACCTACATTTGAAAATAAAACGGCTATAACGCCAACAAAAAAGAAAAAAAGGACTTTATTGTCCAGATTTCTCCCTTCTAAATCAAAACAAGTTGAAATGTCAGCAACTGCAAATAGAAAATCCCCCTCATATAATTTTACTCCATCTTCTACTGTACCACCAATCATAGCAAAGGTTACCCCAGTGCCCTCAAAAGCTCAATCAAGGTCTCGCAGAAAAAGAAATTGCGTTCCTATTCGAGAACCAGCCACATGTAATGTTTGTGGCAAAAATGCTAATCAGTTTTTAGTTGCCCTTGAGAAAACATTTCATTTGGATTGCTTTACTTGTTTGGGATGTTGTGAAGTCATCAAGCCTACCGAAGGATTCGCCTTCACCACAAATGAAAATGGAGAAAAGCATCCTCTTCACCAAAAATGCCATGCTGAACTTTTTGGAATAAAATGTACAGTATGCAAGGAAACTATACCATACAGTGAAAATGGAATGGTTACGTATGTCAAGCATCCGTTTTTCACTTCAGAGCAAATGTGTCCTAAACATGTCAAAAATCCCTGTAGACGATGCAATGGATGCAATCGTTTTGAACCAGAAGGGTTAGGTGCAGGATTTGTAGATCTACAGGATGGCAATAGACGTTTATGCCATTCATGTTGTCGAACAGTCATTGTTGATAGTGAGGAAGCGAAACCACTTTGGAATAAAGTCATGAATTTTTTTGAAAACATCCTTTGTATTTCAGTCTGGAAAGGATTACGGGACATTCCAATTCTTGTTGTTGGATACGAAACCCTGAATGAAAGTTCTCGTTTTACCAGCCACAGTGGGTCTTCTCAGATCATGACAAGAGGTTTATGTCTTTCTGAACATCAATCAGGACGAAAGATTGAATTAGCAAATCTGCGATTAGATAGGCAAAATGGCTCTTTCATGTGTGATGAAGACAACTTAATCAACGGATTCACGTACTTTCAAGTTCCGGATGCGAGTAAAAGAAATAAATATACATCCGTTACAGCTATTCTTTGTCTTTCAGGTCTTCCTTCTGATTTGTCCGCAAGTGTTTTAGCTCATGAAGCGACACATGCCTGGTTCAAATTACATCCGAATTTTGATATAAAGAAACCTATTCCTCTTATGGTCGAAGAAGGTTGTTGCCAGCTGGTAGCCAATCTTTTCCTGTCAGAAGGATTAGAGCCGGCAAGCACAGAAACCTACAATGATGATGGTCCAAGTGATAATCTATTGAGACAATATTTTAAATTTACTATTGAAACTGATGAAAATGAGATTTACGGAACTGGTTTTAGGCTTGCTGCAAAGGCTTATGCTGAAATTGGCATTGAGGCACTGTTATCACATGTTGCAATGTATAGAGAGTTTCCACAAATATGAATTTCTTCTCAAAGGAAATTTCATGGTTTAGTTCTTTGAAAGTGACAAAATAATATCTCTTAAGTTGTTTTAATCCTATTTTTAATTTGAACTTGATAGTTTCTGCAAAAAATAAAACTGAGAAAATAATGTAACCTTGGATCACCTTTTTTTATTTTAGATTAGTTGCATGTATTTTGCATGCGTGAAGGAATCATTGAGACATACAAAATTGTCTTATGATGAAGGGACCTTTTGGCTCGGACCCAGCTCTCTAGAGAACTTATAAAACTTTGGTTTGTGATTGCATCATGACAAAACTTTTTTTTTCAACGTATACACTTAGCTGCGGATGCTATGGAGATGAGGGGGTGGGTTGTTTAGACCGAAACCCGTCATCCACTACATTAATAATGTGACTTGAGAAGAAAATCTCTCGACTGAATTTATCTTTGAAATTATTACCTGTGTACGTACCAGAAAAAAACAAAATTCACATGATGCCACTCTTGAACGTCAAAACGAAGTACCGTAGCAAGTTTTACAAATACAACTCAAAATTGGCAAGATCTAAGCTTTTGTCCACACAGAATGAGCAAATATACAACAAGAACACTTCTCGAACTTACAATTGGAGACGGGAACCTTATAGTCGAAACATTAATTCGCATTCGCCAAAAACACTTGCAGTGGTGGAATGATCTCGTGAAGGAAAATGAACGAGAATTGTTCAAACTCGTCACTTTAGAGATTCTTCCGATGGAGTGTCAAAATGATATAGATCGCTTAAATAATGGAAAAAGATGGTCTAAAAAGGGGGAAAGGAGTGAGAATAGTATAGTTATTGGTGAAAAAAATCTTGCGTCCATGACAGCAACAAGTAGACGCAAGGGAAAAAAGAAACAAAAACGTGTTGCAGAATCTAATCCGAAAAAAATTGGAAACAATCGAAACAAAAAGTCCATCACAGGAATAACCTATGTGTTTGGGGAAACTATACAAGTTGTTTATAAAATGGAAGAGATATCCACGTCTACCTCGGCAACTTTAGTCTTTGATATGAAGACCAAAGTGGAAAATGAAACGAAAAATCATTCTATATCAAGTGAAGCCAACAAAAAAGATCTAAAGAGAATGCGCCAAGATGATATTCCTGTTTTTAAACAAGTTATAAAGATTCCAAAACGTATCGTAATGTGGTGTTCACCATTCGACCCTAAACATCCATTCGAGTCACATCCTTTATCCGAAGGGGGTTTTCCAAGACCTGAATATATACCAATATCATCTCTTTTCAAAGAAGATAATGTAGAATAATTACAATCATTTGAGTCAGAAAATGACATAAATTTTTTCTCACTTCCATGATTTGAGAAATCCTTAGCTTTTGAATATATCATAGTGTTTAATTCTCGTCACTTAACCTTGTAAATATAGAAAGTAGAATGACTCTCATCGTGTAGTCAGCGTGAATTGATTTTGAGGTAAGCAATACTCCTTATTGGTATTTCCAAAGGCTATGAAGAGAAATAAGCATAGAACACTAATCAATGCAAGAAGATAAGATATTTAGCGGAAATAGAATACAAAAAGATATAAATATTTAGAATGTATCTCTTCTATTTTTTTTCAGAACTTTCCCCTGAATCTTCATCTGAAGTGTAATTAACATAACTCATACCTAGTAAAGATCCAGAAGTTGATGAAACATTCTTATCTAGAAATGGTCTATCATTTTGTATTTCTCGTAATTGTCTGAATATTGTGCTATCATTTGGTAGCTCTGCAGGGATATAAGCAGTTTGCGCTTCATCTGAAGTATGAAATATGATGGCACGTTCTTGTGCTAAAAATCGAATGAAATGACTTTCTAGGTGGTGGGTTCTATATTCAATAGTAACTCCAGCTGATTGAAACCTAGTACCAATTTCGGCACAGGCATCTCTTATCTTTTCATCATAACTTTGATTTCGTCTCTCCATTAAAAGTGAAATCGCTGCAGTGGATGCTATAAGTAAGCATATTGCGAAAAAATAACAAATCTGCCATGCTCTAAGCTCAGCAGCTATTTCAATTTCTCGATACTGCATCTCTGCAATCAAAACATCATCCTCGATATTGTAGTCATCTACATAATTGTAGAAATCATCGTTCTTGTCATCGTCCACTTCATACTCAAAAGATGATAACCGAACAGTTGGTCGTATGGTGGCAAAAACTGTAGTTATTATAATAAAAAGCAATGATGCTCCTAAAAAACTTCTTCGAGGCTCCAAGATTTTTCGAGCGAGAGGATCAACTCGCAATATCAAAGCAGCCCAGCTATCATCTGGAACAAGGTATAACATTGGAGGTTTAGGTTCCGAAAATCTAGCTGGATCATTTAACAAACCAATGCCGAAAAGTTTCCAACAATCTTCCTTTTGTATATGAACGCCTACCTCGTCTGGTTTAATAAGGTTCATTTTCCTTCTCTATAGATATCTGCTTTTAATTCGGCGATGTCACTGATTCTGTTCTTTAATTTTGATTCATTGTGTTGAAGACTCCGTGAAGGAAGAAGTGGCTATCTTGGTTGATGAGAATATAGTGTATTTTCTCTAATTCAATTGTACGTTCACGTCTAAATCAATGCTATGATATTACTTTCAACTTTGTTGGGGGTCTAAGATTTCATAATAGGGTTTTTATTGCATGTGACTTAATGTACTTTAGCTCTAAATATATGTCTACTTAGAATTATTGTCTTTAAATTGAATTCAGATCAACATCTTTTATTTCATATATATGTAGACATGAGTTGGATTTTTAATTAAGGTTCAAATGGAAACGTTATAAAGTTCATTCTACTATGGCCTCATGAAATAGTTCCTGAATGAAAGTGAAAATGCTTGCTCAGAATAATTTTTGATATTGTAAGTTTCATTTTAAGGTGCAAGGTGCTTCATAAGGTTAATTGTCTCACTTGATGAGTCGCATGTATATGAAGAGGTTATCAATGAAAACCCTGCAATAATAATTCAAATAAGATTTTATGAGTAATTTTCTTGCGTAACTCAGTCATTAAATTATACCTCCGTAAGATCGTCTTGATCCATTAGCTGATTCATCATATCAGCGACACTGTATTTAATATTGTTGAACATTCTACGGAAATGAACTTCTAGCGCATCATATTCCCCATGAGGCTGCTGAATGTTATTGTGTACAAGCATACAAATCTGTCCAAGTTTTACAATACGGCTCTTGAGGGAATTACGACGCTCGTTACTCTGGTCCTCAGAAAAACCTTTCTTTTTGAATACGATCATTTCATAAACACCCTTATCTAGAGGAGGTCCCACATCATCCTTCCCAGTTGCGGGAGGTAGAACAAGGTGACATTTTTGCTTTTCGCTATCGGGGATATCCAATTCATCAATTACCTTCTTTTGGTTCATTAAAATTTCCTCAGTCTCAAGCCAAACATGTTTAGCTTCATCGTTCAATGCTCTGCCGTCCTCTGAAGGGGTTAGCCTCAACATCTGTTGCAAACTTTCCTCGCCTTCATTTGCAGGAACACGGTCAATAACATGGATTAGAACAGCAAGGAAGTCATTTTGTGTAGCGTCACTTTCTTTGAAGCTTTTTGTTTTCATGTAGCAAAATCGCCTGTATAATTGTTCTAGACATGCACATAGATGAATAGCTTCTGGCATGTAATTATGCATTTCCCAAACCATTGAAAGTACATTGTGATCCATATTCAATCTCATATCGGGTTTTACGTATCCAAGTTGAGTGATTGCCTTTCTTGAAAGCTCCATATAATGATCAGATTCCTTTCCTTCGCAGAATTCCTCAAGAGTGGTGTTACACATCCATTCAGCCATGTCCTCGTCAACTGTTACTTCGCACCTACGCTTTTGAATTGCCACGGCAAAATTTCCCTCATGAACAAATTGATTCGTATTGTATAAATCGTTGGAAGCTGCAAGGGCCTCTTGTAAAGCTATAAGTGGGTATCTTGGTTCTTTACCAGTTACTTTACTGATTTGACCCAACATGAGATTTTCAATGTAGGGCCAGTCCATTCCAAGGTATATTACATTACCTTGAACATCCATACCTCTTCTTCCAGCACGACCTTGCATCTGTTGAGCAATGAGAGGTGTTAGAGTCTCACCCATATCTCCACAGAATATGCATGAACGGAATGGCATGTTCACTCCATAAGCAAGAGCTGCATCAGAAAATACAACAGCAATTCTTCCCTTTTGTGCAAGCATTTGAACTTGACGACGATAGCATGAAAATCCAACTTCATTTGTATAGATAGCAATTCCACGTCGCAGTCCACGTATGAGAGCGTGGTTGATGTCAACTTTTTCTCCAGATTTCTTCATATCAGCGATAACGTCTTCAACCTCGTTGTAACTCAATCTTTTTGATGCGGGAGAAAGGACGTATTTGTCATGTGGTTTAGTGGTATCTTCTTGGATAAGAGATTCATCTGTGAATCCGGACTTAGCATCTTCTTCCATTTCGGCTGCATTTTCTCGACTACTCTTACCCGCTGCGACTTTTCGCAGAAGAGCTTTTTCACGAGCAAGTTTGATAAGATCCTTTCTATAGTTAGGGAACTCAGCTACTTGCTCACTCTCTAGTCTAGCAAGAAGAGACTTGAACATACTAAATGCACCATAGGTATCAAGTTGGAAAGCTACTGCAGGAAGGAGATCATTTGATTTTAAATCAGTGAGAACTTCGTACAAAATATCTGATACATCACTCTTTGATTTTAAAGGAGGTGGAAGTTGAGCGATTCTCAACTTTTCATAAAGTTCAGTATGAGACTCCGACAAAGATGTGAGACGTGCTTTCAGACGGCTTTCGTAGTCTTTTGTTTGCGTAAGGGTGATACGTTTAGTCTCATCTACCTTTGAGCTGAAGAAGGTATCAGGGTCATCCAACGGTTCAAGAATCGTGCTGGGGAAAATTGATCGCATTCTCTTCCACAGATCTGTCATGTCTGTTGGGGTCATAGAAAGTGCGGAAATGAGTTCATGTTGATCTTTCAATCGTTCAGGAGTCATTGCTGCAACAGGATGCAATTTGACCAATTTAACTTTTTTCCCATTTTTAGTGTCTGATTCGGTAACGACGTATCTTTGAAGATTGATAAAACGAGCAAAATATTCTTTCAAAATTACTTCTTCTGCTTCACCGTCAATCGCTTCAATGTGCTCATTCCTTACTTGACTGAACCAGTCCTTAAGTTGGATAGAATTTCCAATGGTGGCACTGAGTGCTAAGAATGGGCATTTGCAAGCTTTAATAATCCTTTGAAGAGCATCTCCCTCTGGCCCATTAAGGGTATGCACTTCGTCCAGTACCAAGTAGTCGAATTGATCGTATCCACCGTCAAGAATCATAAATTCTTTCTCTCCTCGAGTCATTTCTTGACCAGCAATTCCTCTTGCCTTTGTCAGAGCTTTTTCAACTGCTAAAGGTGTACCAATGTACACCTGGGCTTCTCCAGATATTTCTTGGAAGCAGATTTGATCTGTACAAATTGTAACGTTTCCTTTGAAAAATTCATAATAGGTTGCTGCGATTTGCCACACAAGTACCTCGCTGGGGAGAACAAAAAGCACAGTACCGTTAGATTTTTGACATGTGTAAGTACTAAGAAGAGTTTTTCCAGATGATGTAGGTGCAGCAACGACTGAAGAGCGTCTATCGTCAATAGCAGCAAGCACTTGACATTGCCAATCTTCCAATTTAAATGTGCGATTATAACGACTAAGAGGCGGAAGACGGTCGGGCATTTTTTCCAACTGGAATGAAATGAGGTCACTTTTGCCATTCATCAGTTTCCTAGCATATTTCAGAGAATCTTTGTATGAGCCACGAGAATCCGCGCCTTCTCTAAATAGACTTTTGAGAGCAGTAGCCTCAGCAGAAAGAATAATCTTTTCTTTCTTTTCTTTGTCTTTTTCCTTCTCTTTGTCTTTCTTTGAGTCCTTTTTGGAACTCTTTTTATCTTTTTTAGAGTCTTTTTTTGAGCTTTTCTTGTCTGCCTTTTCCTGCTCCTTTGATTCTTTTTTGGCAGCCTTTTCTTTAGCAAGCTCTCCATCAGCTGATTTGAATCCGGACATTTCTTCTAGAGCCCATAGAATATCAAGTACTTCCGCCTCACTAGAATTTACGGATCCCTGTTTAAGATCACAAACAGCCAAATGAAGCATTTTAAGCATACGATTGATTTTTCCGGAAGAAGTTTCACAGACAGCATTTTGCAACGCCTTCAAAGTCTTCAAATTAGAGAGCTTTTGTAAGTCGCGTTGGTGTTCTTTCTTATCCTTATCGGCAGCATTGGATTCTTTAATCGAGTCAGCTGCTGATTGCTTCTTTGCGTTTTTTTTTCCTCCGGATTTCTTTTTTTTACTGTTTGCATTGTGAAGCTCCTCTAGTTGGGCTTGTTCCTCTTTCAATGCAGCCTTGGCCCTTTCTTCTTTGGTTTCTTCCCACTTGATGGCGGGGTTAAAGATGGAACCTTCAGGTGGGGCCATATCACGCAAGATGACAGGGATAGAAGATTTTTGCTTGATGACAATGCTAGCTTTGCGAGATTCTTTGTCAAAAGTCTATTCACGTGAAGGGGTTACATTCGATTGAAAGTTATGAAAAAAATGAGTCTTTAGTACAGGCGACCTAAAAAAGTAACTTTAAAATGGGATTGATCATAGTATTCAAAATACGTAGATCGCCGTACATAGAAAAGAGAAAAATAGGAAGGGAATGGTGTCCAAGCTTTCGGTATATCCGACACATCAAACTGAAGTCTTCCAATTTTCAAAAACTTTCAAAATCGAAACAAATAGCTCTATGATAATTAAAAGCTCACCTTGGCAATTCCATCTTTGTACATAAGAGCCGATTTGTCAACCCAGTACAAATCGAAAGTACGATTCTTAAAGATTAAGTCCATATCGGACTGATTTGCATCAGCCGCATTCGCGGCGTCTCCAACTGCCGAAGCAGTTGTGGAACTGTTCACTTTGGATGCGTCATTCTTGGCGCTGGCGGAACTCGCCTGCAATGGTGTGGGAACGAAGGACATGCAATGAAGACCGGCCTATTTGATTTTGTTCCAAAGGTACTTTGGGACAGTTGGTATTTATTGATTTGTGTCTTCTTTCTTTTACACGGTTGAGGCGTCCTATCCTTTCGTTCAGGTTCAGGAGTCTTTCAAGATTTTATTTTAAGGGTTTTACGTGTTTTCTTATACGAGTGAAAGCGTAGGAATTTCGGTTAAATGCGAGTTATAGTATGTTTCATGTAAGTTTCTACGATGAAGTGCAAACGTAAGGTGAATTTTGTGTTCTGAATTTGAATTTATTGGCAAATTTCTCATACAAAATTTAAATTCCACGTGTAAACATTTGAATATTTACTTGCCGATCTGCTGATCAATAACAAAATTAGAATCAGCAGGTTTCACAACTAAGGACCCCCCCCCCAAACCTTCGAGTTTTGCAAATAATAATAACAATGGGGAAATCCGTCTCGAGTTCGAGCACCAACTCAACCCTTTCGCGTCTTCAACTCTTAAATCTTACAACTAGAATATCTCATGAACTCGGAACTCATATTGGACTTGCCGACCGAACACTTGCAGAATTCGTAATATCTCTCGGTGAAACCATTCTCAAACCCCGCATTTTAGTAAAAGACGATGATGATACAGGTTCCTCCGCCATTGCACACTTCCATCCAAATGATCCGGTCTTAGCGAAAGAATTTAAGAGTAAATTAGTTCAGAATGGTGCCGATGTTCAATTAAGTTTAGCATCGCTCATGATTCGTTTGATATCAGAGATGAGTCCTAAGGTACAAAAATGGATGGAAAAGTCTGAAAAGCGTCTACGAAAAAAACGCAAGTTAGAAGAGAAATTACAAGATGCCAATGGAAATGCTCGTCTTATGTCAAGTCTTGATCGAAAGACAAGAGGGGATGATGTGGATCAACAATTTCCTGGATTAGCAAAGGCAAATCTGAGAGGGACTGTTCCTTTAGACGATGATTTTTATGAACACAGCAGAGACGATTCAAATTCATTAAATAATAAGCGACCATCCGGTACTGATAAAAGTAAGTCAAACTCAAAATTAGACAAAAATACACAAGAAGATAGTGACAATGTTGTTGAAACAAGTCAACGAAGGGGAGTTTCTAATTTACCAGCTTGGATGACTAAAGGAGCAGATGGAGGTAGCAACAATCAGTCACAAAATCATAGACAACAAAAAACTTCGGGAAAATTAGAACTTCATCAAATTTACCGTGGTAAGGTCAGTAAACTTACTGATTTCGGCGCCTTCGTTAGATTACCTCCTCCGCATTCCGATACAGAGGGACTTGTCCACTTATCTCAAATATCACGTGATCGTACCAAACGTATAAACCATCCAAGAGAAGTTCTTCGACGAGATCAATCTCTCTATGTGAAAATCATTTCTGTTTCAGGTACCAAAATTATGTTAAGTGCCAAAGATGTAGATCAAAATAATGGCAAGGACCTTGCACCCTATCGTGCCACTATATCGTCCTCATCAACTCGTTCTCAAACAATGCCACCTCCGAAACGACCGAAATCTTACAAAGATACATCCGTATCATCCAATGCTCCAAAATTATCAGATCATGAACTCTTTGAAGCAAAGCAATTGATTCATTCCTCCGTTTTACCTGTCGAACAATATCCAACATTCAACAAAAATATGGAATTTGAACAAACTGAAGAAGAAACAGAGGTTGAATTAGCAGACTTTGAACCAACCTTTCTCAAAGGACAAACTCGTCGATCTGGAAAGGATTTAAGTCCTGTCAAAATAATAAAGAATCCAGATGGATCCCTTAGTCGAGCTGCAATGCAACAGGGAACCCTTGCAAAGGAACGGCGTGAATTGAGACAGGCGCAAGCTAATCAGTTGATGGATTCTATTCCAAAGGATTTGAATCGACCATGGGAAGATCCGATGCCAGAAGCTGGAGAGCGCCACTTTGCTATGGAATTGAGAAGTATCAATGTTTCTAACTTTGATGGAGCACCAGAGTGGAAGGCAAAGGCTGAGAACAAAGCATTGAGTTACGGTATTATAAGTAACAAAAGTATTAAAGAACAACGGGAGGGGTTGCCCATAGCTAGATTGAAAGGTGAATTGATGAGAGCTATTGCAGAAAATCAGGTCTTGGTAGTTATCGGAGAAACCGGTAGTGGTAAAACAACCCAGATGACACAATACATGGCAGAAATGGGTCTTACTAACAACAAAAAAATGATTGGTTGTACTCAGCCAAGGAGAGTGGCTGCTGTCAGTGTGTCAAAACGTGTGGCTGAAGAGTATGGTTGCAGTCTAGGAGAACAAGTTGGTTATTCTATTCGATTTGAGGACGCTACTAGTCCAGAAACTATTATCAAGTATATGACAGACGGTATGCTCATGCGGGAATATTTGGCGGATAATGACCTAAAACGTTATTCTGTATTGATGCTTGATGAAGCACATGAAAGGACGATTCACACAGACGTTCTTTTTGGATTGCTCAAGGACTTATGTAAAAGGCGTCCAAATAATTTGAAAATGATTGTCACCAGTGCAACACTCGATGCAGAAAAGTTTTCAAATTATTTTTTCCAGTGTCCAATTTTTACCATTCCAGGACGTACATTCCCTGTTGAAATTCTTTATACAAAAGAACCTGAAGCAGACTACTTAGATGCCGCTTTAATCACAGTAATGCAAATCCACTTGTCGGAACCAGCTGGTGATGTTCTAGTATTTTTGACAGGACAAGAGGAAATTGACACATGTTGTGAAACGCTTTATACACGTATGCAAGCTTTAGGGGATTTGGCACCAGAACTAATTGTCTTACCTGTATATTCAGCATTACCATCTGAAATGCAGTCTCGAATTTTCGAACCTGCACCTCCAGGATCACGAAAATGTGTCGTTGCAACCAATATTGCTGAAGCTAGTTTAACTATTGATGGTATTTATTACGTTGTGGATCCTGGGTTCTCAAAGCAAAAAGCTTTCAATGCCAAACTTGGCATGGATAGTTTAGTGGTGACACCAATTTCTCAAGCTTCCGCCCGGCAACGAGCTGGACGTGGTAAGTCTTTGTGTTATTGAAAACTATGTACATTTTAATGCGTGATTTAATGAGATCATTTTCATTTCATCAAATCTTTTTACAACTTTTAGCTGGTAGAACAGGACCAGGTAAATGCTACCGATTATATACAGAAATGGCTTATAAAAATGAAATGTTAGCCACAAACATCCCAGAAATCCAGCGAACGAATTTGGGAAACGTCGTCTTGCAACTTAAAGCCATGGGAATCAATGATTTATTGGGTTTTGACTTTATGGATCCGCCACCCGTAGCAACTCTTGTAGGAGCGATGGAGAATTTACATGCTTTAGGAGCTCTGGATGATGAAGGACTTCTGACCCGTATAGGTCGCAAAATGGCAGAATTTCCATTAGAACCCAACTTGTCAAAAATGCTATTGCTTAGTGTAGATTTGGGATGTAGTGATGAAATACTTACAATTACCTCACTCTTATCTGTAGAAAGTCCATTCTATCGTCCGAAAGATAAACAAGCACAAGCAGATATGCGAAAAGCTAAATTTCATGCAGGAGAGGGTGATCATTTGACTCTGCTTCAAGTCTACAGAGGTTGGGAAGCTGCGAAATTTAGTAATCCATGGTGTTTCGAAAATTTCATTCAAGCAAGGAGTATGAAGAGAGCTCAAGATGTGCGAAAACAATTAATAACCATCATGGATCGTTACAAACTTGACATCCTAAGTGTGGGAAAGGATTATAGAAGAATATGTAAAGCAATTACTGCGGGCTTCTTCACACATGCAGCTAAAAGGGACCCTCAGGAAGGATATAGAACTCTAGTTGATCAAAATCCAGTCTACATTCATCCCTCTAGTGCTGTATTCAACAAAAATCCTGAATGGGTTGTATATCATGAGTTGGTATTAACAACCAAAGAATACATGAGAAATATTATGGTCATTGATGCTAAATGGCTTATAGAGTTAGCACCAGCTTTTTACAAGTCAGCTGATCCAAACAAAATGACAAAGGCAAAGCGTATGCAGAAGATCGAACCATTACATGATCGTTTCAATCCGAAAGATTCTTGGAGGCTATCAAGGCGTAAGGGTTAAATTGCTAAAATTGTCCTTTAGTTAAAAACTTCTAAATAGAATTTCATGTTATGCTTCGTTTGAGTTTTGCTGTGTATTATTTTCGAGTAAGAGCGACTTTAGCCATTTCCAAAGCTCCTTCATACGTTTCATTCCCTCCAATGAAACCAGCAGCATGACAAAATTTACACCCTGTAATACCAGAAATTGAAGTCAAATCGTCATCACGGACTCCTCTCCACTCCTCAGGAAGAGAAAGTCTGTTTTCGAACAAGGTTCCCTCTACGGTGACAGCCTGCACTCTCCACATACCACCTTGGTCTGTATATAGAACAAACTTTACCAAAGGGTTCACATTATGATCCTTCTCTAAAGTGTATAAATGAGTTCTCCAAGGTAAACCGCCTGACTCAAATGCAATGATCTCTCCTGAAGCATCGACATCCATCCTTTGCATAAGAGCCTTTTCGACGAATTCTTTTGCTGGAATATCACTCTCGACTGTGTGAGCTAACATGCTCAAAAAATCTTCTCCACACATTTCAGAAGCTTTCGCGAATCTTTTATCCGGATCAGGTGTTTTTCCTCCACAATCTTTTTCATTCCATCGTGGGTTCAATCTTGATACCCTGCTTGCTAGTCCAGTGCGATCTTTGTAAGCTGCTTTCACGACATTTGGAATCATCTCAACCCCGGTATCAATCGCGTCAATTGTTTCCATGAATGAGTCATACATTTTTGAATATGCTAAATCGAGCTGCACGTCTGAAAGATTAGGATAGAATTGAGAAATTACTTCTTTACCGTAGTGCCTGTAAATTAATCCACTCGCACTAAGTTTTGAGCACCTTGGTTCTCCCTCCTTTTTACCAGCATCAAAGCGTTCATCGTACCCACGTTGGTGGTGATCATATCGTAAATTTTCGTGATCATAAACACCTCCTAATGACATGAACAGCAATGTTAAACCAACACCTATCATTACATGTTAACGTATTATAATGCCCTTCCTCATTCTAGACTTACCTACATCTAAAACAATATCCAGCTTGTTCAGCACCTCTTTGTCACGAGATCGAACTACGCGTGATTGGAAATATGCAGGGATTTGACGTAGTAACCATACGCCAAGGGCTTCATCTGCTTGAAAGGTTCCTGAATGTGTTCCGATGACTTTTGATGATGTTCCCAAACTTTCAATTTTGGCTCGTTTGAAGGGATTTTCTGAAGTTGACATTTTTCTTAGGGATTGGAACGATGAATTTTGAAAAGTTTTAGATATTTTATGATCGATCAGAAACGCACTGGTTGTGATCTTTCGGAGATGCAGGTTGAAAAGAACTAAAATGGTGAAAAGACTCTGCCTGACAAGCATGAAAAGTTTCGAATGCAAATTTATGCTTATAATTTTGTGGCCAATATTCTACATTATAACAACGATGGAAGATTATACGAATCCGAAATATTGCTGAAAAAGGGTTGAATGATGAAAATTAAGAAATTATCATAATTTTCTGTATCATGTCGAGAGGTTCGATTCCTGTCAGAAGGTTTTCCAATAAACCAGATTTTTTGGAAATTTTATATCATTTGACAATTGCTTAGGCCCATGAATTTGATGGTAAAAATGTAGGTTTTTTTTTGTGTAGGTTTCATTTTCTATGTATTTTCATACCAGAATATGAGAATTGAAAAACTAGCCAAAACCTACATCAAACCTGCATCAAATCTAGTGCCTTATGCACAGACTATCTAGAATTTAAGGGTAGATAAAAAGATGGTTATGATAATTGTGAGTTTATTTACATTAATATTTTTAATCACATTTTACACATACATCCCATAGTGGATGTATATTGAAATCCACTTGGTTTCAACTGTGAAAACTTTGAACATCTGTTGGCCAGGCAGCTGTTCAAAGAATTCTCATTGCATGTCCAAAGGAGACATCATTCACATGATGATATGGATCTCCATTTAATGCTACTCTTTGCATGTGTGGTAGCTCATGTTCTTCGTCATTGAACTGGCTTCCTTGTGTTGAAGAAGACTTGATTTTTTTTATTTTTATTTTTATTTTTATTTTTATTGTTTATGTAGTATATGAGCAGTCACATGCTGCTCTGTATTCTAACTAATTATATCATTGCTATAATATTGGTTTAACTAAATATATCATTAACATTATTTTAGTTTAAGTAACTTTGTCTAAATCTTAGATAAATTTAAGCAAATCAAATCAAACGAGGTGGCAACAAATAAAAGCATTACAGATGTATCCAAAAGACTGGATCAACAGGCACAGGATATATCAACTCTGGGCAAAGCATTAGAATCCACGAACGAGAAGGTGGATAAAGTGTGCATTACTCAAGTTCAACAAGGCAAAACTATGGAAAATATGGACGGATCCCTGCAAGTGATTCCCTCGTAACCGTGCGCAAGAATGCGCGACTTTTCTATTAATGCATATGGACAAATTAATATGACATTTGGTATATTTCATAGTGCACTTATGCACTATTGTAAATATTTACAGATGTAAGCTAGTACAAGAAAAATATCTTAGTACAATTTGTTTTGGTACGCACTTTTAATTTTGCTATTGCTATTTTTTTTTAATGCATTTGCACTCTTCATTTTTGCACTTGCACCTATTTCTTTTTTTTTCTACTAAATTTTCAATTTTGTTCCCGACTAATCCAAAAGTAGATTTATTTCACATAGACTATTCTGTTATAGTCATGTTCATAGAAAATATTTTTTTCAGGTTTAAATATTTTTAGTGTATTGCAATAGTGCTGCTTCTATGAAATATTTGTCCAGTAAGTGAAAAAAATTTAAAGGATACACTTAAATTTTGTTTATTTATATTTGTACATGTTGCATTCTGAAAATAATCAGGAATGCGTCAATACTTTTTTATCTTTCAAGTGTGTTGCTTGCAGATCGACTCCCACCACAAACATTTTTCACGCCATAGCAAAGTCATTTATTTTTTATTCAGGAACAAAACATCATAAGTATGTAGAAATATATCAGTCTAATCCCCCTTTGACATACAAATGCTGAAAGAATGCCAACATTTTTATGCACACCACATTTAGATTTTTTGGCAGGTTCTGTTTTTGCATTCTTAAAAAAATGCATACACCACACAATTTTATTGATGCATTATTTTTTATTGTTTTTACACTATAAAATTTATTTATATGCACAATTTAATTTTTTGAACATCAAAAATTATGAATTTTAGCAAAACCAGGGCTTATGGAAATACCAGACCAGCTCAAACGCGCATTGCATGTGTCAAAAACACACATGCCCCACCGGAGCTTGACATCCTGATTTTGGGCGAACTGCAATTCGAATCCAATAACTTTATGCATTGTGATAGTTGTTAGTAGGAGATATTCTGTAGTATATAAAGTACAGTATATTTTTAAATTCTTAGTATAAGTACAAATATACTAGAAGTACATTGTCATATACAACAATAATTACAATAGGTTTATAACTATAGTCATTAAACAATACGTAATAAATGTAATAAAACATATATATATATTTAATGTTTGATATATGTCGTCATATATATAATAATCAAACAAATAAATAATATTTAATATATGTCGTCACATATATTAA
>Ga0209092_10002215_pt1 | contig 18027 bp, 20 predicted proteins | sample FraStrMetagenome_FD_187446 | JGI IMG/M metagenome (GOLD analysis project Ga0209092, IMG submission 187446) | Marine eukaryotic phytoplankton communities from Arctic Ocean - Fram Strait ARC3M Metagenome (SPAdes) (version 2) | ecosystem: Environmental > Aquatic > Marine > Oceanic | place: Fram...
TCCTTCCATGATCATCGATCATAACTCTCGAGATGAGAAAATATCTCTAATATAGCTTAAAATTCAATAAGAGGCTACAAAAAAGCGAACTTTAATATTTATGTATCGCGTTACATAAAAATGAATTTTCGGAGCGCAAAAAAGTACATAAATAATTTATGTATCGCGTTACATAAATTATTTATGTATTCCGGAGTGCTCCAATATGATAATTTTTTTTTAAACTGTATGCTTTTATTAACTTCTACTCTTGTACCAGGTATAAATTACTTTGTAGTTACAACTCATCCTTTGTATGTGAGAAGTTGCCTTGAGACTTCAGGAGAGAGAGGTTGCGTAGGTCATCATACCTCATACCACCGAGCAATAAGTATTAAGCACCAAGCAATAAGTAATAAGTACTGAGCTCTGAGCACTTCAATCTTCAATCGGCCATCGGCACTGTCAATGGCACCTAATGCATCGGCTAATTACGCAATTACCTCATCAAATTGTTTCCAAATTTACACCTTTACCACCTATGATGGACTTAGATGATGACGACGTTGAGGCCCAGAAGTATAGCGCAATAAAGAGGAATTTTTCGAATGGGACGGATGATGGAGAAGCTCATAAGCACCTAAGAAACAGCGCGTCCAACACTATGATGTCCATGTGGGATCTCTTTTATGCCAAACAGGAGCAAGAAAAAATTCATGTTCCTGAACCACAACTTGACCAAAAATTAACGTTAATGGATTACATTTGGAAAGAAAAGGTGAGATGTTTGTTTTTGTATATTGGTATTCGCTGTATTTTGAAATGGATGAAGTGCTGATACACTTCGTGTGATGTCCCTAATAAACTACACGAACCACAGTGGGCACAGGCGTCGTTGCGTTGCCAAAATTTTCCAGTCGAAGCAAACCATTGGAGTGAAACAAAAACTAGGAAGGGGATAATATTGTGGAGAAAGTTGCCTATACATGCAGCACTGAAAATGGGTAAATACAAAGACTCAACTTATCTGGATTTTATCCGAATGCTTCTCCAAACATTTCCTGGATGCGCCAAATTTGGCGACGAAAACGGGGATTTACCACTTCATATTGCTGCTGGATGTAGAAATGTTTCTTCCCCACATCTTATTTCATTGGTCATGTCGTGTTATCCGGATGCTCTTACGAGAAAAAATAAAAGGGGTATGCTTCCTCTACATCGCGCTTATGCTGGAGGTGTACCGGATGCTGTTTTGCAAATTATTTACAATGGATACCCATTGGCTGCTCAGGTGCAAGATAATAAAAATAGTAAGTGTCTGATCTCTGGTCCAACTTGTTTTTCGATAATTTTTAATTGTGACTGAACATTATTCTTTAATGTTTATTTACAACTTAGAGCTTCCCATACAATATCAGAAAAGTAGGAAGTAGATTCCTGGCTCTTCCTTTGTTGAAAAGACGTTTGTTACATAAAACTAGGTTTGGAAATAAACATTATTTCATCGTTTACAAAACAAGAAGTGACGAATTTATACTTGAAGCTATGCTTTTGTATTTTTTTTTCGTTGTTCGAAAATTCGTGAATATTCTTTTAGCATGATCTATATCCAAGCAATTTGAGGATGCTTTTCTTATAATCGCATTGAAATAAGTTACGATAACTCGACGTATAAATTCAGGAAGAAATCAAATATATTTCATCGATTTTCTGCATGTGAGGCACACCCGTAACTCACGTAGCACGATGTTATGTTTTCCGCGTAAATGTATAATACTTCGAAGTACTTCTTAACAAGAAGTGTAGCCTATATCAAAAATTTATCCTCATAATAATTTCATATTAGAGTTCTTATTATTTTACAATTTTTAATTTCTATACATCACAATCTATCCTGACTTTTTCGGAGTATCATAAATCTTTAGTCTGACTTCTCTTTTCATTTTAGTGATGCAAGTGCCTGTCATCGTAGCAGTAACTTAAAATACGGCAATTCAAATAATGGTTTCACGAAAGACTGCTACGTTCACAGAAAATTCAAAGACGTCAGACAAAAGGGAACAGTAAAAAGCCGCAGTTGTTCTCTTGCACGCGCATTTGAATTTCATTTTCATCAGGCGCATACACACGATCAGTTCGAAAATTAAATACTCTTACTACTTGCACAATAGCCCATCGATCCTCGTCAATTTACGCTGCTTCCTATGCAGATAATTTTTAGAAGAAATGCAATCTCCGTGATTTAAAAAAAATTCTTTACTATTCGCAACGTTGTGCTTTCATAAAAAAAATGACATCTTCCTTCAACGGATATACCTTAGTCAAAACTTTGATAGAACCTAGTGGTATTCCATATTGTTGATATCAGACATTGCTAAACGGCGAGGAAAGAAGAAAGTTCAAACAACAGTGAAACGTCATTTTGATAACATTCACAAAAAAGTCACCCATCAGTTTTTAAAAGGTTGGTAAATGTACTCAGTTCCTTCGTTGCTTATTCAGCCTTCCCGATTCGTTTGATTATCACGTCACGGGTGGCTTGGATCACTATCGTTTCTTCAGAACTTATCGAGCAGCTGTCTGGGCAGCTGAATATAGCGATCACCTCCCATGTCATCGCGCTTTCATCTAAGTCGAATAAAGCTTCCACGTCGTCCGAACAATTCTTCCCATCTAACTTCCATTCATCAACTTTAAGGAAATGTAAGATTGAGGGCATTAATTGAAACTCGAAAACTCTTTCTTTTCCACACGCACACGCAGAAACTTTTTTATGCCCTTTCTGTTTTTCACGTAGTCGAGAGGGTGAACTTTTTGTTCAAAGAAACAATTCGTTGAAGTCGCCATCCAGAATATAGACCATGACATCTTTAATACTTACGTAGACCACAGCGGTTCACCTCCATATATATAACGGACAGTTTGGTTAGGAGCTAGTTTGACCCGTGAGAGGAAGGTGAAAAAAGTTGCTACTGATGCTGGAAGTCTCTCGTCCTTTTCTCCATCACCACCAGCTGATTGTTCGTTAACCATACTTTTATTGTCAAGGCTCATTTTTATTGCAAGTGCGACTTCACTATCTTCTTCTTCAGCAAGATACTTATCAAGTTTACTTTGGATGTAATCAGAACTTTGAAGATCGATGTTACCAATGCTGTCATCATTGTCGGACGTTAAGTTTCCGAGAGGCTTAGGTTCATTGTACAAGTTGAGGAGAAATCTAGGGAATGACGATGTGGTTGATGCTCCAGGATGATTAAACGTTTGAGGCACTTTCATAAATACGTTGGAATTATCGTTTCTTTTGCTTTTATCCACACCTTCATCATTTTTCTTTGTGTTGTTCAATTTATCCAGCATCGCCATTTTTTCGTTTGCTGCGAGCATTGCCTCAAGCTTGGAAAAATCTCCATTATCACTGTCATCGTCTGACGAGCCCCAGCCACTTTCATCATCATTATCATTGTAGTCGACAGTGGTAGTTTCATTATCTTCCGTCACAGGAAGACATCTATATTGATCTCGAAGGCACACAAACGATCCAACTTTATCCGAACAGGTGCCTCGATTGCAACCAAACACATATCTTTACGTCAAAAGAAAGTCCGACAAATGTAAGTTCTAAATACACCGTGTGAAAAGTTACATACACAGGGTAAATATTTGATCATGGATATTACGTACAGTGTCCGTTCCAGTCCGACTTCCAAAAGGGGTGCGTATATTTGTACAAGAAGAAACATATCATGGTTGCATATAGCGCACTTAGGATTGCTTCTATCCTCAAGCGTGTAATAATGAGGTGCCCCACCGATTGCACAATCCTTTGGACTTGGCACATGTGATTTATGCTTAGATTCCCCAACGAGAATAGGCTCCATAAGTAGAACCGGCTCATAATCGTTTTTGGACGTCATAATTTATACATTCAGGAAAATACAAAATATAGGTAAGAAAAACCTGCTCGTCTGTCTCCCTCTTTTTCACTCAACGATGAAACAACAACGTACGAAAATAAACTTGGAGAAAAAGTAAAAATGCTTGATCACGCAAAAACGAGGATGACAATCAGATGTTCAGAATTAAAAAGTAGATAGTGTTGAAAAGGGAATATTGAATATTCGAATACGGTTTATGTTTTATGTACACAAATGTATCCAAAAATCAAAATCGGTAGCGTCTGGAGTCTGGAGTTCCTAGAAAGATGATTTTCATGTGTCACACATGAGTTGAGAGTTGAGAGAGGCCAACCACAACCACAACAGCCCTGAGAGATTTGATGAGAACACGTAAAATTCAACAATAGTCCCTTATCCCCTCCTCTCCCGTTACCAGTCATAAGACGCAGACGAGACGACGTGTTTGATACAGTGCTGACCTTTTTTGTTTTCAGATGAGCACCGATCAGTCATATTTCTGTTTCAACGGCTCTTTGATTTTCTGGATTGTTATTGTTAGCAGTATTCTCGTTCCGGCTGTGAATTCTGTCGGGTCATCATCTTCGTCTGTGACTATGACCACTTCTAACGGTGACGACCAAGAAAAATTTGGTAATGGGAGAATCAATGAAAAGATTAGGAATGGCTCTGGTTCAGAAGTAAATGGAGGTGGCGTAGGTGATAAGCCCGAATTCGATCAACGAAGAAATGTCGGGTTTGATGGGAGTGTATTATCACATCGTTTGCATGCCATGGTAGGTCTAAACAGATATCCGAATTATCTCAACCGCTGGAATGATGTGCGTGAGATTGATAATCTTGAAAAGGCACTTGAGGAACAGTTGAATCTCGTTCGCAAGCAGAAAGGGCGCCTGCTTCAAATGAAAAGAAATGTTTTTGAGTTGCTCAAGAAGCATGATCTTGATTGCCAAACATCTTGCCCCAAGACGTGGGATGAGTTATCCATGTTATTTTGTCCATTGGTAAGAAGAGCAATTTTTACTAAAAAGTTTTCGAAAAAATATTCGTCCGTCATGGATGTTTCTGAAGTGCTTGGGAATAGATGCAGAGAGATTGAACTAGATCCCGGCCCTCTCGAAGAATTGATTGACCTTTTTTGTTTTGACGTTTATGAGTTTCCTTTATTACAAGAGAAGGTTGTCTAAATTTTTATTTAATTGTCTTTACATTCTGTTATTTCTAACGCATTCAATGGAAACACTTCCAACCTTTGGACGTCCCAGGTTTGTTCTGATATTGCTGAGTTTGTAAAGAAAATAATTGAAATTGGTAAAGAAGATGAACTTACTGCAGAATATCGGCTGGGAAGTCGGGCCATTGATCTTGATAGATTTGGATTAGATTGGCTAACCAATGCCTTGTTCAACATCATTATTCGACCGCTGTCGAAACATTTGTTTCGTGATATAGAAGCGAAAGGCGATCTTGATTGGCGCCAGGGATACGTAGCAACGTATGATGGCTCAAAAGAGGAGCATTTAGTTTCGCATACAGATGACTCTGAGGTGACACTAAATCTTTGCCTTGGAGACAAATTTTCAGGAGGAGAACTCATTTTCAATGGACTGCGGGGGGAAGAACAACAACATCCACATGGCCGTTTTTCGCCTCGAATTGGAACAGCTGTTCTCCATGCCGGTCGACATTTACACGCAGTCAATAAAGTCACGGCAGGAAACAGATTTTCGTTGATTATTTGGAGTAGATCGTGGAATGGTGTTAGGGCGAGTACTTGCCCGTGTTGTTGGTTGAATCGCAAAAAAGATAATCTATGTATTTGTGGAAAGCGATGGAATTGATGGCCTCAGCTTAATTTTGCAGTATCTACAACTGCAACCTGCAAAAGATGTAAATAATATGGTGCGTTGATTCAACAACAAAATTCCTAGGTGAGAACAACCTAAGTCCATCCAGTCAACCGCACTTGGATTCCGTTCATGATATTAGTTTGGGCAACTTTGAAATATTTCAGATGTATATGGACAGAACATATAAGCAAAAGGGAATAACTAGTGTTTCAAAGTTGTTCCTTCAGAATTTTGCTTTGATCTTATTCAAGCGTCCATCGTCTTGACAAAAGACAACCATTCAAGCCGCAAAAGTACGAAGATCACTAGTATCAATCTCTCCTTCTGAAACCAGCCTTCTTGGCGCATGATGGCATTCAATAAATTAGCAAATCAGTTAATTTTCGCCACCCCGGACTCGTTTGTTTCAAGCGAAGGTGACTTCAAAAAGTAGTTATTTCTGAAACTTGCCTTATTGTCGTAAAGTTAATTTTTTTAATTAAATGAGCGAATTCTTTAATTTTCGCCGTCTCCGGATTTATTTGTTTCAAATTTCGACTTCCTTTCTTGCAATATAGCGCGAAAATCCTGAACAAGTGCTGCTTCCTTTTGCTGCTTTTCTTCCATTGTAATAAGTGCCAATGCACGTTGTTCCTCGGCAGAGTAAATTTGATTTTCTTTTCTAATACGCACAGCGTTCATACGAGCATGGCGACTTCCACTCATTACATATCCACTCTTCTCCCAATCGTCAATATCTTCAGTTGAAAATCCGATTTCACCACGGCGAGGGATACGTAAATTTTGTTGAACGTACTGCGCAAGAGCTTCACCTTCTCCTGGAAGTAACGCTTTTCCATATGAATTGTCATGCTTACCGGCAGCTGCGGCACTATTTTCAGTCTGTTCTGGTAACGGCATCGGACCTTCGTCATCTGAAGAGGAGTCTTCATCAGCTGCGACTCCTCCACCTTGCACTGCTCTTTTAAATCTTCGGCTTCCCGTAAATCTTCTTGATTCATATTCTGTAAAGTACTTTCATCCGCCTCTTCAGGCACGGCCTGATACGGGGTGCTGTCTGAAACGTGATTGTTTTCCTCATTTGCATTATCCAACAAAGAACTTTTACCACTTTTTTATGAGAAATGGATGAAGAATGCGAACTAGATGATGACGACGACGAATCGGAACTTGAATTCGATGATGAAGACGACGACGACGAAGAAGAAGAAGAGGATGACGAAGAAGAAGGTCTCCGCCTCCTCCTACGCCTTCGTCTACTGCTATCCCTACTCTTCCTGTTATCAACACTTTTGCTTTTACGGTAGCGAGAAGAATTGGAATTGGACGATTTCCTCTTACTCCCACCTGCGCTTCTATCATCACCCGAAGCAGTATAAGAAGACATCGACGAAGCCGATGACGATGAAGTAGACAAGCTACTCCTATCACTTTCATAACCCTTCCTCTGCTTCTGTTTCTGCTTCTGTCTCTTTTTTACCGCAGCAGGAGGACTAGGCGATCGTGCCCACATGGAACAAAACACTTCCTCCTTCTCCTCCTCCATCATCCATCGCCTCCTCTTCGCCCGTTCTTCCAACTCCCCCTTACTACCACTCCTACCATTCCCATACCCACCAGCATGAAACGCTCGCTCACCTGCCGTCCTCCCATCCGCATGATCCACATAATTCCCATGATCCCCATAACCTCGATTCTCCTCTCCCACACGCCCATTTTGCGAATACCGAGCAGGATATTCATACCCCTCCCTCACCATACCCGTCTCCTGATCCACCGCTGCCAAACTGCCACTCACCTTCCTACCACCATCCTTACTATCAATGATCAACACCGTTACTACATCACCCATACCATACCCGCAATGAAACACATCTTCGGTACGTGATCGGTACGCTATTTGGCTGACGTGCACCAATGCCGTCGTTCTCGCGTAGGCATCGATGCGTACGAAAATACCGTAGGATTCCATCCGTGTGATGGTGCCATTGTGTAATTCGCCAATTTGTGGGGATCTTCTGCTGCTGTAGTCGTGGTTTCCTGGATGGTGGCGGGGTTGGTGTTGGTAGTGGTGATGGTGGTCGTGTGGGTAGTTGGAGTAATTTCGGTTGGAGGGGGGTATGATGCTCATGGTGAATTCGTATATTTGATATATCTGTACGCTTTTATTAATATAAAAATTGTGGTTTCACAAGCAACAAGCAAGGGTTTTGTCTCGTAGGAGGTGAAATAAAAAATGTGAATACCGGTACATGATTACATTGTATTTCTAATACATGTACAAATGTAGTCCGTATCCTACCTATCCGTTACGTTTACGAACCTACGAGTATGAGTAATCCTGATCGGATGTGTGATAATGGTACCAACATTTAACAGCCAAGTACATGTACTTCGTCTTCATCTTACTTTCGTCGTCATTCAAGCAGATGCAGATGCTGGGTGCATATTCCATTGCATCCCCAAAGTCCTTATAATATCTTTGTTTCACTAGCGCGTGTAACGCTTCTTATGTTTAAACGATTAACGGCTAGCGAAGGTATCCACTTAAAAAGCCCGACCAACAGATACAGACCTTTTAAAAGAACTTGGGTGTCCTACATTGTGTTCGGGGATCATGAGAGAAGAACTTTTGGAGATAGTTCACCTTACTGTTCGCATTATCCAGAAAGGATTGCAGAAAAGACTGATTTAATATTCGTCATGGATCATAGATTCAAACGAATTCAATATCACATCATTAACATTCGTAGAACAGCATTTTCTTTAATAATTTTTCAGGCTCTCTCTGAGACTGAATATGCTGCTGGATACGGGAGAGAGGACCTTTGCCGGTAACTCATTTACACAGGCTTGTGGACAGGTCATAAGGCCGTTGTATATCAGAAGTTCAGGATAATGATAACTAGAGAGTCCACCAAATGACAAGAAAACAAACGAATCATCGTATCGATATAGGTTTTATCAGTCGCTTCCTATGGCGTCCATCCATTGCTCAACTTCGCGTTTTAACCGCGAAAGACTTCTGATCTTATTTGATGGCGTCTTCGATAACCATACCTTTGCGCACCACGATGCATAGAATCGGACTTTTCTTGCAGCTAGTGTATATTTATGAATGAGATCTTTATTTTTTGTCGGCGATTTTAATTTCTTGAGCACCTTTTTCGCTGATTCGAAGGCAGCTTCGCACTCCAATAAAAGTCTAAATATGTATCGACTGTTTTGAATTAGAAGATGAATGTCATCAATGAGAACTGAAATACTTATCCAGGTCTCCCCTCTGATTGACTCTTGCAACGAAGTATTTTTACAGGCATCTAAGACTGGAAAGACTCCATTCCAACGACGATCACTTTTCAAAACGGTGCTTAGTGAGAAAATAGAGTAGGCAGCATCAATAATGATGTCATTGTCCGAACACAAATCACCATTGAAAAGTCTCAAAGTTGATGCCATGGCATAAAGTATATCGATCATATTATATTGAAGATTGGGATAACCACGATATTTGAGAGCAGGATAGAAGACGACAAAATCAGTCATATTCAAAAGCTCTTCATCCAAGTCAAATTTACGAGATGATACTTCAAATTCATCGCCAGTTGAATTATTCTGAACTCTGCCATGAGCATTTACATCGGAAAGTAAAGATTGCCACCATGGTTTCCATGTCTTAATGTCATCAATTTTATAAGCGTTACCAGCAAGATATAATTCAAATTCTTTCTTCAGTTTGAGTGGCAAGGATCCAATGATCTCGTCGCCCGTCGATTCTCCATTTTCCATACGTACAACTAAATCCTCCAAGCATACGTAATCTTCTTCACTGAATTCTATACTCGATGATTCTTGTTCTCGGATTTGTTGATGCTCGCGCTTCAACACAGCCTCGATCTCATCTTTGTCTCGTCGATCGAAATTTAATCCATCCTCAACCTTTCTCCTATAGAACGACTCGGTACACACTTCCGAATGAACCTTATAACACTTCATCGAACAATAATGTGGCGATGGACACGATGGCTTTGGACATTTATAAATGGCTGACTTTAAATTACAAGTTTGACATATCCCTGCATGAACTGACGGACATATCAAAGCAGCATCATCTGTGTCCTCATCGGTTACATCCTCAATTACTCGTACCTGACAATGAAGCGCTCTTCGCGGATCAATGTTGAACAGAGCAGACGATGCATTCGAACTTCTTTGAGATTTCTTCATAACTTACAGCAGCAAATAAGAACTGGTGAGGAATTAGTACACTGTTGGGTGTATGGTGATATGTGATATGTGATATGTGATATGTGATATGGTGGTTGGCGGATTGTTGAAAAACACATTCATTCTGCAAAATTTATATCATTCATCCTTCTCCAAAAATGAAAAAGTCTCTCGATTTGCCACTTCACATGCGAACTTTCCCCAATTCACCTCACTTCTCCAGAAAGCTAAAAGCTAGAGGCTAGAGGAGAGTAGGAGAGAGGCTAGATGCTAGATGCTAGAGGCTAGAGGAGAGTAGTAGAGTAGGAGAGAGAGAGGGGTGAATTCTACATCATACACCTCGAGACTCGAGACGCAGGACGCAGGCGTCACACAAAGAAAGAAGCATCATTCATTCAAAAGAGCCCTACGTCCAATTATTTCCGCATACACACACACATCGTAGATAGATCCATCCTACATATTAATTCATATATTTATCAGTTCATTGAATTATAAAGAAATATTCGTATACACATCCCATTCACGTCCATTAAGGATATTATTGGAGAAAGGGGAACGTTGGAGATAACTCGGGAAATTTTTCTTTCCTATCATAAATAGAAATGCGTAAAAATTGAAGAGCATTCATTTTTCTTTATAAAAAGGAGATGATTGGTGTAGCCATGTCAAGCATGAGACGATCCAAATCGTGCACCTCAACTACTTGTATCTTCACGTCTTCCAGACGTGCACGTTTAATCTTTGTAAGCGTTACCACGACAATTTTATACTGTCTCATGTTTTCATGCTTGGTCGTTAGTGGCTTTGTTCAACGAATCGATACTAACGTCAAATTAATAAGTCCGCTGTTTTGTTCTCCTTCTCCTTCCACGTTTGATGAGCAAAAGACTGCTGTATTTAAGAGGATCAATGAACGAATACTGAATTCTCCAGTTGGCGCACTTACGAAGGATATGGTCAAAGAAGCGAAAGCCTGTATGGAGGCGAACGTTCATCAGGCTCAACCAAGAAAAGTTGAGCTTTTATTGAAGAGGGTGGTCGATGAAAAGTGCGCGAATCAAAAAGTTGTTGGTACTATTGGTGCTGATTGGTACAACCTAGTAATGCGCGCTTGGATGATGAATATTCGATGTAACACAATTTCAAAAGAGGATCACAACCAGAACATTTTGGCAGGCCAGAGGGTGTTCGAAATCTTTCATTTTATGGTGTCAAACTATTTAGAGATTTTGTTACAGCGGGATACAGACAAAGATACGAAAGAGACGATTTTGCTTGCCGTCAAACCTAATCTTCTTTCTTTTTGTTTGGCTTTTGCGAGTTTAGATGAAGAAAGGCACTCGGAAGAAAGATGTCGGTACATACTTCCTTCCCTTCGAATGATTTTAATTGATGTCCCTAAACCTATCATGATGGTAGACTTTGAAGATGTTCTTCATTCTCTTCAAAGTTTGGGCGTAGAACCTACTCATCTTTTGAGTGTTTTTCAGCTTATTGATCTACTAAGTAAGGGCCTGACGGAGCAATCCTGTGATGTCATTGAGGTTAACAGTGAATGTATCAAAATTGTTGTGGCGTCTCTTGGGGATAATGCATTTAAGAGTGAGAGTTGGAGGATCGAAAGTATATCATCGATTATTGAAAGTCTCGTTGAGAGAATGAGGTCCTCTCCAAACATTGATGACGAATGTTATGAACTCTTCACAGATTTACTTGCAAGTAACGATTTCAGTAATGTTGATGTCTACACGTTCGTTGACCGTATTTTATGTGATGTTGAAAATAAAGGCATTAAAAGCGCAAAAATATTTTCGAACGCTATGATTATTTGGTCAAGAGAAGGGACAAACAGGGGAGAAGCTAGAGTGGAAGAAATTTTAAATCAAATGGAATCAATAAATTTACAACCTGACCTTCGAACATACAATTCAATTTTAAAGATGTATTCAATCGCTCTACAACCTGAGAAGGCAGAATCCTTACTAACAAAGATCCACGACACATATCTTAATGGTACAAGTATCATCAAACCAGACGTGGCCTCGTTCACAATCGTAATTAACGGTAAGTTGTCTGGTGTTTCATATAGATCTACCTAATTCTCTTCATTCATTGCACTCAACTTCCGTCTATACTGAAGCATGGGCCAATTCAAGTGTTGAGGAGGCAGCGTCAGACCGCGCTCAAAGACTCTTTAAATGGATGCTTGATTTTGGATTGTCTCCGTCACCAGTCACTTTCACTGCGATGTTGTATTGTTTAGCTAGAAACGAGAAATATTGTACCATTGAAAGTGTACAATCTGTCTTTGAGGAGCTTCAGACGAAATACGGCCTAAGGCCCACCACGCAGGTTATGAACGCTTATGTTCATGCATTAGCTAGTTGCAACGACGCATATGCTGCAGAATTAGCCGAAGAAGCTCTATTTAGAATGGAAGAAATGTATGAGAATGGCGATAGAGATGTAGCTCCAGGAGTAGTAACGGTGAGAGGCATATAATTTTCTTCACGTTCTGCATGGTCTTTTTCCTTGGGTGTTTGGATTTCACATTTTCTTGCATAGTATACTTGTGTCATAAGTGCGTTCGCAAAAAGCAACATAGCAGATGCTGGTTTTCGAGCAGAGAAAATATTGTATCGAATGGAAACAAGCAGAAATCGAGAAGCCCGACCGAATGCTAGGAGCTACAATGCCGCATTAGCAGCATGGGCTAAAAGTCGGACGAAGGGGGCAGCAAGTCGAGCCCAGCTTTTACTGGATCGAATGAATGAGTTGTATCTGAAAGGAAACGTCTCATTGAAGCCCGATGTATATAGCTACACAGTAAGTATTTTCATATGTTTGCATCATGTTTCCTTCACTCTAAACTTTATGAAAATGTAGACTACCATCCACGCTTGGGCGCGAAGTGTTGAAAAAGATTCTGCTCAAAGAGCCACTCGTTTGCTGCAAAAAATGGAATCTCTATCAAAAACGGATCCAGACTTAACGCCAAATATGCACACTTATACAAGCGTCATTAATGGTAAGCCTGAACTTCTTTTCTATTAATGTTCTCATTAACTCACTAAAATCCTTTGTCAAAGCATGGGCTAGAAGCAAAGAACGAAATGCAGCCGATCGGGCTCAACAAATTATAAATAAAATGGAAAGCAACGAATTCACACGGCCAAATGTAAACTTTTACACTGCAGCCATTGACTGTTTTGCAAAAACTAAACGACTTGATGCTCCCCAAAAAGCAGATGCGATGCTCAAGAGAATGGAAGAACGTGTCGAAAACGGCGAACTTTCAGCAAAACCTAATGTACGTGCCTATAATGCAGTCATAAATGCATGGTCATGGAGTAATGATAAAATAGCTGCAAAACGATGTGAAGAAATACTATCAACAATGGAAGCAAGGGCAGCTGCGGGGGACAAGGATGTAACCCCTAATACTATCACCTACTCCACTATTATGTAAGTTACCTCAGTCGCTTCTAATGTTCCTCCCTTGTGCGTCTTAATGCTATTTTATGTTAATGTAGGTGTGTTTATGCCAGATCTTCCGAAGAGAGAAAAGCGTATCGCTGCTGGCGGCTACTTCGAAAAATGGATGATCTATGTAAGAGTGGGTATTCTGACGCCAAACCAAACGTTCTTTCATACACTTCTGTTATCAATGCGTAAGTCGAGAAGGAGTTCAGCTTTGTAACAGTTAATGTTTTTCTCATTTTTAGAATTGAATACAGTTGTGCTAAGACTCGAGGCAGGCAATCTGAGCGCAGCGAGGCACTAAAAATCGCGTATGACACTTTCAAGGAACTTGAAGATTCACCCTACGGGAGACCAAACTACATCACATTTTCCGTTTTCATGAAAGCTTGTCATCATTTACTTCCAAAAAGCGATATGAGGAACAATCTAATTGAACTAATATTCAAGAAGGCACGTGCAGCAGGACAAGTGGAGCAATCTGTATTGAAGCAATTCCATTTTAGTACCCCGCATTTATTTTGTAAGGTATTTATCAATGAACAAATCAAAAGGAATGACATCCCCAGTTTAAGTGACAAAACAATTCGACAGATTGTATCTGATTTGCCACAATCATGGACACGGAATGTTTATAAGACAAAAATAGACGCTACTAAACGACGTTAATATTTCATAAACAGCTATTCTTTGCAAATACTTTAGTCAGGCACCAACCCATCTCCTGATGATATATTTTCAACCAAAAATGTTTTGTTCAATATTTGTAGGAAAGTCGCACGATCTTTGACTCTTTTACCAACAAAAAGCAGAACAAACGGCAAGTGTTGCACGTAGGCTATCTTTCACAACCAACTCCTTTTTCATTTCTACTTCAGACATTATCGATGTTCTTTCATCCGAAGATATTTGTGATCGCTTCTCCATTGCTTTAACGACTTCCGCAAACGAATGGTCGCCATTCGAACAACAATATTCCGGATGAGCCTGGAAAGTAAAAGCAAATGGAATAGGTTCGTCACCTTCACCAGGCTTAAAATATGCAGCACTTTGTATCGGAACACTCTCATTGCCACCTAAAGAAATCCCACAATCAGGTAAGCAAGAAACCATATCGCCATGCGTATAGAGAAGAGACAAGCTGGCTGGCAAGCTGTGAGAACCACGCGACAATAGATTTTTCCCTAAAGTAGATAATTCAAAATCACGAACTCCAGCCTGAGGACCTGCAGGGCACTTCGTTGCTGAGTCGCCTTTTAAGGCGTGGGCAACGATTTGATGGCCAAAACATACTCCCAAAGTTTTCCTTGATTTCGCTTGAATTTTATCAACAATAACTTTCTTGAGAAAATTGATCCATTCTAGATCATCAAAAGCAGAATTAAATGAACCTGGTATCAATATCCCGTGAAAAGAGTTCCATATATCCTCACTTTCAGGATAATCCATCTGTTTACATTCATACACAGTTATCGTAACAGAAGCATCACCAATACGGTTTTCACGTAACGAGGACGGACAGACTTCGCAATCCAGGTCATTATGCCCCCAAGCGATACATCTAGTCCTAGAAATTAAATCCAGAAACATATTGGCAGTATTTTCTGATGGCCCGTAAGGAGGTTTATCTTCGCAACTGAGCATCATTAAATTCAAATGTAAGGGTGCAACTGAAGGAGTAGGAGTAAGAGAAGTGCCAGAAACTATGGGACCCCTGTGACGCCGTGTGTATTTTACTCTATTCTCCCATAACGAAGAAAACTTCCTTCCTTCTCCAGCGTCGACTTCAGGGGTCATCATTCCAATATCTCAATTTCCTCTCACGATTGTTTGTGTTGTGTACTTAGATGTCGCTTTCGTGCCCGGAAGAAGAATACCAAGCCTTGTTTCCTTTGCTCTTCGTCTTCGTTAATGATTTTTTAGAATGCCTCTCTATCTCTAGAGAGAGAGTGCAGACAAAGAAGTTGTACGTACTAATCTAGTTACAAGTTCCAGTTCCAGGATTCCTAGAAATAAATGATATCGAACGAATATGATTGATGTATGACCTCCCTGAACGTAGAGATGACGAACTGACGGACTAGTTAACCGATTGATAGTTCCATTCGTCGATATGTGTTTATGAAAATGAAAATGTTTACACAAAAAAAAGTGTTTATCCAACTGAATCACCTCCATCTTTGGGAAGCTTGTCGGTTGTAGTTGTTCGGGTTCGAGACTTCAAACGTAATTAACTTGGATCACAAAGATGTTCGACAATAAATGTTACGCTCCATGTTAAAACAAAACTCTGTACGCTCCATGTTAAAACAAAACTCTGTACGCTCTATGTTAAAACAAAACTCTGTACGCTCCATGTTAAAACAAAACTCTGTAAAGGGCTTGTTCAAATTTTGTTGTGGTCTAAAGTTACCATATCAAATTACGACGTGACTCGTCCTCGCATCTAAAACCTAACGAAAGTTACTCATACTCCATACATTCACTAGAAAATCTTGACGTTGAAAGAAAAGTACAACTGATGTAGTATCACTAAATTTTCAAAATTTATACTAAGAAATAGTTGAGAACCAATAGAACCTATAGCAGTGACATGATTCGTCATCAGTGGTGTGCCTATCAAGTATGTTCTTCCATCTGAAATGCTCATGTTGAATTTGCAGAAAATTTAAGCCAACTCTTCGTGGTTGTGCATACCCTTTCCAGGAATGAAACTCTGGCCCTTAGGCTTCGCTCTCCATCCATTCTGTGCAGGATTTGACAATCCAGCAACAATTTCATCTTCACGGTTATGCATACCCTTTCCTGGAATAAAACTCTGACCCTTGGGCTTAGCTCTCCATCCATTCTGTGCAGGATTTGACAATCCGGCAATAAGCTCGTCCTCATGATTGTGCATACCCTTTCCTGGGATGAAGCTCTGACCCTTGGGCTTAGCTCTCCATCCATTCTGTGCAGGATTTGACAATCCGGCAATAAGCTCGTCCTCATGGTTGTGCATACCCTTTCCTGGGATGAAGCTCTGGCCCTTGGGCTTAGCTCTCCATCCATTCTGTGCAGGATTTGACAATCCAGCAATAAGCTCATCCTCATGATTGTGCATGCCTTTTCCTGGGATAAAGCTCTGGCCCTTGGGCTTAGCTCTCCATCCATTCTGTGCGGGGTTTGAGAGTCCGGCAACAAGCTCATCCTCATGATTGTGCATTCCCTTTCCTGGAATAAAGCTCTGGCCCTTGGGCTTAGCTCTCCATCCGTTCTGCGCAGGGTTACTTAAACCAGCGACAAGCTCATAATCTTCCGGTCGCTGAATCTGGTTCGCACCGAATCCTGCAAGAGATGCAACTCCACAGACTTTCGCAATATCTCCTAGAACATGCCTACGATCGGCCGCCAACGAAACGTTGCACCTATTCGAACCGCTAGTGGGCGCAAATGAGATAACGGGGGCAATTAGAAGTGTGGATAAAGCAAACGGTGCAAGTTTCATTGTTCAGCTGATTATATGGATAGGCGGAAGATTGAGAATTTGTTGCTATGGAAAAAGGAAGGGTCTTCGTCAAATGTGACGCGAAGTGTGATGTTTTCCCCTATGGTAGTAGTGACAACAAGATTTGACCTCAACGAGAAGTAAGCATTAGCGTGACATGTGACATGGTAAGAGTGATGGCTAAACTAGTTAAATGTATTAATAGTATTCTTTCAACTTTCAAACTATCGGTAGACCAGCAGTAACGGTAGGGTTCCAGGCAGACCTTTTCGTAATCGGCATTGCCACAGGCACGCCACATGGCCAAATTTAGCAGCAGAGGCTTCTGCCACGTGGCATGCCACTGTTCTGCCACATTTGGACCACAAACGCAAGATTGGATCCCCGATAAGTACTAAACGTTTCCCATTGGTAGATTCTTTAAGCTTGACAAACTTGACTCTAACACCTTCGTGCCAGGCTTCTTTGCAGCTTTCATTAATATTCGTATCCATCGTGTTTAAAGAATGAAGATCTCAAAAGATTTCATTCACGGAGCTTGAACATAATATGTGGTGCCTACGCGTATGTATTTCAACTTTCAATGCATGAACTTCTCTATAAATAAATACTGAAGTATGCGTTGGACATAACATAGTTATTATAACAATCATTTGTATCATTGACACTTTTATTAAGTGAAATATTATGAAAGGTCTGCACCGACCCTCAAGTGGCAGGGTGGCAGACATCTGCCACATCTGCCTGGAACCCTAAGTAACGGTACTTATCTCGTATTTTTTGATTAACATCTACTCTTGTACCAGTCATAGATTACTCCACATCGTTAAAACTTAACATGTAAAACACGTCCTCTTTATTCTTAATCAGTTACCGTAAATGACAAAATAAGTGACCCTGAAAAAACAGCAAAAGGTCATGTTTTTTGATCCGGCAAAAGGTCACTTATTTTGTTTAAGGCTAAATTAGCGTAGATCATTCTTTGTGGGCTAAATTAGCTCGGCTGAGCTAAATTGTTGAAAATTAGCTTGTTAACGGTTAAAATGCTTTTGTGACACGCGACAGCACATTCCTCCACAAGAAG
>Ga0209092_10002218_pt1 | contig 18003 bp, 13 predicted proteins | sample FraStrMetagenome_FD_187446 | JGI IMG/M metagenome (GOLD analysis project Ga0209092, IMG submission 187446) | Marine eukaryotic phytoplankton communities from Arctic Ocean - Fram Strait ARC3M Metagenome (SPAdes) (version 2) | ecosystem: Environmental > Aquatic > Marine > Oceanic | place: Fram...
AGCATATGAAATAACCATAAGAACGTTTTAATTGCGAATCAAATGACGTATTTTGACCGTTATATTGGAATTATCTGGAATTGGGGTGGAATGAAAAAAATTGGGTTTTTTATTAAAAAGTCTATCATGCAAAGATCGATTCAACATTTACTGACCACATAGGTCAGATTTTCTTACTGTCATACCAAAACTAATATTTACTTAACATTATTATTATTATTATTAAATCCAATCCATCAATGTCTTTATTTTTATCACATTTTATAAGCAAGAGCAACAATCACAACGTATGCCTCCTTTCCTACTTTCACAACCAACTACAAATCCAGCCTCATAATCATATGAAAATAGCTCCGACTCCCCCAAAACCTCAATCCTATCTTCTCTTCCTTCCAAGTCCGCATCGCCACATGAGCCTCCCAAGGTCCCAGTCAAATAGTTATTGTATAATACTAAACCTTCTAGCTTATTCAATGATGAGAGTTCCATTGGTATTGATCCTGCCAACTCATTCTCTGCTACATTTAAGTACCGCAGCATTTCCAAATTTGCCATCTTCTTTGGAATTTCCTTCTCTAACAAATTTCTACTCAGGTCTATGAGTTCTATATTCTGCAATTTTCCTATCTGAGTTGGGATGGTTCCTGTAAAAGCATTGTCACTCAAGTCAAGAATACACAACGTCTTTAAGTTTCCTATTTCTGATGGAATGGTACCTTTCAAGGCGCTTCTCCGAAGTGTTATTTGTCGCAAGCTAGGAAATGTACCTATTTCTGATGCAACTATCCCTCCTCCCATTGTAGAGGTTTTCTGATCTACCAAGTACAACCCTATTAGTTCTAAGTCATCATTGCAAGTGAAAAAAGGAAAGTTGCATTCATCCATGAATTCTGTTTTGAAAAAGAGAATATCTGGTTTGGATATTACAAACGAGCTAGTGCTTCCTCCTACTAATCCTACAGTATACCTTTGAGCTATCCTTTTTGTGTCATTTAGCTCCAATACAGTCATTTCCACCAAAAGTGGTAATTGCTTCGCAAGTAGCTTCCAGGTCTTGTGTTGCATTGTCGAGGGGTCGTTCAGATCTTCTTCACTTGATACTTGTAATGCAATGCCTTTGGCATACTCGTCGTAGTTAAATACTGTAGTTGGCGACGATGATATTGAAGGTGCAAGCGAAGGCTCTGATGATGTGTTTTGTGGTTCTGTTTTCGATGAACGCATTGTTACTACTACCACTACTACTATGACGATAACCGTTGTAAGCAAGCATATTATTATCTCAATTGTTTTCTTAGACTCCTGGCTATTATTGACAACAAATCCTTCAATGGTGATGAAGATGATGGTCCGTCTTCTCGTGAACTTTTTTGTCGACTATCCCGTTCTGAACCTTCCATAGATATGCCTGGAACGGGGACAACGCCTGTTTGTTGCAACGTCTGAGAAATTCCTTGATCTTGTCGTTGAGGTGGAATTATACCAGGAAGCATTCGGATATTATCGTTCTTGCAGTAATACCACTGGAATCCTTTCTCGACATTGTAGCATCTTTATTGATTTGCGCCATTGCAACGCCGAACTATATACCCTAAGAGCTAATAATAATAATTTAGTATTTTCTACTGTTAACCCGGAGAACAAACTTAAAGACGAATAAAAAAAAATCTCTTTTACCCTCTAATTTAAAGAAGAAAACATTATTGGAATTTTTTGGGTTTCTGCGGCAATAAAATTACTTAGTGTTTGGCTACTTAATATTTGATATTTGGGAAAGCATCTTTCTATGCGGCTTCATCTATGTTGGCCTAATATCTTCTTGGGAAACACCTCTTGTGGTAAAATAAATACCTTGAGTACGGATATCGTTGGTGGACGACGTCAGTGAAACCGGGAGCCCTAGCTCAGTCTAATGTCTTGGCATACACTAAAAACATATCAGATACTAACGAATTAACTAACTAAGGTAGGCGGATATGTAGATAATCATGAATTTCATCATCAAAACTGCTGAACAAAAAAAGGGATAATACGTTTGTCTATGGCAAACTACTCGTCTAGATGATCAATCTAGATCTAATTTGATGGTTTATGGATTTGGATCCATGATATTCTGCAATGCAATTCGTGAGAATATTTCATTTGAAATGAATTATTCTCACGAATTGGAAAAAAACTCTCAATTCTTTATATTTCACAATTTTTTTGAAATAATCGACGAATATTCATGATTTTAAAACAACTCTAATGAAATAGACCAAAATTACCAGAACTATGTGAAAGGGTTGTTCTTTTTTGGAGACGATGATTATTGAGAAGCATGCTGCTGCTTCTGTAGTTTTGGTGCATACTGATTTGAGGTACGGTATATATTCAGCGTCATGCTTACATCACTATTTTACGTCTTACGAGATGATTGATATCCTACATAGCACATATCTTCCTTCGGTCCGGGCCCTAGCACAGTCTACTGCCGGAGGAAACACTGTAAACTATATCAGAAACAAACAAACAAACAAACAAACATATCTTCCTTCGGAGCTTGTGTTCAACTTGCCACGTGCATGGCAGTATGAGACCTTCAATACTATATTCTACGTATAGTTTGATTATTGACGTCAAATTTGGGTTTTGCCAGATGTAAGTAACAATGACTACGAAACTGGCAAAAAGTTCGGAAGAAAATATGCTACAGACATTACGGTGAGCCACTACGCCTTCCTTGTTGAACCAGGCTGGTAGTTGATGTGGACAAAACCACTCAGCATTCATTTGAAAATTAAAGAGACGACAAAAGGATTAGTGTGAAAAAAATCCGAAATAAAATTTTCATACAATACGTGTTATAGACTGATAACTCCCAAAGTGCACTCATATGCAACATCAGCATTTTTGAAAATAACAAATATCTTCAACAAAATTTACCTTGACCACAAGCGATCACTATCTTCGTTTTACAATTTATATAATGGTCCGATATGCTAGAGCAGCCTTCTTTTTAATCTCAACCTCGACACTTCTTCCTGTGGACGGTTTCAACTCAATATCGTTGCACAGTAGAACACGCCTAATTCCATCTAATGTTCTGCTTTCTAAAACACGGTCTACTGGTGGGGCGATAGGCGCCTCTGTATACTCAAGCTTTGACGATAACAAGAAGAGACTTAGTGAAGAATTCAAAGAAAGCATGCAAAAACTAACTTTCTCAAGTCCTTTTGGTGGCTTCGATGACGACGATTTTGAGACTTATCCAGCATCAGCTAAAGATCTTACCAGATTATCAGCAAATAGTTATACTATAGATTTGCCACTATCTGCTTCACCTGAAACTCCTATTGGTTTATCTCTACGACAAATAGGAAAGGGTGCACAAATATCTGATCTTGCACTTGACATTGATGCTCTCCGACTCGTTTCTCTTGGAGCATCGCAATCAGAAACCGAAAGCACTAATAATCAAAATTTTGAAGATGAAACAAAAATATGTGTCTTAGACGACGCAGCTTTAGCAAATCTATTTGAAAACAATTTCGGTCCTAATTTTGAGGGAGTGATAGTATCAGAAGTGGTAGAGAATGGACTAGCATGGGAAGCAGGGGTAAGAATTGGAGATATTTTAGTAGCAACTTCTGCGACAATGGGAGAAGTAAGTGAGAATGGCCTACATATATTATTACACATGCGCAACTTCGTTATTCATTTTCTCTCAATTTTTGATGTTAGAAAATGTGGCCAAAAGCTACTCTTGATGGAGTCAGATCGGCATTCTCTTCTAGAAAAGTAATGTCATCCAATATAAAAATCCAGCTAAGAAAATCCCGCGCTCTTACTGATGTAACGGAAGTTGTAGAAAGTTACGAACTTAGTTTGTTTCGCCCAATGGGTATTGAAGTAGAAGGTAAGAATAAAGAAAGAGGAACAAGAAGAAAACAATAATTGGATTCATGTAATCTTATTTGCATTATTTTACACACACAACAGACAGGGATGGTTTTGTAGTTGTTACCGGACTCACTGAGGATGCTAAAAAATCTATCGTAGCTAAGACGGTAAAGGTGGGGGATAGAATCGTCGCTGTTGATTCTACCATTGGGAACAAAATGTGGCCTGTTTCAAATGTTGAAGGTCTTGTTTCTGCGTGTACAACGCGGCTTCCAGGCAACCCAGTGAAATTACTTTTTGACAGAGTTGTGAATGTAGGAGAATTCAACTCCGATTCTTCTCTTTTAGGTACCGAATCAGAGAATTCATCGTCGGGTTTGGTTGGGGCAGTCGATGGGTATCGTCAGTTGAAAGATACTGCAGATACTGCGACAGTGAGCGGTGCACCAGTTTCAATCAAAAGCATAGGAAGTAACACTCACAATTTATTGTTATCACGATCTCGGGACCTATTAAGAAGATATATGAATGACCAGAGTGATCAATCCGCTTCAAAATCAGCTTTAAGCGCACTTCCAGCTGTCGTAGCTGATAGAGTACTAGAAGCTCTTGCCGACGCCTCTGCCCCACTTGATTCCAAAACATTAAATCTTATCATGTCTGCGTATACATCATGCCGTATGCCTGATAAAGTAATTCGTGCATTTGAGGCGGCCACTGGGGTTTCTGCAGATGGATCCATCAACCGAGTTGAAAGAATCATTGAAGGTAAAAAGGACGGTAGTATTCTTGTTGCCGACCTAAATTCATTGGATTTGTACACCGGTACATCACTTCTTCGTGCCCATGCACTCAAGGGAGACTATGAAGCTGCTCAACGTGTGCTTGCTGCAATGGAGGGTAGGGCTGGAACTTTAGTAAATGGCGTGGCATCAATATCATGGCCAATGCAAGAAAATACCGATATTCGCTGTTATAATATTGCACTGGCCGCTGCAACTAAATCAGGAGATAAAAGAGGTATCGACGCTGCGATTGAGATCTTTGAAGGGATCGAAAATCAATCTAGAATTTCTAAACCGGGTAAAAGTGATGACTCAATTACAAAGAATCGTGTGACTTACAACACTTTGATCGCTGCCTTCGCCAAATCTAAACGTGCACAGGACGCACTTACTATTTTTTACAGCATGAAGCAGGCAGGTATTAAACCAGACAAATATACTTACACTTCGCTTCTTAAGGCTCTTGTAGCTGACGGAGATACTGAGGGAGGAGAGGAACTTTTGCAGGAAATGAGATCAGTTGGAATAGAAGCTGATGTTGTGACCTACAATACCATGATAAAGGGTTACTGTGATCGCCTGCAATGGTATAGGGCGAAAGAATATGTCACAATAATGGAGACAAATGGCATTAGCCCAAACTCACTTACATATGGATTATTAATGAATGGTTTGATAAAAGCCAACAAACCGAGCACATGTCTTACTCTTTTTGAAGCTGCGTGTGCCGATGTGCGTACAATGTCGATAATGGAAAACGTGCATCTATACACGACGGCGATAACTGCCGCATCTAGGCTCAGCGATTATGAGAGGGCAGTTGAACTTGTCGCACGAATGAAGAAGGTGGGTGTAAAACCCAATTTGAAAACCCTTACTTCCTTGATGTCTGCCTGTATGGCATCCAACAATATTCAGCAAGCAATTGATGTATATTGTCAGGCACTGCAAATTTCCAAAGGTTCTCATTCATTTCAAGCAGATGGAACTATGCTGACCCTTGCAATTAAAGCGTTCTCAGAGAAAGGAGAATTTATGGAGGCGTCCAAAATATTAAGCGAACAAAAGGATGGATACCATCAAATGTCCGGAAAGGATATTATGTTTTCCTACAACTATTTGATCACTGCCGCTCTGAAAAACAAAGATTTTGAAGTTGCGCGATCATCAATGGTAAGTATTCTATGTATTCGTATTCAATGACACAAATACAGCTTTACAACTCACAATATGGATACATGTATACATCTGATGATAGACTGAATTGCTTAACAGTGGCTACATTCCCTCGAAAGTTTTGTTTGAGAATATTATGACAGCGCTAGATATTGATATGGCGCCGAGGAAAATAAATGCGATAAGATCTATTTCAAAAAAGGATAGAGATTTATCAAATCTTAAATTTCTACTTTTTGTGGCTGACTCTTTATCAGCACGAAAGCTCCCAATAAGTGGAACAATTTATGCAGCTATGTTACAGGAAGGTTTGACTAGAGGTGGTCTTGGAAAAAAGGTGGCTTCCTTACTAGGAAGAGCAAAAACGAATACAAAAGAAATCGGAGATATACTATCAAATAAACAATATTCTACATCACTTACCTGGGAAGATTTACTTGGCCAAATTGAAGATAATGATTTCGACGAATCTATGACTTTGCCTCTTTTAAACGTAAGATTAGGAAAAAAAGAAGTAAGATTAGTGATGGCTGCAGAAAGCCCACTTGCTTATAATTCAAGACAAACTGTAAGAAGAACTAGAAAGAGAGATAAAAGCATGCCATGAGCAGTGTCAAGGTGCAACTAGAAAAATAATATTTTGAAAAAAATCTCGGATGCGATAAATTACAATTAAGAAAAAGATTATGATTGCCTCAACATGCCGTACATTATGTTTAACACGAGATGGAAAATTGTTCTTCTGGATAGAATCTTTGCACTCATCACTTCTTCTTCCCGAATTGAAAGTCATCTAAAAGGTTCACTTGTTCCCCATTGTTTATCTGAAGAATAATTAGGTCAAGGAAAATAGGCGAATGTTAGATCAACCCAGACAAGGCAAAATGCATGGTAATTTGCATATTTTATTATTCTTACTTTTTGTCCAATGGTAGCACCTTTAGACAAATTTTCCATCACTAGGAATTTAGATCTCAGACCTCGTGCTTCATCTTCTTTTTTCCTCAGTTCCCTTTCAGATTGCGTTCTGGTCCAGTCCAGCTTCATGCGTAATTCCAAATATTTTTCATCCATCAGACGAAGCTGATCTTCAAGAATCTTCCCACCTTCCTTTATTTCAATAATTGCTCGATCTTTCCTTTCGTTTCTTTTGATAAGAGTCAAGTTTTTGCTCTTCAGCATTTCAACTTCTTTTTGTATTCTAGTTTTTTCAGTCAAAGCTCGCACTTTTGATAATGCCTCGTGTTTAAGATGCATCATTATCTTTTCTATGTGATCAGATAATGCAACAATCTTTTTATTTGATGTTCTTAGCTCATTTTCAGCTTTTGCACGTGTATCACGTTCATTTTGCGATCGATCTATCATTACCTTTATTTTCTTATTGAGATCTTCTATTCTTTTTGGTCCAAAACCTGAGTTTTCCATGTCTCCTTCTAAATTTAGGTATCTTTTTTTTAGAATTTTATTGTTTTTCTCAAGGTGATGGATTTTTTTCTCAAGTCTTTGTATGACATCTACATCCTTAATATCATGTGATGACCCTTCTTTGATCTGTTCCTGTTTATCTTGTAATCTTATCCTTAACAGCTCTGCAATACTGACATGAGAATAGTTGTCAACATCAAGCACTCCACCATTTATCCCCTGAAAGAGCCCTATCCGGAATTTCTGAAGTTCCTCTTCAAATGCTTTAAGCTTGTCTTTTTTTTTTTGTAGTTCCACTACTAATTCCACATTTTTCCCTCCCTCCTCGACAAGCTGCTTCGTTCGTTCATACAGTCTTTGCTCCATAGAGCTAGATGATTCAAGTTTTTTTTCGAACCTCTGTATTACTACTAATTTTGATCGTATTTCATGGAGCTCTCTGGAAAGATCTTCAGAGCGCTTCTTCTCTTTCATCAAGTTTTTATTTTCAAATGTAGAAATGGAATCTGCTTTTTGATTGTCTTCTTTGCTGTTCTTTATATCGAGGATCTCATTTTCGAGTTTTCTACAACGTTCTCGTTCTATTATTACATCTTGTTTTAATTCACTAATTTGGCGAACTAAATTCTCATTTACTTCTATCACTTCTTTATCATTCCTAGAGGTGCCATGCGATTGATCTTCTGAATATGAATATGTCGTCTTTCAATTTTCATTTTGTAGAACGCAAATAGGAATTTATAGTTTAGTTTTCAAAATTGATTAAGTGTTATGAAAGCTAAATACATGGTACTTTCAAGAAAAGAAATTAGTTCAACTTACATCTTCTTCATCACTATACTCTACATCGTCATAATCATCCTCATATTCATCTTCCTTCTTATCGTCCATTATCTACCAAAAATACTGATTAATTTCAAACTGTACATTCCTGAATTGTATAATTTTGATTTGATTTTGTGAACTCAAAATCTTTCTTAAAAAACGCAGGCTTTTGCTTCGTAGATTAGAGTAACAAATACATTTTATGTAGTAAATCCTTTCAATGAAACTGTAGTGACGCACTACCACTTCGTATTTAGAGGAATTAAGCCAAATATATAGAGTAGAAGCGTACTTACTAATTCATGTAAAAGTATATACATAAATATGTTGAGCATGAGAGAAGAATAAGGGAAGGTTGCAAGAAAAAGTTCGTCCACATGGCTTTGAAGTAAAGACTATCAATTATCAGAACTCCGAGTTCCAAAGGAGTGAAAGTGGGACATATCCTTCCCACTTGTTTCTATTAGATCACTATTACTGACAGAGATCAATCTACTGACTATCACTTAATTTGACTGTGATCAAACACAAAGAAATCATGACCAGAGTAATTGTATCTATTATATTGGGTTTTCTCTACTTTTCAAGCTCATGCTTTGCATACATACCATCAATTCAACACACAAAATTACTTCACTATGGAAGGCAGATAAAATCCTCTAGAATTCAATTACACATGGCGTCTGTAGAAAAAGCCATCGACGAGACCCATCAATTGAGCAATTTTGCTTCACTTGTTGCAGGAGGAATAAAAGAAAAATTTAGTGAAGACGATTCAAAACGCATACTTGATTCCTGGACGCTATTAGATGAAGGCTATGAGCACAAAGAGTTTATTGGTTCTAATGACTTAGATCCAAACACAAGCAATATGCATCAATTGGCTCACTCATACGTACCTAGTCTAACATGTAAAACGTTCTGGGATATTGAGGAATTTGATTGGTGTGGAAAGATTGCTTCAAAGTATGACATAATCAGAAAAGAATTTTTGAAAGCAACAAAGAACATGGAAAAATTAAAAAAACAGGGGAATAACATCTTTGTTGGGGCATTGACAGAAGATGCATCTTCTTATGGTGATGGTTGGAAAACGCTTGTTTTATATGATAGGGGTACATGGGATCCAACCAATATACAATTATTCCCTAAAACCACAAAAGCCATCAGAGAATCAGGAATGCCTATTGTGGAAGCTTTTTTTGCTAGCATGGCTCCCAACACAGATATTAAAATGCACAGTGATTTCACAAACTTTGTTATCACTTCACACCTAGCTATTGACATTCCAGAAAGTGGAAATAATAAATGCCGTATAACAGTTGGAGATGATACAAAGCAGTGGATCAATGGTGAAGTTACCCTTTTTGACACGAGTATTATGCACGACGCAATTAACGAAAGCGATTCTACAAGATATATTTTGATGTTTCGTGTTTGGCATCCTGAACTTTCAGACACGGAAAAACAAGCACTTCAATTTATTTACGACTGCCTCTTGATTCCTGAGTTAGTAAGTGTAGACCCAGGCGAGAGATTCTTGGCGGAAGAAAGAATCAAGATAGTGCGATCTTTTCCTGAATTCAAGAAGGGTGCAGGATTTGGTGCTGCAAATAAGGCTAAACCAAAAAAGAAAAAGAGGAAGTAAAGCTTTGCTGAAGTTATAATAGTTCAACACTTTTCAATATAATTAATTCACTCTATAGGTAATAAAATGCACATAACTTTAGAATTGTTATTAACCTTTCTCATAAATCATTATAAAATGCTGTACTACTACGAGAAAAAAAACATAAAGCAGATGATTGGGAAAAATTGTTTTTTGAAATGGTGAATTTTGCTGTTTCACTAGCAATATTTTTTCGAAATTGGATAATTTCATGACAAATATAGAGCACTTGATCCCCCCTTTCAGCATGAGAACTTATCTTTAATGGAAGTAATTCATCGACTTGTAATAGTACTTCAAGCTCGATAAGCTAACTATTTTACATTGTTACTGACTAAAATGATGAAAAAAGCGTCGTCCTTCAAGTTTGATACAAGATCCAGTACAAGAGATTTAAACAATTACATGCAAAAATCATCTCTCAAGTGTGAAATACCGGAACGGAACTCGAGACGTTTTCGTAGATCTTTACTATCGCCTTTTCATGCGATACAATTCGCATCAAATAAAGCTTCACAGGCAGATGAATACATCGATAAGGATGAAAGTGATCGATTGGGTTTCAATAATCCTAAAATGACACCAAGAACACCTACCAAAGACTTCAATCCTAACGATTCTATCGCCATTGACTCACCTGAATCACCATCAAATACCACGTACACTCACAATGCTCACTGGAGAAAAGACTTTGAAAAGAAGTCAAGTTTGAATTTATATAATAAAAGTGGATTGGTGGGTTTGGATAATTTAGGAAATACTTGTTATATGAATGCTGTCCTACAATGCCTCATACATGCTCCAATTTTCAGCGAATACTTCTTACAAGGAAGATATAAGAAAGACTTACAAAGTAAAGAAGCTCTCAAAGGAAAGATTGTGGAAAGTTTAGGAATGCTGATATCTTCAGTTTACCAGCAAAGACCCTATTCGTCTCTAAATCCAATGGATTTCAAAAAGCAAATAAGCATATGTGCTCCTGAATTTGAAGGCTACGACCAGCACGATTCTCATGAGTTTCTTAGAATTATTCTGGACAAATTGGCCGAAGAATTAGATACGAGCAACATGAATGGAGCCAAAAAATGTAAAGAAACGATTGAAGAAATGACATTTAAAGGTGCTTCTCCAGATGAACAGATGGGGCACTCGTGGTCCTATCACCTTTCACAAAATCAATCTCTAATTACAAATATTTTTCGTGGACAATTTATGAGTGAGATAGAATGCTTGAGCTGCCAACACCGGCGAATATGTTTTGATCGGTTTTATGATTTAAGCCTTTCAATACCAAAGGGAAACTCTTCTATCATTAAGCTTATGCATAGAAGAAGAAATCGAAGTGAATGTGGTGGGGAGATAAATTCTATCTGTGATGGTAGCAAGGATGATTCTATATCCAAAAATTACATATCATACTCCCTAGAAGACTGTCTTCAGAATTTTATAGCTAAAGAGATATTGGACGGTGAAAATAAGCCATTCTGTTTATGCTGCCGGAAACAAGAAAAAAGTATAAAACGACTGATGATATCACACTTTCCAACAGTGCTCGTGATCCACTTAAAACGATTCAGTAACAACGGAAGAAAAGTCTCTAAAGTAATTAGCTTTCCTTTGAAAGGACTTGATATGTCACTTTTTTCATGCAAGAGAGAATTTGATCGGGATCCAATCTATGATTTATTTGCAGTGAATAATCATATGGGAAGCCCGTTTTACGGACACTATACAGCGTAAGTGCTAAATGAAGCAGTAATACCACTCTGTCCCAGCTCTAACAAATAAAATATTCAAAGTAATTGTTTAGATGAGAACAATACATGGCATACTTTTAATGACTCAAACGTTGTCGAGATCGATCCGGAGAAATTCATTTACAGTTCATATCCTTACATTTTATTCTATAGATTAAGAGGTACTTGAGTTTTGAATGCTATGAAAATTTTAGTATCTTCAATTCATTTCCTTTGCACAAATGAGACTTGCCTTATCCTTAACAGCATATTTGCGTGCGAAAACTCCAGGTTTGTACAACGATGAATGAAATTTAAAAGGTTCAGGAAGCCCTACTGGGACAATTCCTCCATCTGCAAGTATCATTGCAGCATTGAAACTTTGCCAATTTTCGTAAAACATCATGTGACCAGCATTCTCAACTAGAAAAATATTTATACTCGGTGCACCTGAACCTTTATTTTGACAAATTGATTCAACTTCTGAGGCATCATTCGGATTCATCCAATCATTTTGTCCATAAATAAAAGAAATACTAGGAACCTTTAATTTTGGTATTCGATTTACTGTCGGAGATAGCGCATAATATAATGGTTTCAAAATTCTTTTGAGAGCGAATTCTCCACATCCTGGTAGAAGGCTATTTAAAACTGTGTAGTCAGCGAAAGCTTTTCTTTCATCCTCTGGCGTATTTATGAGGCGATTATTGGTTGACCTATGAATCAGGAACCGAGAGTTTGCTTCTGGCAATGTCCGAAGGAAAGTTCCAGGAGTAAAATTTTGTTTCCACAATGTTTTCATGATAAAAAACTTTAGGCGAACAGTAAGAGATGGATTAGCAATTTCGTGTTCCCCTTCGAGATATGGAATCCCTACTGGTGAAATCAAAATCAATTTCTCTACTTTTTTCGCATATTTCTCAGAGTAGGCGATGGAATAATATCCACCAAAAGAATGCCCCGCCAAAATCATAGTCTTTATATCATTCACTTTCCGCCATGCTTCTAGACTTTCAACAACTAATCCCTCTGCATTCTCAACCGTATCATCAATTGTTTGAAACTTGGGTCGTGAAGAAAGGCCCCATCCAAATATATCTAAGGAATAAACTGTTTGAAAATGATCACAAAGACCATAGAGGTTGCGGTAAAAGTGTAAGCTGGCATTCCCATAACCATGCAGCAATACTAAGGGAGCTTTTACTTTCAGATCAGACCCAATAGATTTCGCGCATACCCCTCGAATTACATACTTATCATCTATCTCCTCAAAAAGCTGACATTTCGCTTCATGAGGCAAACGTACACATGATTTTGGGATAGGTGTATCAAATAATGTCAGTTTTATATTAGATTTGCCACCATAATTCTTTGCAAGCTCGACCAGATTTCTTTCTGCGTTGCAGAATTCTTGGATTTTTCTACCAACTTCTGTTGATACGGGTTCACGCATTCCCATTGCTTCAGTTAAAACGGAGCATTATATTTGAGTCTGCTGTATGATGATACATTCATACGAATTTAAGAGGAAAATAAAAGTTATGTACTCTCTTCTCCAGAAAGTAGATTCGTCAATATAAAGGAACTAGAGGGTACGTAATACCGAAACATTTTTTTTTACGGCACACTAAGTTTCTCTCAGGAAATGTTGATCCTCACGATCATTGAAATTCACATTGAACTCACATTCTTTAATTTTTTAGAAGCCTTTATATCACTGTTTTCACAATATTATTGGAATTCAAAGATAGAAGTCTCCCATGTACTGAATTTCCCCTCATTGTTACACAAAAATTGTTGCACGCGAAACGTAAAGTGGCAAAGTTAATTCTTTGGACGCATAAATTTTGATTGAAAGTACAAGCATCATGATCTATTAGAAAAAGGTGAAACAAATGTTGTGGAATCAAATTGAAAAGATTTTAGAAAACAGAATTGACATCCCTGCTGCGATGTAATCGTAAATCCTTCAAACAATGTAATCACAAGGTTTAAGTATATTTATTTTTACGCACAAAAAAATTAGCAACTATTTTGTGAAAGGTAGGAATAGTTCATGATCTGTGATCCAAAGCCTGATTAAAAATAACACTTTATGATCGTACAGATTGTTCTATCATTCACGAATAATCAAACTCATTGATAACATCAAAAAGGCCTCATTTCTGATTATTTATTGTATTCATAAATTCTAATTCATGGTTCACGTTTTTCTTTGGGGAACTAAAAACATCAAAGGCACCGTGGCTATTTCTTGACAAAAACTTGAGAAGACTTGTTCATGTGATATCTAAAATCAACTCCGTAGAAGTTAATTTTTTTTAATTCCAAGTCCATTTGATCGAGAACGAAGAACGACCACGTTGTTGTTGCGTATGATATATTTATGCTGTACAGTACTATTAATTAGATTCCTTCGCTCTGAAACGGACCGCAAATTTTCTGTTGCACCCCCTACATCCGTATATTAAATTCCTTCGTATGTTAAAATTAAAGACCAAAACCGTGGGACATCCAAACACATCACCTAGCTGATTATGTTCATGCATAAAGAATAAATTCAAACTATAAAATTCTAGGTTTAAATAGGTAATTAATACAGTTAGCTCTCTATTTTAAAATTGCAATTAAAATGTTTTTGTTTCCACTAATTTATTCGCTTCTAAATCATATGAGAAAACAGTTGCCAGTTCTCTCTAGTTATTCAGATTTTTGACAATGAAACTGGCAAAGCATCATCATTGAGGGAAGACATATCAGCAGGGAATCATGATATGACTTCTTATGATCCATATTTTCAAGTTTTTCTACGGGACATAACTAACTAACTAACTAACTAACTTAAGTAGTGATTTTATATACATTTATTTATTCGTACATTTGATATTTCTGCTTGTTTATATAGCACAATTCTCACTTATTTACGTAACAACTCCAGTGGAGTATATAGTCTCACTTTGACGAATTATGAAAATAGCTCGATTAAGTTTCCATTATTAGAAGATATCATAAATGAAGCTATGCTCAATCGTGATTCCCAATAGCATGATCTGTAGAGAAATTAATTAACATGGAATTCGAGCATTTTAGCTCGACTACAAGCAAATTATCTCTTAAAGTAACCTATTGAAGGCCATGCTAGGTTTGTTCTCGTGTTTCAAATATTAAAAAAGCTGCTTTCCCCAACATTATTTTTTTTGACTCCGCGTGGTCATTTCCTCTGATCTCACATTACTGCTGAAAAACTATCAATCAAAGTACAACATGATGCATGTGAAGATATCCATCCTTACATGGATAGGAATGTCGATATGCAATATTCATGGTTGTAATGGATATCAATCTCACTCAGGTCATGGTGAAAGGAAGCTCTTAAGTCCTACTCCGGCACCTACCCCCGCACAAACTGCCATTATGGACACTTGGTCGGTAGGTGTTGCAGCTTTTGCAGCCGACAATATTATGGCTGATGGAGAAATTGGAGTAGAGCATATTATAGGACCATCGGCAGAACAAGTTTCTGTTACCCTTTATGATTGGGACTGTGTAAATGAGAAAAACAGCACAGGTTTAGAAGTATGGATCCAGGAAGATGTATATACTAGCAGTCCTTTCACTTATAGCGTCATGGTAGATGAAAGTAAGATAGGATCATCGCCTGGAGGTTTCATCTCTTATTTAGATGAAGAAGATAACTTATCCGAAGGAACTATAGCGTTATGTACTCGCGTTTCAACCATATCAGGTGGTCACTCCATTGTATCTCGCAGATCAAACTTCCACCTACATTTCGATTTGACCCAAAACATATTCTCGTTAGAAACAATTAATATAGAGGAGGAATCTATAGATAATATGTCCACTGAAGTCGGGCTAAGTTTCGGAGTAGAAATATGTCAATGTGATGATGATTACACCTGCTACTCTCCATCCACTTCTCCAGTGGTTAAGAATTCTGAAAGACTTGTAGTCTGCATTTATCCGACATCCGATCAAGATGCAAGTATCGTACATATTGGGAATTTCAACCTAGATATAGTAACAAGTGATGGTTTGTATTCCTCTGAAGCTGTTGCATTAGGCGCAGGGAGCTGGGAACCGAGTGTATTGACCGATATCAGTCTTCAAGATGGAGGCAATACAATAAAAGTTTCAACTGTTATTACTGCACAATTTTACACTCAAGGATACTCATCTGTGAATGTAGAAGGAAATGCCTTTTTGGAATTTGACAGTGGAAAAATTAAGGAACACACAATCTTCGAAAGATTTGGAACAATGATACTTTTGGAACAAGATGCTGGTGGAGGGTGTTTCAGGACTTTGTTTAGGCAGCTAAAATCATTCTTCCTTTGAGAGTTTTGTTCTGGCGGCTACAATCATTTTTTTTTTCACTGTAGAAGTTTTTTTTTCATACCGTCCATTACATAAAACTGTTTAATTAACTTAGTCACACAAAAGTTATAAAATGCTACATTATTTCAAACTTATTTACATGACATGGGCATGCTTTCGGTAAATTTTTCCATGTCACGGTTCAATTGAATCGGGGGGCACTATATGTAGAAGCATCATATTTTTTTGGTGTTGGTGATCCTGTGGGGATAACACCATTATCTGCAACAATCATTGCAGAATTGAACTCTTCCCAATTTTCTAAGAACATCAAATGTCCAGCATTTCTAACTGTATAAACATCAACGTTTGGCGCTTGCTCTCCAATTTCTTCGCATTTATTTTGTACATCAGCCCCCCCACTTGGGTCCATCCAATCATTTAATCCATAAATAAAAGTCACATTTGATACCTTTAACTTGGGAATACGATCGACTGTTGGTTTACGTGCATATGCTATTGGTTTCAGAACTCTATTTAAAGCATACTCTCCACTTCCTGGAAGAATGTTGTTTGTATACATGTATTCACATAAGACCTCTTTCTCTTCTTCGGAAGTGATAGCAGGGATGCGTCCATTTATGTATCTTCGCACGAGATCTCTTCCTCTATATTCCGAAAGTGATCTGATAAACGAGCCTGGGGTTATATTATTCTTCCAGAATGTTTTTGCCAAGCTGAAAAAAGCGCGAGCTGTGAAAGAAGTTGTTGCTATTTCATGCTCTCCATCAAGATGAGGCACACCGACAGGGGAGATTAGAATCAATCTATCGACACGTTGAGGATATTTCTCGCAATATGCAACACTGAAATAACCTCCCATGGAATGGCCAGCTAATGTCATTTTTTCAATTTTATTCACTCTCCTCCATGCCTCCAGACTCTCCACAAAGACATCTTCTGCACTTTCAATAGTGTTATCTGTCGTTTTGAATTTAGGGCGAGACGAAAGACCCCATCCAAACATATCAATAGAATAAACTGATTGAAAGTGTTTCCTCAAACCGTTTAGGTTCCGATAAAAGTAAAGGGCAGCATTGCAATAACCATGCATCAGCACTAAAGGGGCGCGACGAGGAATTTCATCTTTGCCATCTTTAGACGTATCTGTTACACGGACAGCATGAATAATATAATTGTCGTCATCGTTTTTGTCAGGACACAGCATACAGTCACTTTTTTTTATGGGCACGCATGATTTTGGAATGAGTGTATCGAATACCTCTATATGATAGTCTTCTGGATTTCCAAAGTTTTTGGTCAAAGAGACTAGGCCAGCTTCAGCTGTTCTCAACGTTTCAATCCGTTTTGCCAGGGTTGTGGCGGCTGATGTAAAGAGAGCAGCCAACGTCATTCGTTAATTTTTTCAGGAAACGACTGTGAAAAAATATTTGTACAAAGCTGATATAGAGAAGAATTGTTCTTGTGTTTTTGAACATAGCCGAACAGAGAAGAAAAAACAAATATATAAAACGTGCATTTTTTGCAGACTTAATTATGTGACGTAAGACGATTGCTTAAATTTCGAAATGTACATGCTCTCAAGGTTTCTTCTCCCAATATTTTCTACGTAGCAAAATATTACATTCCATTGATTGGCTTTTGCTGATCTAATTTTTCTTTTCCCCCTTTATTAAGTTGTCCTTAGCCTTTCCCTTGTTAGAATATACGTATTAGCTTGGGTCAATGTATTCATATATTTGGATGTTGTTTTAAAAAGGTGATTAATTCACAATATAAGCTATTCTTCTAATTATCATTAATCACAGATTAACTACATTTCCCTCGTTACTGCCTCCCAAGCTTCATAGGTGTACGTTTTAAAAGACATAGTAATAAATTCATATGTGTATAAAATTAATTCTAATTGTTAAGAATACGAATTGATTGTTCATGATATGTCTTTTCCCATCTCATGCTCTAAGTTTACTTCCGTTGACGTCATTAATATATAATTAATTAATAACGTCTTTTATCTCGATCATAGCTGGTATCCCAATTATATAATAATTGCCTGGTTTACGACAATCCATCATATATTTGAGACACTATGACCAAAGGTGGAAGGTAGGTCGTGTTGTTTGCGCTCGATGTGAGCCAGGACCAT
>Ga0209092_10002220_pt1 | contig 17999 bp, 12 predicted proteins | sample FraStrMetagenome_FD_187446 | JGI IMG/M metagenome (GOLD analysis project Ga0209092, IMG submission 187446) | Marine eukaryotic phytoplankton communities from Arctic Ocean - Fram Strait ARC3M Metagenome (SPAdes) (version 2) | ecosystem: Environmental > Aquatic > Marine > Oceanic | place: Fram...
AAAAGTGCACTAGAACCTTGTTATCTGTTATGAAGTTATCATGGAAATATAATGCGTCAGATTGTGTAACATTATCAAATAAACCTAAGCTCACTTCACCTTTTCTCTGCTTTTCGATTGTGCTCAATATTTTGCGCTAAAAGCTAAATGATGTATTCAACTCGCTGTTCTCTACTCGCCGACCCAAAGATGCGGGAGCAGGAATATCTTCTGGTTTAAAGAGCGTTGCAAAAGGAACATTGGCTGGCGCTGCATCTCTCGTAGCACAACCCATTGCTGGTGCGAGTCAGGATGGCGTACGTGGGTTTTTCTCTGGGTTAGCCACTGGAGTGGCTTCCGCTGTAGCTCTACCAGTAACAGGACTTTGTGTGGGGGCTGTTCAAGTAGGACGTGGAGTTATGAATACCGCTGAAGCTATCCATAGTTCCAAAAAGGGAATGACTTGGGACCAAGAAAAACGCGTTTGGATAAATTATGTACTGGATGATGAATATGAGGAAATACAAAAAAATATGGCCAAATTTGAGGGAAAAGAAGGTAATGCTGCATCTTCTTCTGACACAAGTGGAAGACCAGAGAAACAGGTCAAAGATCGGGAATATTACGAGTTGCTGGAAGTTTCGACTAATGCAACCCAATCCGAAATTAAAAAAGCCTATTATCGCAAAGCTAGAAATGTTCATCCAGATAAATGTCCAGATGACCCTGAAGCTGCTCAAAAGTTTCAACAACTTGGTACAGCCTATCAGACTCTTTTTGACGAACAGAAGCGAGCAACATACGACAAAAATGGAAAGCCCGAATCAGGAAGTGCTGAGGTCGAGAACGAAATTGACGCACATATTTTTTTCAATGTTATGTTCGGTAGTGCGCTTGTTGAGCCTTACATCGGAGAATTATGGATTGCTACGACAGCTGACTCTGTTATGAAGGATGCGTCTGAACAGCAAAATGAGCAAATGGTGTTGGAGGGAGTTGAAAGTACTAAGGATTTTGCACGTTCCGCTGATTCGGAACTAGCTAGATTGAGGCAACGGAAGAGAGAAGCAAAGTGTGCGATAAACATCCGAGAAAGAATACAACCATATGTTAGTGGATCAGTTTCAAAGGAAGAATTTACAGCTGGATGTAAAGAAGAAGCCGAAAAAATTGGAAAAGGAGCCTACGGAGCAACCTTTTTGACAACAATGGGACAAACTATGCTTTTGGAAGCTGAAGAATATCTTGGATTTCAATCTTCTTTCTTGGGTATTGAAGGACATGTTGCTAGAACTAAAAAGAAAATGAATTCAATCAACAACAATGCAACACTTGTTGGAGCTGGAATCAAGGCTGCCCGAGTGGGTAGGAAGGCATATAAAGATCTGGAAGTTGCTCAAAATTCACAAAAGAAGAATGAGGATGGAGAGGAAGAAGAACCGAAACCGCTAACCAAGGAAGAAGAGACGGCTCAAGCCAAATTGGCTGGTGAAACTCTTGAACAATCACTTCCAGTAATTTTGGAGCTTGTGTGGGCAATCAATGTGAGGGATATATCACAAACTATCAAAAGATCATCAAAGAAATTGTACTCTGATGCTGCAGTAGAGCTATCAACTCGTGCTAAGAGAGCAGAAGCCATTCATATATTGGGAGAGAATTTCTTCGCTGTAGGAAAAGAAATGGGTGGTTTGGCAGCACAGACTACAGATACTAAAGATATCAAGGCTAGAGCCGAAGTTGCAGTAATGACAACTATGGCAAAGGTAAATATACTATGTCAATCAATCATTTTTCTTTCCATTTCATCAATTATGCTTACATTTTGAATATGCATTTCTTTTAATAGGCACAGGGACAGGAAATGACTCCAGAAGATACCGAGGAAATGATCAATCAGGCAAAAGCAATGTCAGAAGAACGAGAGAAGCAAGCTCAGGAACAGCAGCAGAAATAGTTTTGGTGTTTATCTGCTGTACACCTAGTCATATTTGCATTGAAAATGGGAAGAATACCAAATATAAATTTGAAAAGTTACTTGGGATTTTAATAAACTAAGTTGTTATCTAAGTCAATATTTTACAGCCTCTACTATAAACATTGGATCAAAATAATCTTTAGGTCCTGTGGCTGTGATATCATAAGCTTTCCTGGGCTTGAAACCTCCAGCATATTTAAGATACCTGTACATGTGAAATAATTGTAAGTCTCATTCGAGAAAAATAATCATAGTAATCGCACATAAACTCACCCATTGATTAATTCCAAATGTTGTCGATCATTCATTTGTAACCACATAGAAATAGCTTTAGATGGAAAACACCTATTGGATTGAGAAATAATTAATTTCCCACCAGGTTTCAACACGCGGTGACATTCCTTCAATACCTCAATAGGATGAATCAGATAATCAATAGAAACCACACATGTCACTACATCAAAGGAGTTGTCTGCATATTTCTCAAATTTTGAGTTTTCGTTCAAGTCCTGTGCAACGAAATCAGTCAATTGGTCATTTGCCAGCAACTCTAGCTGATTCATACCTGTACCGCTAATTCGTTTCATGTTTTCTTTAAATTCCAACGGGTAATGGCTTACCCATGAACTACATATATCTAATATGGAACTCTCTTTGGGTATATTTTTGCGATAATATTGAGTAAGGGAAGCGACTGCTCCTTCATCAATATGATACACGAAACGAGGGACTGCATAAAATGATCCATCAAACTGTTGATCAGCACGGAAGAAGTCTTGGTCGCGAAACGGTGGTTCTTCAGGCCATTCTTTCACGAGGCTAACAGGACGAATGGGGAACTGAAAGGGAGTGCTATCACCTGTATACCTTCTGACCAGGACTCCTCGGCTTCGTGGATTTCCCTCTGGGATTGATTTAGTTGAAAAAATATGATTTGAGAAAGTTGACGTAAATATCTTATTATAATGTAAAGGTATGTTCTACTCACTGCCATCATCGGCATATTTCATTTCAACTTCGTATTCCATGTATCTGGGATTTGATTTAAACTTGTTTTGATCAAGGGCCAATGCTGATTCAGGATCAGACATGGTAGCAGCAATTGCTGCAGTCACAAATGTAGTTGAGCTAGACGAGAGGAATTTTTTTCTAGATTGAAACGAGTTAGATTCAGGTTGAAGAGAGAGACCAAGAACAGATTTATCTGCCAAGTATGGTAACGGAATGATGAGCCATCGGGCAAACACAATAAAAAGCAGATGCGTTTTCATCGTGTTGATCGAGTGTGAAAGATATTTGTTGACATTTGTACAATCTTCGACTACACGTAAGTCCTAATTAATAATGACGTCAATTTTAATTCAATTTCGCTATATAGTAGAGACACAAGATAGTAAGGCCATTCGTAGTTAAAAAGATTCTGCAGGTAAAAAATGTTTAAGAATTTGCATTTCCGGTGAAATTTTAACCGCGACAAAAAAATATGATCAAACATGAATAATTTCTAGCGCAAACATCACTATGGATGAACATTAAAATGAATGATATCAAATAAGCTCTCTCGAAAGTTGTATTTGACACATAATTATTATTTTCCATTATATTCCTCACCACATGCGGGACGTGAAACATTATCTGCCAACGCACCTTGTAACTTCAAAAAGTGAAAATAATTATAAACAACAACTTCAAAACTATTTCAAAAGATAGATTTGTCACACATCTATTATTTCCTAATAACACTTGCAAAACATTCTGAAGATTACAACATTACATCGGTCTTTATGACTTTTCTTTGACCAACGTTAAAAATACTTTTAACTCTGCTTCATTCTTGTCTTGTACAATAAAAACAGCATTCAAAAGATAATATCTGCTGGTTCGACAAAAACAAAGCGCAAAAAGTAACAAAGGGTTTTTTGTATCATTATCAGAAATTGCACTTATAAAAATAAATTTTATTATTTTGAATTATTGATGATGATGACAACCTTCAAAGGCATTTGTATGGCTGGGCTATGCATCATGTCAAGTTTAGCAAAAACTATATCATAGTCAACACACCAAAAAACCGCCACATCATAGCGGAAAAAAAAGCTTCAGTCCTTTGTCAGGAAAGGTTCTTGTCGTAAGGAAGTTCTAGAATAAAGCCATAAAAAACTCCATAAGGTCTAGTAAGAAATCAAACCAAGTCTGCCAAAAAGGTTTTGATTCTGTACCTTCCTCATCATCTGTAACGACGTTCATAAAAGGAACTGTCATGCGGAAATTTTCGGCTACCTCAGCATCTCCACTCTGCAATTTCCTGGACCCCTCCTTCTTTGATTCAAGCATTGCGTTTCCTGAGATAGTAATGGAAGACGCTCCTCCATTAATAGTACTAAATCCAGCCAAAATGTTCGTCTTGACCATTAGAATCCTTGCACTGTCAAAATTTTGGATTTGGGTAAATATAGGGTGCGGTTCATAATACCCATTACTTCCATAAGTGACCGGATAAAACTCATAACCGTTGTCACCCTCCATCTTCATTTCCATTTGTACAATGAATACCTCGTCTGCGTTACGGGTCAGGCAAATACCAATGGTATCACTTGGACCAAGAGTTTGTGTGGTGGTGTAGCATTGGTAGTTAGCCACATCACAATGACAGGCTGAGATGGTAAATTGATCGAGAATCTGAACATTAAAGAATTGAGGAAGGGCTGCTTGTAACTCTCCAATGTTGAAGACAATGTTTCCGTCATTATCAGTTTCAAAAATCACACCTGTAGTGTTGTTCATAGTGGAGTTACTGAAATACGTAGCATTAGACTCATCTCCAATCTTTTGAATTTCCTTCTCCATGTCACCATTCTGAAGGGCCTCATATAATCTTGTTGCAACTTCTTCCATGATGTCTGTAGCTTTGAGATTTTGAGCATCACATTGGCTGTCTGTGATACACTCGAAGACGACCTCGATTGCTAAAGCCACAAACAAATTCACCATTTCTTGATCTAGTCTTCTGCCTCCAAGAAGTGATGTTTGAATCCCGTTGATAGCAGTGTTTTGAACAACGAGATTAAAGCCTTGAGGGAGCGTGATATTCCCGAGAATGTTCGTGATAGCAGAGTTCACAATATTAGCCTGGGCAACTAAAGATTGAGGGTCCGTGTTGTTGACTACGTTGTTCACAGTAATATTAGGAGACAATGTGAATGTCTGTTGAGGAAGAGCGATAGTAACATCATCACCGAGAGAGAACGTATTATTTGAAAGGTCAAATTTCAAATCAAACATTGTTTTCCTGTAACTGATATCAGCACCATCGAGTTGCATGAATACAATAGAGCAAAACTCAATGTGACCAATGGATTCACCGGTAGTACCAGGAGTTTCGAATGATGTCATGTTACCGCCATTTAAAAGAGAAGGGACGATGTCAAACTCGTATGAGAAAGTGCTGTTCGCAACGTCGAAAATTTCGTTTGTCAGCACAACAGGCTCTGCAGCATTTGCAGCAACTGGAGTAAAGCAGTCTTGGTAGTACAACCTTACGTCGGCAGCACGAGAACTAATTGGAGCTTCAGTTAAATCTTTAACATTGGAGAAATTTCCGATTCTTTGTTGGACATAATATCCAATCCCAAGCGACAGATCTTTTTGGGCAACAAAAGCGCCTCCAACAAGCCACGGTGCTACGGGTGGCGCAAATGCAAGTAAGTTGGTGGCCATGTTGATAAATGTCTAATATGACAATTTTAGGGAAATTGCACAAATGAGAATTGCATACAAACCGATGAATATTTATTTTTGAATATCCTAAGTATTCATTGTGATTTCACGTATTGTGGATACATAACTAAATCATGCTACTTTAAAAGTCGTCAAATTACATACGTTATATTATTTCTTAAGAAAGTTAAGATATTGTTTTAGTCATAATCATGCTACATACCAACTTAATATCTGTATTCTTTAAATTACATAGAAGAAGAAGAAGCAAAAACTGCACATGTATGATCTTTAAGTCAATGTAAAAGCCTGATGGCTTATCCTTTTTTTTGTATAATGTTCCTTTTTTCAGTCTAGAAGTTTTGTGTGTTTTTGATCATTGATAGACCTTGTATTTTACGATCTGATTGATATACGATACGTTACGTACAATGACTATTTTAGATATTTACTATGAATACTTGTCTCAATTTATTAGACATGAGCGTTATTTGCTTAACGGAAAGAAGAAATCTACTGTTCATATTCTTTCTGATTTTAATTTTAAGCGACATTCATATGCAGATTTTACGGAAACATCTTTGTCTAAGAAAGGTTTCTGACCCATCCTAATAAAAAACAAATATAAACTGGTGAATCGCAACTGCATTCCTATTTTTTCCAAAGGTGGAATTGAGGGAGCGTATCATGAAAACTTTCTCATTCCAATCGTTGACGGCTCTGTGCTGTACAGCTTCTCTCTATCCTGCCCTCGCTTTCGAAGACAGTGTTAGTAGACAACTGCACATTGATTATTCTATTAATGACACCTACATCGATTTCACTGATCCTGCAATTGCAGCAAATGGTACTATCATTGCAACCAACTATATCGGAACTTCAGTAAATAATGGCAGTGTTGGTACGAACCTGCTCAACTTTGGTTGTGAATTCGAGATCGATAAGACTGGTTTGGAAGTTGAGATTAGTAACGTAACTGAATACGTTCAGGGAGGACTTTATCAGTGGAAAATCCAAGTAATACCTTCAAGACTTACAGCAAATGCAGGTGGACTTGTAAATTACACTAACGCAACTGAAACTGAGCACAGGTCCGTCGGAACCATTCAATTTTGCACTCGTGTTTCTTCTTGGTTATACGACTTACAAGTTGGTTTCCGTGAAAATAACTACGAGCTTAAGTTTGACATGAGGGAAAATAACTTTACTATCACAGGAGTAAACGTAGAAGAAGATGATCCAGACGACTTTGATACTGATGTCGCCAATCCTTTCTCTTTGAGTGCATGCCAATGCTCCAACTTCAACTGCGTGACAACTCCCTCCTCTCCAATCCCTATCCAACAAGACGCAAGTCTTGTCATTTGTCTTACCCCAAGTTCAACGAGTGATGTGGTAGAGATCTCGAACTTCAATCTTCGTATCGTAGATAGTGTTGCCGGTGCTGTGACTTATGATCCCGTGCTTATGGGAGCTTCATCATGGGATGCTGACTCTCTTACAAGTGTGGCTGTCGACCCCAACTCTAACATAGTTATGATCACGGCTCCTATTATCGCCCAATTTTTTATTCAAGGTGTACAACAAATTGACGCTCTCGGAAATGCCTTCCTTGAATTCGCTGAAACGAAGAACAACAGGGCGGCAACTTTCGCTTCCTTCGGATTGACTTTCGACCTCGAATTGGTTGAAGAAGACGAACCCGGTTGTCTCGATCGACTTTTCTCCCTCTTCTTTTAAAGGGGTCTCAATTGATACCTGCTATAAAAGAGACAATACCGATACTGAGTTAGAATACTACCTTTTTTGCCTTGACTAAAGTTTTTTTTGGTAACATTGCCTCTTGTGTTTCTCCATCGTGTTTCAATCTCAAAAATCACATAAAAATATAATCGAAAATAGAAATAGCTATTGGACTGTCTTTACTGTTTAAAATCTGTTTTCGCAATTTGGAGAGCAATGGTGAAAGTCAAATATTAAATGATAAGCGACATTCGTCACAAAATAAAATTGGTTGTAGAGAACCCATTAATTTAGTTTCAAGTTTGATTCGAATCATGTACACCTATCCTTTTTTGTAAACTAATACATGCAATTATTTGTGTTTGATTTCCCATTGTATTTTCTTCTTCAAAGCAAAGTTTTAGGGGCTAGCATCGTGTCCTTAAATTTTTAAGAACAACAAGAAATCGTATTCAGATAATCAATTCAAGAATCTATAAAAGCCACAGCAAAGATCAAATTAAAAACAACAAACATTTCAAAACTTATTTTTCCACATTAGATTACTTCCATGAAATAAAAACATTTCCTATTAAGTTTTTGTTTATTTCAGTTACTATTCCTGTATTCTTGTAAGAGTTTTACAAATTCAGATTTCTCCATCAATCCAACTGCCTTCGATCCCAGTCCAGCATTCCTAATAGCAGCCTTCAGTTCTTTTACAGACATTTCGCTAGGGTCTTTCACTCGAACAAAAGAATTTGCATCTTCTGGTATAACCTGTTGCAAAAATGCCGCCACATTTTGAATTTCCTCGGGAATAACAGTATGCTGCATACCTTGATAAGGCTTTAGTGAGTAGTTTGTAACACCCAAAGCCTGTACCATTTGTTGTGTCTTTGTTGCCATTGCATAGATAACCATCGGATCTGCTGTACCATGCCCATGAAAGATAGGGGTGTCTTCCAAGCCATTTGTTAATTTAAAATGTTTACTTCCAGCCAGATATCCAGATAACACCACTAGACCCGCCAATTTTTGTTCTTTTTCTAATTGTAGTCCAGTGAACAAACTAAGAGCACCACCTTGAGAAAAACCCATCAGTACCATTCGATTGTATGCCAAACCATTCTTTTCATGCTCTTCTTTTAAAATGGAAGAAATAGTATTCCGTGACTCTGTGATTCCTCGACATTCTTCATTGGATCTTTCATCGAGGCCTGTAATATCGTACCATGATGGCATCGCCATACCCATGTTCATAGTGACTGGTTGAGTAGGTGCAGTGGGAAGAATAAATTTGCAATATGGAAATACTTTTGATAAGTGCTGTTTTTATCATGTGTTGTTTTTTCAGAAATAATAGAAATTAGACATTGCTTATATTTGGGAAAATTTAATCGTAATTCAATACACACTTTACATTTACCTCTGCGACATCTGCAAAACCCTCTGCTGTATCTCCCAATCCATGTGAAATAACAACTAGTGCACTTTGCTTTGATTCATCACGAGGCGCAACTGTGATCATACCTCTCCCCTCTCGAGTAGTAACATGAGTTGACATATTTAAACTTGAGTAGCTACTAGATGAACGGGATGTAGAACTATGATAGGAACTTGGAAAAGCAAATACCGATGTGTATGAAGATGATGAATGGAGAAGAACGCAAAAGCACGCGGTTGTAAAAGTCAAATTGCGATAAGTAATGCGCTTTGGGATATTTTTGCAGTGATTTGTTCTGCTTTGATAAGGAAATTTGTCTCGAAGATTACTGCAGATGTTTTTCCTTAACTGACTCTTGAGCAACAACGATATGGGGCGCATAAAGACTAGCTGCTTCTCCTTGTTTGTGTATCCAAGATTGATTCAGCTGTAAAACCGATCTTTCAAAATATTGCTGCAGCAGATTCATAGGATTCCTTAAATAGTTGATTACATACGTCATTCTAATCGCTTCGATAACGGGCACACATAAGAAAATTCCTCTACGAACTCATATCATATTTATTCATCGGGGATGAAAGCAAAGACGCCGTTCTGGCAAGAAAAATGGAAGAGTTAGGGTTGATCAAAATCAAGGATATAGGAATAATTACTTTGCACAATAACATATAAATCATTCATTTAATCACTCATCAGTAGAAGCATTAAACAATTTACAATACATGGTGGTTACCTGATTGAAAAGAGGCTTTTATAATTGTCGACTAATCACCAGTCAAAATATAATTCATAAACTGAAACATTATTATAAAATCAATTCAACTTCATATCTATAACTTTTTGCAAAAAATGTGCACTTCACATGCAAAGCGAAATTTATTTCAACGATACATCCCTTTCATAGTACTTATACCTCACATTCTATTTGCACCTCCTACACTTGTTGCGTCTTTCTAAATTGAAGCTATCGTTTCTCTTGCGAAGAGAAGGAAGACACATTTATATTGTTTTAATTAGCTAAGATTACCAATTATTCTTTAAAGTTAGAAAAAATGGCTACCATAAGGTAGCCTTTGAGGTATAGTTATTGGAAAGAATTAGTTAGCCTAGATACAATGTAAAATTATCAATCTTGTCTGTGAGATTAAAGCTAAAAATCTAAAGTATGAAAATTGCAATTTTTTTGAAGTGATAGAGAAAGGGTAATTTTTCATACATGATGCGGTTCCGTGAGAAGAAAGCCAGGGGCTACTTCTCACTGTACCTGGATTGTAAAATCAGTTTCATATAAGATAATCATAGAACCATACAATTGAAAGCAATTAAATTGTATAGCCCTTCTACATTTGAGCAGAAATTCTATTCAACAATCCAAAATAAGAAGCTCAATTTCTCGTAGGATGGACGTCCGCATCATACTTTAAGCTTTTATAAATATATTCCTTTTGGAGTTTGATCGATATGTAAAAGTAGGTGAAAGGTTTACCATTAACAACAATCTTGCATGTTCTATCTCAGTTTGGACACACAATTTTTTTTATTATGCTTCTCATTCCGCTTCATTTCTATAAATACAAATTGTTTCAATAGAGAGCTTAAGGAAATGCATCTTTACAACAATTCGTATCTAGGATTAATCGCTTCTATTTTCGAACTTTATATTTTATGCCTCTTTACTTCATCTTATTCTGCTTTTGATGTAATATCAATAATTAATTTACTTAGTTCAATTTCTAAGGTATTCCCTACACTATTCACGTCCCCAGCGAGAATTCAATATTGTTTCTCGTATAGATCGTGTCAATTAAGATCCTGAACCAACACTCCACAGATTTTGGTCTGCTAGCTTTATAAAGTCGACTGTCAGGTGGAGCGTGGAGCTTGATGCATACGCATAGATCTTTTGTGGAAGAGTGTCTGTTGCCTCAGTCAAAAAAATAACTTTGCAATCGCAACGATCAAGATGATTGGAAGAATAGCAGGAAGACTCTTTAACGATGGATTTCTAGCATCCTTTGACAGCTATACAGGCTTTTGTATATCTTCTTTACAAAGTAAAATTTCGCATGGATAATTAATATGAAAAGAATTTAAATCACTATTCCTTCCAAAAATATAGTTCGGTTATAAAGCTCGTGATATTAATGATGGTATTAGCACATTTTGATTTGCACTACGTTGCAAGTAAATTACCTGTACATTAAATATGTTTTTTTATGACAATTATGCATTCAAAATGAAATCAAGCTAGGAGGAAATTATCATTACATGATGACATGATAGAGGAAGAGAAAAATACATGTTTTGACAGTGTTAAGAGGTTCGGTGATCCACGTATTGAAGAGAGCCCCCAATCAAAGGGAACTGTAAACTTAGGAAAACATGTGCAAAAGTAAGAACTTATCAATATTGAACAAGGCGATCTCCATCATTCATTTCATCACGACTCCAAATAACTAAAAAGAAAACAATATCAAACTCATATGGCTCCTTCACTTATTCATTCTCCAATCTGTCTGAATTAAATATTCGAATAAAAAAACTCGATACAGCAACTTCAAATTTTCTTGACAATGATTTTGGCATTGGAGATCTTTCAGTGACTTCATTACAAGAACTGAAAGCGGCAATAAAGTATTGGAATGAAAACTCAAGGGACAGTGATACTATTAAAGTAACAACCATAGACACCCAAATCTTCCGTTTCTATAATGAATGATACTATTTCGGAAAAAAAAATCGAATCATTGTTGTACAAGACAAACGTATACTAATTAATTTTAAAGAGTAAAAATTAAAAACCCACATCGTCCTCTAGAGAGTTCTCAATGAAATTCTTATTCAAATATTTGGAAACCGTGTAGTCTATCTAATGCACATAATTTATTTAGATTAGTCAGGGTTTTTATCCGGTTTTGGACAACGCAAATGTTAGAGACTAATTTTGTATCAATGCAGGATCAAACATATTGATTCTCTACCAATACGTGATATTTATGTATATTAATTACAGCATCTCTTCCATCGCAATGCAATAAATATCATTGACGCAGTAGCATAAATTGGCTCTCCCTACATAAGTCATTGTTTAATGACTCTAATGATTGCAAATACGAATAAGAACTAATATAGTTTCAACGAAAGAGGGAATCAAAAGAGGTTCAAAATTTTATCTAATTGCTTCACTCATAGAAAAATAGTCTTTTTATAGTCATGCTTACGAATCTATTATATAAAGTGAACTACGGACAAAAAACAGAGGATAATTTGTTCTAAATAAAAATTTAAATAGAACATTTGAAGATGAAAGAGCCTAAAAAGACGTGTAAATTTTTTTTGATCAAATCGAATTAAACATCACGATAATATTTCCACAAAATTACATAGGGAACCCAGAAAGATGATTAAACATAGGATTGTTACTAAAGAGAACCACATGAAATTCAAGTTCTGTTTTTTTTTTCGTACTCGAATTTCCTTAAATCACTCTTGCTCAGTTATTGTGCCTTGAAAGTCCGAGACGAACGAGCAACATCACAATGAAAACCTTCCTCTATCAAACTTTGACGGCATTATACATTGCTACATCGTGGAATCCATGCGCTGCTACAGAGGATAACACTTCAAGGCAGTTGAATGTAGACTACTCAGTCAATGCGACAACTTTTAACATGTCGGACCCGCTCATCCAATCAAATGGGACGCTTATTGCAACTAATGAAATTGGTTCATCAGTACTAAATAACAGTGTTTCTGTCGTATTGCTAGAATATGGATGTGAAACGGAGCTCAATAGGACTGGTCTCGAAGTAGAACTTAGCAATTACACGGAATACGTTGTCGGGGGTGTCTACCAGTGGAAGATCCAAGTAATACCAGAAAGAATCCCTAGTAACCTCGGTGGTATGGTGAATATAACCAACTTTTCTGTGTCACAAGGGTCGTCAGTTGGAAAACTTCAGTTCTGTACTCGGGTGTCTACTCACCTAGACGACATACAAGTTGGTTTCTATGAGGGTAATTACCAGTTGCAATTCGATTTCACTAATAATACCTTCAGTCTTGCTGGTGTAGGGATTGAATTAAATGATCTAGACGATTTCTCGACGGCTGTGGATGATTCGTTTCATATCGACACATGTCACTGTGCAAATTTCAATTGTATCGCAGACCAAACTATTCAGCAAAATGATGACGTCGTAATGTGCATTACCCCAGATGGCGATGGGGACCCCAGTGTTGTAAAAATTGCAAACTTTAATCTTCGTATGACAGACACTGCTACTTCAACTCTCGTGTATGACCCTATTATTTTTGGAGCGTCAACATGGGATGCTGATGGTCTTACATCTGTATCAGAAGATCCTACCTCCAACACAGTAATGATCAAAACTCCAGTTATCGCGCAATTTTTCAGCGCTCAAGTGCTACAAGTAGATATGTTAGGAAATGCCCTCCTTGAATTCACTTCCAAAACCCAAGCGATGACATTCGCCTCTTACGGATTGACTTTTGGCCTTGAACTGCCAGATGAAGATGAACCTGGATGTTTGGAGAAACTATTCGCTTTGTTCTTCTAATAGAATCAAAAGACAACATTTCAAAAATTACTAGGTCACACTTGCCTTTTTTCACGATTTTTTTTGGTAAAATGACTCAAAACTTTATATACACAATATCTTCTTTAAATCTCTTACTAGCATGAAATAAGAATAATCATGATGTAATTAAGTCTAAGAGAGCATGTTAGTCGTGTCTTAATTGGTGAAATCTAGAATCGGCTGAAGCATACTATATTTTTAGAATTGACACGAAGGCGAAAGGAGACTTAAATCTTTCTAGATACTTTAAAGAAGGCATGAATATATGTTTTAGACTAATTGGTCCAAGTTCAGATCTTCTAATTAAAAAAAATCTCTGATACTCAATCATTGATGTCATGTTTAAGAGAGGCTGAATCTCCATTAATAACATTTGCGATCACATTATAACTCTTAATGAATCAAATGAAATAAGAAGAAGAGTCTTAAAGAGAACTAATATAAACAGTATCAAAACTCTTTCTCGGCGCAACGAAAATTGTTATGAATATAAAATAAAATAGCAATAATTTGTGGAAAGATTCAAAAAAAAACAGAATGACGAGACGTCTCAAACTTAATTATTTAAAGTTCCATTAATAGTGCCGTATCTCCTCTTTTTGTGGGAAGCTTTTATCTATTTATTATTAGTGGATAAAAATAGTAGGAAACCCAATTTTCTTACGCTATTTTTTTTAGCTTCATGTGACGCTTTTATTTATAAGAGTGCCAAAAGATTGGCAAGATAATGAATGAATAAGGAGAAAAGATTTATTTGTCTTTCCCACTTTTATCTTGAACTCAAAATAATCTACCTGAAAAAAGTTTATGTACCTTGCTTTCCATTAGAAAAGAGAAATTTAAGAACTTCGAAATGTTTTTCCTAGTTGAAATTATGAGCTCCATTTCTATTTTTCTTCAATGCATCCATTTTACATTTTCAATAATATCACCCTAACTAAAATATTTTATTGAGCAAGGCATAAATGCAGTTTAAACACAACAGATAAATAACAAATGATGGAGTTTTTGTAATGGACCATCTCCATAAACAATTGTTAAAATGATCATAATCAATCCTGTAACCATAACTCAGCTTCCTCCGCAGACAGGGGTGCCGCTTGGCAAATCTCTCTTGTTTCGTTCAAAGCAGCCAAGGCGTTGCAACCAGGGCGAGCAAAAACTAAAATTAAACAGTTTTCCGTCCTGGAATAAAATGCAGCTTCACAATACGTTAGATAGTAATTCCAAACTCTCATAAAAACTGAATCAAAACCGATTCGACGAATGAAATCCTCATTTTTATTGAATCGACGTCGCCACTCTGCGAGAGTGCGGGCATAATGTTGGCCGATATTCGAAATATGCTCAAGGCTAAGTGTAGAGTTCTTGTATGCTGCGTCTATGAGCGCATGGAGGGAAGGACAGCAAGACCCAGGAAAAATGATTGTGTTTATTAGATCAGTACTCCTGCGTCAATCGTAGGAGAAACGAAGAATGACCAATTGTATTAGTTGTGAGATTGACAAGTATTATTTTTAGACGTTAAATGAGCAAAGCGTGACATACCTTCGGTATACTTCATATCTTTCTTCAGGTGTTGTGATTGCCTCCATCACGAGGACCCCATCTCTCTTCAGGACTTTTTCAACGCTTTCATAGAATTCTCCAAGATGTTCATGTCCGACTGCTTCGATCATTTCGCAGCTTAAAACTCGATCGAATTTCTTAAAGTTTTCTTTTTTCTTTGCAAAAGTGCGATAATCGATGACTTCAAATGTTATGAGGTGTTCTAATTTTTCCTTCTTTACCCTTTCTTGAGCCAGCGCCATTTGCTCAACCGAAAGAGTTATTCCATGCACCTGTGCATTGTATTTACGGGCTGCATGAAGGGATAGACCACCCCATCCAAAGCCAATATCAAGCACATGCAAGTTTTCATGAGTCATTTGAGCTCGTGCAAGAAGTGTATCTAGTTTTCTCCATTGTGCTTCTTCCAATGTTCCTTTGAATGTTAATTCATTTGTGTTAGGATTTGTTATACCATTATAAATTGCTGATGAATACATGAGAGTTTCGTTGTCTAAAAATGTTCTGAACAAATCGTTGCTTAAGTCATAGTGTGCATGAATGTTTTTGAGACTCCCACCCTTCTCGGAGTTATCCATTGTAATTTTATATCTCAAATAATTAATAAAACTTCCAAGCTTTGCAAGGAAAAGTCCTGAAGCGTTAGAAAGAGAATTCGCAACCCGATGTGCTTTAGCTGATGAAGTTACAGAAGTCATAGCTGAAGAGTCGCGATTGTTAATAAATAAGAGGAACAATCTGGTCAATCCAATTGGATCTCCAATGACAGAATTTGTTTCAAATGCTGTGCTAGAAGGCCACAGCAAGGTTTGATCATAGTCCTTTGGATTTTCCAAAGCCTCTACTGTGAAGTAACCAGCCATATACGATCTAAGCAATGAAAGAAGAGAATTCGTAAATTACTTTGAAATTTGAGACTACATGAAAACTACGTATCAATCTAAGCTTACCTTGCCATTCCCAAATCATATTCAAGAGCAGTTTTAACAAAGAACCATTCGTCGAAGACTCTGATTACAACTGGTTCCTTATCCACCCCATCTTCAGTAGCAACATTTCCAAAACTAACAACATATCCATCATTCATCTTAATTTGTAAAATGCCTTTCTGAATTGCAGCATCCAAGAAGGAAAAAATCATCTGCTTACAAATTTTGATTGGCAACGTGTACGTCAACGATTTCCAAAGAGAGGAAAATAAAGTAGGGTTGGAAGTAGGAGCTAAACTTAGAAACTTTCCATCTTTTTTTGGAGTAGTGGAAAGATCCATGGACACATTCAAGACTCTTTTAGCTAATCTGGATACTTTGTCACATTTTTTCTCGTACGGAAATATTATACCATTGTTTTCAAGAGACGCTTTGACGAAATAAAACCATAGATTTTCCTTTCCTTGGATTATTGGGGATTGTTCAGGAGAATGGAGCACGAAAGAACGTTTCTTCTTTATCAAGCTTGAATGAGGATCCTTGATTGGATTGATAGAAATGAACAATTCTCGCTCAAGAATACTTTCAAAGTTGTAAGTTACGGAGCTTTTCATGTCTTGTTCTTTCTCTTTCATAATTTTATTTCCAAAACCAGATTCACCTCCCTCCATAGCTTCTCTTTTTTTCTGATCATCATTATTGGTATCCTTTGTCCCGTCTGCTTTGTGAGAGATGGAATTCCAATGGATGACATGATCATTTTTGGATTTGATGACACTTCTGTCGTTATGGAAAAATACTTCCACAGTTTGTGATCCTTCTTTCTCTTTGGCGAGAGCAGCAGATATGCTGGGATCGATTTGAGTTTTCTTTAGGAGGGATGAAATGTTGTCAATGGACGAGGTAGCAAAAAGGATATCGTCGAAAAAACCTGCGGATGTGTTGGATTTCGCAATAAGCTCATATGAAGTATGTTTAACATCGTCGCTAGTCACCTTTTCTATGCTCACGATTGGAGAGTTATTTTGAATTTTAGAGCTCAAAAGATCTACGAGCTTGGACTCCAAGACATGATTATCAATGATGAGATACTTACAACAGAAAGGACAACAAATGAGCTTGGAAGTACAACCAGAAAAGAAGAAATATAAGAATAATATTTATCGTACCTTTTCTTCATGGTCTTGATTCTTGTCAGAAACTACCAAATCATCCAGTAAGCCTTCTGTGTATAGATTCACTAATACTTGATCAACAGTGAATTGAAACAGGGCACTTTCATCATCCCCTAGTAATGGAGTCAAGAATCCAGTCACAAATTCTTGGCTGTATCCATGACTTTTCACAAATTCCCCAATTTTGACGTGTCTCCTTGGATCCTCTGGAGAAAAATTTAAAATATTGACCAACGCGACCTTAAATTTCAAAATGTCGTTGGCGAACGGAGTCGAAGGGGTGTGAGACATATTGGAATAGTCACTACCATTCATTTCGAAGGAATATTTCTGAAAGGTTTCTTTCGAAATAGATTTCATATTGTCAATGTGTAATTCCTCCAGTACAGCAGAGAAAAGTTTGCTCGAATGGTGTTCGTACAAGCATATATCATGACCATCGTTCTCCGCAGAGGGACGGAACGAATCATGTTCCTCTGGAAAAATAGACACTGAACAGCCATTTATTTTATCCAATGCCCACGCGATCAATAACGCATCAATCCCTGATCCTATGATGGCAACATTCTTGGGTGACGACTGCAATGGAGAAGTTTCTTTTTCAATGGTTCCCCCGCACATGGTCCCAAAATAGATATAGGTATACACACTAAAAGGATAGCCTTATCAACGATGTTGGCAAGCATCCAAAAACTTGATCCTGCACGTACGTTCTTCTTGTGTATAAACTTACTTACGTGAGGAAGGGAATTTGGCATTGACAACATCCGAGCAGCAGCAGTGTCCTCCTCCTCCAACAATACGAGGATATACCGTACGAAGAAACTTGGTTATGGATTCTCCCTCTATAGCTTTCTACTGGAAAGATTTGAATAATAAATA
>Ga0209092_10002222_pt1 | contig 17994 bp, 11 predicted proteins | sample FraStrMetagenome_FD_187446 | JGI IMG/M metagenome (GOLD analysis project Ga0209092, IMG submission 187446) | Marine eukaryotic phytoplankton communities from Arctic Ocean - Fram Strait ARC3M Metagenome (SPAdes) (version 2) | ecosystem: Environmental > Aquatic > Marine > Oceanic | place: Fram...
AGAATACCAAATCCAACAGGATCTTTCCAATTTCAATTTGATGGCGCGACTGGATTGAATAATGCAGAATTATCGAAGCCTGCTGATCGATATCAATCAATACTCTAATAATTGCATATATATATATATTCATTACTAATATAGATATAAAGATACTTAGGAGAATAATTCATGATTTCTTTCACTAATCAAAAAGTAAGATTCCCTCGGCCATTTAATTTCAATCCCGTTAACAGGAAAATTGAATGGCCTAGAACAAAGCCTAAAAACGGGGCATATAAACGGAACTACGTCTCGTCTACAATCGACTATTTAGATTACATTTTCTACTTACATTTATTAGTATCGTAGAGTTGTGTATAAACATACCATTTTGAAAAATCTATTCCGAATATACTTCCGAGAAAATTGGTCAAAAACTCCAATGTATATTTGGAGTAGATTTTTTTTAAAGCCGAGAGTAGATTTGTTTTGGCCTGTTGAGGCTTATGTCCAAATTTGCCCAAATCTACTCTGAAAAAGTAGATTTTGATGGACTAGTTTCTACGGGTAAACTCATAGAAATGAAAAATCTACTCGAAATATTTTACCGCATGAACGAGACTTTAAGAATGTGCTTTCTTACAGAAAGCCATACTAATTCTTCTACGGTACTAACCCAAACAATAAAATACGCCCCTGATCTGTTGAGGAATACTGTTTAGAAGGTAGACAGCATGTCCCTCAAGGTATTGTGAAGATACAAGATTGTAAGTAATGAAATAACCAAAAATCTATCGAGTTAATTATTTCTCCACATATTCACATTATTTAAACTTTACCATAAACATATATCCTGACGATGTCGTTACATCACAATTGGGGGGTTGTCTCCTTCTCCGCATATTCGTAAGAATATCCATAGAACATATAAAAATTGATGACTAAAGTTTTACCTTTTAGTCCAATGATTCCCGAGTTATTCAATTGATCAGATAACCTTACAACATTTGTAATTTGCGACCTTTTCGTGATCATTAACAAACACAAATAAATCTTAGGAGATAATCTGCACTAAGAAATAATGGCTATAAAACAGGCTACCAAACCTATCTTATATCATTGTTGCAAGAAAAACCTTCAACAGAATGCCACGCGAGTCATCCAAGTCACACTTCTGAAAAGTTGGTATGAAACGAATCTCCCCATTTGGATGCTCAGACACCGTGCTCCCATCAGTGTCAGGAAAACATTGACCATCGATCGAATTTCGGTCAACATTATCACTGATGTTTTGAGTATAGAATGAGCCTGGGCATAGCTTGACGGATTTCCGTATAATAATCCGACATGCCCATACCCGGCATTCTGCCTTTTGCTCTATCAAATTTCCGCCACCTATTATTATCGTCCACGATATCCTGCACATTTTGCAAATTCAAGTTTCTAAGATGGGTGTTCGATCCCCTTCTAAATGAGCGACTGAGGCCATATTCGTCATAGACATTTACCGCGGGGTCAATCAAATGAGGATACTTGTCTTGTACTTCTTTGATTTTGTCAAGAATAGGACCTTCCCAATCAGCCATTTTTCCCTGCTTCCCCTTCGAGTTTCTCCATACCGGGCCTGACTGTATGTTCAAACTCTTGTAGCCTTCAATTACTCTGATACCCCATCTTCTAGGCTGTAGACCTGTATTAGTAACTGCTGCCATTGGGACAAGATGGTGTATTTCTCCTTTCTCTCCTTTGAAGCGCCCAAGCAACGGCAAAATAATGTGTGGTAGTTCATTTTCATTTCCTTTCGGGGAATGCTTAATGAATTCTCCTAAATCTGCCATCGGAACCTCTTCTCCACGCAAACCCCCACAGAAGCTGGCGATACAATACATGGCTAATAAACTTGTATTAAGCTTGTCTTTCGTTGTTGTACACGCTGAGAAGGCATTCTCACAAATCTCCATTAGTTTATGCATTACTTGGATTGACACTCCCATGTCTTGTTTGATCTTTTCACCCATCCTTTTGTGACATCCCAACATAAAGCGCTGAAACCACACTCCATAAGTTGGGCTATCCGTAACAACAGTTTTCCTGGCGTCTTGAGCCATGGTGACCAAACCGGAGCTATATTTGCTTGCATGGAATGCATTTGAAAAGGCACTACGTAACTTTCTCATGGTATTGAATTGGATAGTGGTGTCATTTTTTCCAGCGTCCAGAGATCGATGTAGAAGTATACATGCCTCCTTTAGCCCCCACGTATCTTCGATGGGAAAGGGTCCCATAGACGAGAAGGTATTCTGAAATCCGAACATTCTTCCAATACCCAGAGCTCTTCTACATTCTGTCAAGTTGTTCCTGACAGTAGAAGGTTCATGGGACCACAAAGAGTCCAATATCGCTCTTCGAATGCATACTAATAGCCATTCATCCCCTTCCATGGATTCCGTACAAGGGTCCCTTTTCATCAAGTTTCGAAACTGACACAGGTCACATTGGAACTGTGTCATGAAATGGTCCCCATTCCTCCCAGTTTTGAATCTCAAATCATCATCAGGCCTTTCCAACTTGAACCCGTCTTCGTTTTCTGGGACGATGATTGGGAATTGATCCCTCGGGTGCTGCGTATAACATCGTCCGCACCACACCTTTTGGCAAGGTCTCCAGTGACCTCGTGCGCTCCCAAAGTTTCCGCAAAATAACCCCGCTCCTTTGTGGCATACTTTTCCACACTCCTCGCAGTTGCCCATCCAGTGTTCCCAAGAGTTGGGATCCTTTAAGGCGCCAAGGATATGATCTGTTTAATGGAAATATAAGAGCAATATGCAAAGGTTCGAACATGTGAGAAGGCCGCCACGGAACACCTGTGGGTACAACAAACATACAATCCGCAATTTTGCCAAGCTGCTTTCGCCAATAGGCAGTTAACAAACGTGGAACAACAAAAATATGCGCTGTGGTGGTTCTCTTATGTCGGGCAAGACATAATTGTTCTAAAGCAACTTCAGCAGAGCAAGGTGCAGGAGCCCAAACAAAACTCGAATTTCCCAAATGTCCATTAGTAAACCAACCCTTGGGATCCAATATCTCAATAGGGGCTTTAAACCAATCTCTTATCCAAGGGGCAAGTGTATCCATTCTATCTAAGGCGGTCAGGTGTAGAGGTACAAAGGATAGAATGTTGACTCCAGACATAATCCCTTCTGTAGTGTCTCCACGGGATAGTCCATCTATACCGGATGCTATCATCCTATCACCAGAGATATGTATGACATGCAGATTGAATTGATGATCGTGTTCCATCTTCCTCAATTGAAGTACGAGCTCAAAGAGCTTCCGATTGCTAGATGTACCCCTAAAATAAGCACCTTCAGCGGTGTTGTTGTCTGTGAACAGGAACATCTCTACTCCAGTCAACTTCCCTTGATTGGCTAGCTCCTTTATTCCAAGAACCAAGTTGTACAGCTCCCTGAAATTTGATGAGCGTTCCGAAATCTCTGTGCACCATTCGCCAAATCTGTAAAACAACTCTCCTTCCACCTTCACTCCTGTCCCAAAGCCCTTCCCGCTTGCGTCTCCGAAACCGTAAACTACAGAGACTACCCTTTTGCTACGTATAATTCGTTTTGGAGCTTCACTGTCTGAGGTCAGATAAGCAAGTGCTTCCAGGTCTGCCTTGAGTCGAGGTACAGGCTTTACATGAGTCGGTGGGCCTTCTGGTTCATCAATCAATGAAGGTTCTTCCACCTCGTCTGCATCCCAATCCACTCCAATGAATTTCCACCCCTCATCATCACGATTTTTCCTCCATCCATCCAGGGTGAGATGGATTCCTTTTAAATAGGGAACCATTGCAGGATAAGTTCGCGTAGTGTACACTAGAAAACCTCTGATCCTTTCCAATGCTTTAAATGGAATACCTGGATCTTCATTGAAATGTTCAATGATCCAATCCAAATGCCTTTTTGTTTTATCCCATTTATCTTGTGCAACTTCTACGCATACTTGCTCATCTGTTGTAGAAATTACCGAGCCAGCCCAAGCGCCTGGATTCCTGGAAGGAGGACGCCGTTTGCGAGAAGCATCTTGAACTCCCACGGAGTTGATGATGGAACCTACTCTGCGAGTTGCTTCCCAACAATCTTCTTCCGTTGGCCCGGTAGGGCGAAGGTCGTCTACGTAAATAAATATATCGCACGCAATTTTTCCATCTAAGCGACATTTGAAAACCCACGGTAGAGAGGGGTCATAATTAGGTAGGCCTGGTAAATTTAGCTCTACATGGTTCCACCGGAACGGATTTTTAGGGTCACTTGGATCTCCCAAAATTAATTCAGCTAGATGCATCATTCCTTGTACACAATTATAAGGGCTAGACTTTAGTCCCATGCAACAACGGGACCAGCGAACCCAGAGCACTCCCTCCTTTTTGAGTTTATCTTCAGGGAAGTATCTCGTCAAGTCCACCCCACAATAAGGTCGAAGAGTAGGGTGGATGATGAAATTTAAAAACATTTCACCTATGTCCACATCTGCCATGAATGATCCTGGCCCAACAGCTCGCAAGTGATTTCTCACAGTAGGCATTGCAAACCATGGTGCCCAAAGGCATTGGTTCAGCTTTGCCACGGTCGAGTCGTAAACCATACGGATGTCTGAGTCTCCCTTCGGAACGGCGAAAAACCTGGTTAGGTTCTTCACATATCCATCCTCCAAATACCTTCGAACTTTCCAGACCTTTTTGAGTTTAGCTTTCACTTGTACGAAGGTTTTCTTTTCGCAAAGTTGTGGCTGTACCCACCTCTCTGGCTCCGTTGCGAGATAAGGGAGAACACCATCTCGAATCTGCAATTTATAATCATCATTCCACTTCCAGAAAAAGGGACGAGATCCATCCAACCACTCCCACCAATCAGAGTTTGAAGCCCTAACAACGCATTCGCATCCGGCTTCTAAATCCACTTTTGCTATATTCCAAATAGTCTTTGTTGATTTGGTATATCCATTAAGACCAGAAGACGACCAAATGTATCGTTTTTGTTTCCTATGCCAAACAACCCACTCCATGACATTTCGTCTCCGTAGATTGTTGCAAGGGCCTTTTTTGGAGTACAGCCAAGTGATAAAAGAATTGGTGAGTCTTCGTTTCCACCATCTAAGACACCAAGACCGTATCACTTCCAACTTTGCAACTTGAAATGGATTTCTAGTAATTCTGTTGTCCCAGATATAAATAGGTATATCCGCATCATCGGCCTTTGTAGCCTTCGAGACATCATGATGAAAGATTTTTGAACCATCACCACCAACACTATCCTTCTTGATCGATACTTCCTTCTGAAACTCGTGCTTTGCAAAAGTCGAATCCCCCCCCGGTCCTACAGCAACCTCCGGTATTGTATGTTTCTGGTCTGAGCTTTGCTCCATTTTTGTGTTAGAACGTGAAAGACCAGATGAGAACGCATTTTGAGACTCATATTTTTGAGAAATATACCAAAGTATGGGATCCACAATAGAGGCCAAAACCTTAAGTGGTGTCTTGACCTGCAGAAGGAGCAGTCGCTGCACCTCGCTGGGCATGGATTTGCTCAGTAATAAAGGAACATCAAACACATGGAGGCGTTCTACCAAAGACAGACGCCTATGTACCCATTTGGAAGAAACAAAAACAGAAGGAGTAAGGAAGGTCTGACGCGGTGCTTGAAGTGGGAACAGTCCATATATGGAAAGCATTCCGCATGGAGTCCGTCGCTGAGAAGGAATTTTCATGGCAGTTTGAGTGCAAGCCGATGCTTCTGTTCCACCAGTACTAGTTGAATCTATAATGGATGAAACATCTCGCCGTGGTTGGAAGAGTGGTACCAAGTCAGGGTGACGCTTGTCCCTAAGAAACATGCGGATGGTGAAAACTCCATCTAAAACTCCACCCACGTCGCAATGCCGAATTGACAGTTTATGCATAACCCATGGTTGAGCTATTTTAGACCGCGGTAGTTGAGTGCAGACAACACCAAAGCGTGTTGTTCCTGTCCAGATAAAAGATGTGGATCCTGGAGGAGACCCATCGCAAAAAACAACGTCCAAAGGAAAAGTTGGTATCGAATGGAGTACCTCTAGACTAGGTCGCAATCGTTTCACCAGACCAATCCACGGTGATTGAGAGTGTATACACAACCATTGAATATTATATAATTGCGTAGATAAAATAAACAACCAAGAAGGAAAGACATTCTTATGCATACAAATAAGACCAATCTGTAAAACTGTTTTTACTGTAGAAGTTATGGATTTTCTAGTTAGTCCTCGAAGAGTATAACTGGTTGAAGGTAGCTCAACATCCAAAAATTTCTTAGCAATTTCAGAGTCCAGAGAGGCCTCAAAGGGTCAGGAGGAATCTCTCGCCGTCTTTTTGGAAGTAGCTGTTTTAAGTCGGTCGAGTTCTTTCTTATGATCAAGGACAATCTTTTCCAAGGCCATCACCTTAACTTTCAACGAATTATGCATACTAATAGGCACCCTATGCTGAAATAGATGCATGTTTATAACGGGGGTTATAACAGGATGTCCTTTGAAGCTATGAATAAGAAACTCATCCATGATTCGATGAGCTTGAAGAGAGCCCCATAAGAACAAGGAACGAGAAGTTGCTTTGTCGGGAATCTTTTCCGCTTCTTGGGCCACGATACGAACTCGACGCAACTCTCTAAAAACACCGCGTACACACGACGCCACTAACAACCACGCTTCATCTACAGTACAACATGACACAATTGTCAATTTTTGATGAAACTCATCAATCCAGTTTGCGAGTGATATCCAGAAAGAATATGATTTAGAGAGCATGGTGAACGCTAACCTATAAGCTTCAGATGTCCCATAAAAATGACTCAACATTAATTTAATATTTTCAACCTTAAACTTAAGGCTTTGGGTGGTGGATCTTCGGACGCCAGAAACACCGTCGTTTGGGTTCCATATTTTCTGAGTTTTCAAAGCTGGTAACGGAAAACCTTTATCTGAACCAGACACCATTCGACCAAAAATATCCGGAAGTTCACATTTAAAAGAATGAGCGTTTCGAGCTCCGCTGCTTGAGGTGAATCCGACTTTCGACGAAAAGTAAGCCTCGTCCATTCCTTCTTTAAAAGATATATGTGGTTCCGACACTAACATCAGCAAGGTCATGATGTCATGCAATCCGTCTGGATCATTTCCTGGGATATGTATCCTCACCCATCTTTCCGTTTCAATTCGAGATCCAAATACAAAGTCATCTAGTTGAACTGCCTCTGAGTGAAGCTTATCATCTATGCAAGCATATTTGTCATGAATGAGCTTCACTTCGGTGGCAAGGGTCGAAATGGAATTTTGAAGTTCCTGAGTTTGAGTATCAGATACGCTTGCAGTAGGTTGCAACATTTGATGAGGAAAATTCGGAGTAGTGGTAACACGAGCTTCGAGATCCTTTAATCGCTGCAAAACATATCCTAGAGGTAAGTTTGTATGTCCTGCTCCCACTTTATAAGCATCTATGAGCTTATTAAGAGACGGTCCAATGGAGTGCTCGAAATCGGTCAAGAGTTGTTGAACTTGAGAGGTAACCATGTTCCGGTCCTACAGCAACCTCCGGTATTGTATGTTTCTGGTCTGAGCTTTGCTCCATTTTTGTGTTAGAACGTGAAAGACCAGATGAGAACGCATTTTGAGACTCATATTTTTGAGAAATATACCAAAGTATGGGATCCACAATAGAGGCCAAAACCTTAAGTGGTGTCTTGACCTGCAGAAGGAGCAGTCGCTGCACCTCGCTGGGCATGGATTTGCTCAGTAATAAAGGAACATCAAACACATGGAGGCGTTCTACCAAAGACAGACGCCTATGTACCCATTTGGAAGAAACAAAAACAGAAGGAGTAAGGAAGGTCTGACGCGGTGCTTGAAGTGGGAACAGTCCATATATGGAAAGCATTCCGCATGGAGTCCGTCGCTGAGAAGGAATTTTCATGGCAGTTTGAGTGCAAGCCGATGCTTCTGTTCCACCAGTACTAGTTGAATCTATAATGGATGAAACATCTCGCCGTGGTTGGAAGAGTGGTACCAAGTCAGGGTGACGCTTGTCCCTAAGAAACATGCGGATGGTGAAAACTCCATCTAAAACTCCACCCACGTCGCAATGCCGAATTGACAGTTTATGCATAACCCATGGTTGAGCTATTTTAGACCGCGGTAGTTGAGTGCAGACAACACCAAAGCGTGTTGTTCCTGTCCAGATAAAAGATGTGGATCCTGGAGGAGACCCATCGCAAAAAACAACGTCCAAAGGAAAAGTTGGTATCGAATGGAGTACCTCTAGACTAGGTCGCAATCGTTTCACCAGACCAATCCACGGTGATTGAGAGTGTATACACAACCATTGAATATTATATAATTGCGTAGATAAAATAAACAACCAAGAAGGAAAGACATTCTTATGCATACAAATAAGACCAATCTGTAAAACTGTTTTTACTGTAGAAGTTATGGATTTTCTAGTTAGTCCTCGAAGAGTATAACTGGTTGAAGGTAGCTCAACATCCAAAAATTTCTTAGCAATTTCAGAGTCCAGAGAGGCCTCAAAGGGTCAGGAGGAATCTCTCGCCGTCTTTTTGGAAGTAGCTGTTTTAAGTCGGTCGAGTTCTTTCTTATGATCAAGGACAATCTTTTCCAAGGCCATCACCTTAACTTTCAACGAATTATGCATACTAATAGGCACCCTATGCTGAAATAGATGCATGTTTATAACGGGGGTTATAACAGGATGTCCTTTGAAGCTATGAATAAGAAACTCATCCATGATTCGATGAGCTTGAAGAGAGCCCCATAAGAACAAGGAACGAGAAGTTGCTTTGTCGGGAATCTTTTCCGCTTCTTGGGCCACGATACGAACTCGACGCAACTCTCTAAAAACACCGCGTACACACGACGCCACTAACAACCACGCTTCATCTACAGTACAACATGACACAATTGTCAATTTTTGATGAAACTCATCAATCCAGTTTGCGAGTGATATCCAGAAAGAATATGATTTAGAGAGCATGGTGAACGCTAACCTATAAGCTTCAGATGTCCCATAAAAATGACTCAACATTAATTTAATATTTTCAACCTTAAACTTAAGGCTTTGGGTGGTGGATCTTCGGACGCCAGAAACACCGTCGTTTGGGTTCCATATTTTCTGAGTTTTCAAAGCTGGTAACGGAAAACCTTTATCTGAACCAGACACCATTCGACCAAAAATATCCGGAAGTTCACATTTAAAAGAATGAGCGTTTCGAGCTCCGCTGCTTGAGGTGAATCCGACTTTCGACGAAAAGTAAGCCTCGTCCATTCCTTCTTTAAAAGATATATGTGGTTCCGACACTAACATCAGCAAGGTCATGATGTCATGCAATCCGTCTGGATCATTTCCTGGGATATGTATCCTCACCCATCTTTCCGTTTCAATTCGAGATCCAAATACAAAGTCATCTAGTTGAACTGCCTCTGAGTGAAGCTTATCATCTATGCAAGCATATTTGTCATGAATGAGCTTCACTTCGGTGGCAAGGGTCGAAATGGAATTTTGAAGTTCCTGAGTTTGAGTATCAGATACGCTTGCAGTAGGTTGCAACATTTGATGAGGAAAATTCGGAGTAGTGGTAACACGAGCTTCGAGATCCTTTAATCGCTGCAAAACATATCCTAGAGGTAAGTTTGTATGTCCTGCTCCCACTTTATAAGCATCTATGAGCTTATTAAGAGACGGTCCAATGGAGTGCTCGAAATCGGTCAAGAGTTGTTGAACTTGAGAGGTAACCATGTTGAAGTCAGTACGAAGGTTCATGTTAGTAGTTTTGTAAGTGCTTTTGCATGATTTCAAATCCTGGGAAACAGTGGTTAAAACTTGCTGTTGTTGTTGTAGCAGAGCATGTGCCTCTCTTGCGGAATTTATGGCCAATTGAATACCGCTCCATACACTAGTCACTGGAGCGCCCTGATCTATTCCAGGGTCTGAGCCAATATCGGTAGCCAGTAGTTCGACTGAACTTTCCACTCCCTCAACCGAAATTTCTAAATCTAGCTTCGTCCTTTTGAGATCTGATTTTATCGAAGGAATATCGGACTGTAACGCTGAAACACACTGAATTAAATTTCTCCAAGCCAGTTTAAAAGCTTGATCTTGCTCTTTGCTCAAAGAGGAAAGACTCCCCACAATGTTTTCATTGGGAAGCAAATCGGTCATGCTCATTTTCTCAAGATCTGGAGAAGCTTCCGAGACTGCTCTTCTTTTCTTCATTGCGGTAAATGGAGCTTGCCAATTGGTAGAATATTTTTGGCATATCTCATTAAAGGCTTCATCTGAAACATCTTCTAAATTTCGAAAACCAGAGAAAATTCTGTTCCAAGTTTTAACCGTGAAATGCATATTTTGCAATGTAGCCAGCCTGGATCCAACAGTATCCAAAGGTAAAAAGGGAGAACAAAAGGCTGCGTTCTTGCTTCGTCCTTGCTCCGTCACACAAATATAGACGCAACGAGAATCCACCACAGCTTTTGTTGAATGTGATTTTATATCACAACGATTCAAGCCAGCTAAACAAGGCAAGGTACAAAATTTTTCACCCGAAGTTCCTATCGCTCCACAACACGTGTCCAGCATATCATCCAACACAAATACACGAACAGTGTTAACCCCCCCGGACTTACCTGTAACGCTCCGCTCTCGCGGCTCAGAAGGAGATTTCTCAAAGGCTGAAGGTTTCGACACCCCGCTAGGAGGCGGCTTCGCCGCAAAAGAAAAGGTCGACGGAGATTGGACATTTTCAAAAGAGGAAAGCAAATTCGAAGTATCAGAAGCAAACGATTTGAATTTGCTTGCCAGAGGGGAGAGAAAAGGAGGCTTCTTGTCTTGGTTAGACATGAGGGAGAACGTGGTAAGAGCGAAACAGAAGATCTAAAAATCCAATCACGTTATTCGCGCTTGATGCTTGGAAGTCTTTATTCTTGCAAGGTCCAGCTCAACCACAAATCGTACAATCGGGTTCGATCTAAAACATTGAAATTAATGGTTATTAATTCAATCCATATAGAAACCCGCTAGTATATACACTTAACAATTTTCTTGTATTGTATTCTGGTACCAACGTATTTCCACATTAGATTGCGTCATTGCTTGTACGTCCTGTGAACTTCACAAACCTGTTCAGTTTAGCTTATACCTGCTTAGTATTGAACACGGGTAGAGTAAATGGTATATATACTATACCGCATAGCATTAAGATTATTAAAATTGTCATTCAAATTATATATAGGACAAATCTAATAAGTAATTTAGTCCAATTGCTTACATATATTATCATAGCGATTTTCGTTGTCCAATCCTTCCAAGACACTTACCATTGAACACAGCAGAGAGTGAAAATGAGGCGTACGACGGGAATCAGGAAAGATTCCTATAATCAGCAAAATCAATAGTATATCTTTCTACGTAATTTCACGTTAAAATTTAAATGTAGATATTTATAATCTTGCAAAGTGTTGAAGGAAGCTGATTAGCCTAGCTTGTTTGAACACTACAACGCAAGTAACTTTCAATTTTGTTCGGAACGAAAATGTATGAAAGGAGTAGGAGATCGCACATCGATGGATTTTCGAAGACCACCTCCGTATTCGGAAACAAGGCAGACTCGATATTGGTGTCACAATCTGAACCACGTCGTCGTCGAACCAGGAGGAGCAACAGCTGCATGTTCTTCCTCATCGCCGTATCATGCATGACTTTTATCATCCTCATCAGAATCATCAATCCTATCAATAGACCTGTCGAGAAAGCTGTCCCGCTCAACAGGAACCTTGAACGCCCATGGAGCGCACAAAAGAAAACATCATCATCAGATTCTGTTATCGACGCAAATCTATCCAAATTCAGTATTGCCTGTGACGACAGAGTGTCCTCCAACAAAAGTGAAGGTATCTGGAAGAACACAAGGAATCATGCCGCACCATCATTTCAAATGAATCTTCATTCGCTCGAAGTTGACACTGGAATATCCAGAGACATTGCAACGCTTGGTTGCTTTGAATGCAAAGTCCTAAATACTCTCCTATCGTTCTTTAAGATGCCTTCCTACTGGACATTGGAGGGAATATTGGGCTTTATTCACTCAGTGTTGCATCGCTGGGACGAGAGGCCTATGCATTCGAACCATTTAAGCAGAATCAGAATCGATTCTGCGCTTCCATGTTGATAAACAAGTTTGAGAAATTTGTCACATTATTTGGCGTTGCACTTAGTGATAAAGAACAGATTCTTGACTTGCGTCCTTCGGCTATGGGAAATCTTGGCAGTACGATGGCTTCTCCAGGGTCCTCCTCTTCATTGATCAATAATTCACCAAACAATGATGAGCAGAAGTATGTAACTTTCAGTCCTGGTATACAACTGGATAAGATGTCTCAATACTTACCTCGTGGAAGGCCTGTTGTATTAAAGGTAGATGTCGAGGGAGCAGAATGTGATGCTCTCAGCGAAGGTTTGGATTACCTTTCATCACTTTCCATTGAATATGTATCCATTGAGTGGTCATACAAAAGACTCCAAACATGTAAAAATCGAGAAGCCCTATTTGATCTCTTCTTAAATAATGGCCTGAAACCGTTTCTTCATGTTTCGGCGTCAGGTGACGAAGTAAACTTTGAAATGCTAGACCATAAGAATATTGAAGGATGGAAACAGCGCGGAAATTTTCCAAATGTTGGCCTGTATGACATTGTATGGAGCAAGGAGAATCCAAAGACCTACGTGCTGCCATAATCGGTGAAGAAGGCAATATACTCGATGAGCGGATGCATCGTAGTCACTTTAGCTGTCTTTACTCATTTCCTCAAATAGTAAAATGATTTGCGCGTTTACATAGTATTTTGTATTGTATCTTGTACATATAGAACATGCCATTCAGCTGTCAAACCCTTATTTCTAATTGTTTATTTCAAAATGTTTTGATGAATGCAGTAATTAATTTTTTGTCAATTTCGTTTTCAAGGGTCTATGACACTAATTCATTAGTTACTCAGTTAGTGAATATGGTACAGATGTTTCGAAAAAAAAAGACAATAAGGTGGATTGTGTGTTTCATTGAGAAAATATAGCACCCAAAAGGACTCCTGATACATCCATATGGAAATGACATCATATATTTTGTATAGCACAGCATTCTTCGAAATAAATGTCATTGGAAAGTTGAATAAAAGAAAAAATCATCCCCAAAATCCAAGAACTATTTTTTCATCATCCTCTCAAATTACAAAATAATATTCGATTCTGCCGATGCTGAAACCCCCAAACCTCTCGTCTTTTGTTGTAATTCCTCGAATCCCATCATCTCCTCCGTTCCCCCTCCACCCTTCCGCAATTCCAATTTCCCACTGGGCCAACATCCAATCCGTTGCAATGTCAAATTCAAACTCCGTTCATCACAGGGTATCACCATAGGAGGATTTATATTTTGATCCACGAGGCACCATATTCCATCTTGAAGATGTTGTGCGAGTGTGGAATGGAGGGATCCCATCCAATGCAGAATATCCCGTAATTGATCATCTCCATCAAATCGACGTTTGACGATGGTCTCCGGAAGTAATTGAATTTGGATCGTATTGGAACCGAGGTTCCGTGGTTCCGTACATAATTGTTTGGAATGGTGGAGTCGTTGAGTGATTTCCTCTTCGGAAACTTGCGTTTCGGGGAGGGACAATAAGGATCGTACTGAGTTTTCAAAATGAACTTTTTGTTTGGCAATTTTGTATTCGTTTGTTTGAGATGCCGTATCTAACGAACTGAGGGCGATCCATAATAACGCAATGTCGACTTGGGGACGTTCGATAACTAACATCCCAAATTGTCCTCGGGGTCGTTTATAAAAGTGAAGGGCAAGTAAGAGATCTTCCGCCGAGGGGGCCTTTTGCAATGTGGCTTGATACCCGGGAGTATTTTTATCGATGGTACGATATTTGGCATTGGAAGGATCTTGTTTGAGTGCTGTCAGAGCTTTTTTCAATGTATCGACAGCTCTGGGATAGGGTGATAATCGAGCTACTAAGCGAGGGATGAGATCTTCTTTGGATGTTTGTTGTAAGGGGGTTGGCATTTTATATTTAGAGTTGGATTTCGATTTAGAATTGGAATTCGAGTTGGAGCTTTTGGGAGATATTCGATTTGCTCTGGCTTCTGCTGCCAAAGCCGCCGGTGTTCGTTTGGAACGAAGGGGGGAGTTTGATTTCTTCTTCTTTTTTGTGAGGTCTTTGCTGTTGACATTGCTGTTGACATTGCTGTTGACGTTGCTGTTGACGTTGACGTTGACGTTGGCATTCACTGAATTAGTTTCTCTTTGGGTTTGGCGTTGGAGACGTGCTTCTTCCGAGGCGAGACTTTCTCTCATGGCGGTTTCCATACTTTGTTTGTAATCATTATGTTGTGGAGTGCTTCTATTTGTGTTTACATTTGAATTTGAATTTGAATTTGCATTTGCATTCCTCGATTCATTCAGGTTTGAATGATTGTTGGAGGCAACAAGAAGGAGTTCAGCGGCTCGTTCTACGTTTCCGTCTGTGGCCTCTAGAGCATTCGAAGCTTGAGTAGCGTCAAATCCCATATTGACCAAGGAATTTACTTTGTCATTCCCAAAGAGAGATGACATTCGATTCGATAATTTGCGAAACATGATCGCGAGGATGGAGAAACTGTCAGGAAAATTATATAGGAAGAGATAGAGAGAGAAATGGAAGTGGTTGGAGGATTGATGAAGTATAATAATTTGAAGTACTATGTACCGTAGTGGTTATTATGCAATCAAGCTTTCGACCTGCTGCTACGTTTGTTGAAGATGTGGAAAGAAGAAACAAGAATTCAATTATAATAATAATAATAATTTCTTTTTTTTTTGGATAATAATTATCTCTTTAGATGGAAGGTTTTTCACCTAAGTAATAATAATATGTAATATGTAATAATAGTAATGTCATAAAAACATATAGAACAGTATCGAATGATACATAACATAACATATTAAACCTTTCTCGATTTTCATACAGAAACTTGGGAAGGAAAAAAAGAAATAACATGGACGTCGAAGATTGACACAAATGAATCATACTAGTACTTCTTTCAATTTATCTTGAGACGTATGTTCTCTTGGAAGAAATATAGATTTGAAAAGAACTATTTTGGAGGGTGAATTTTAATATCCAGAAACATAAATAAGTATAATGTAATGCTTCGAAATATAAATAGATATATTTTAGAATTAGCTTATACGGTAAAAGTAATAAGATGGATAAGATGCAATGTTGTGGAAGTGTTGGTTAACTTGTCATAGAGGTTTGTCTTTGATTTCGGGACTCTCCCATGCTACCAAGACGCAGTAACAATCAATTTGGGATTTATTTCTCAGAACATTCTGCTAATGTAAAACATTATAGACAAAATGTTCGTCATTCTCGTCTCCGAAAAAAATCATAAAGATTATCAAATCAAACCATTTTCAATTCATCCTAACACACATACAACAGTGCATATTATCCTCCAATATTACTTTCAGTTCCAATCAAACTTAAATGATTAGGCCTCTTTGATGGCAGCTAGCATAGCCTCCGGCATAGTCTTGCTGGGATCATCATCACCGGCAGGATCGCCATCCGCTTCACTTAAAGCAAACGCCTTCACTTCTCCATCTACGACATAAATGGCATGACGCTTGCAACGCCCGATAATACCAACACTTTTTGGTCCGTCATCGGTCATTTCGATATCCAAGGCTTTGGTAAGGGATCCAGATGGATCTCCCATAAATTTAATCATGGATCCACGGACTCCTTGATCATCGGCCCAAGCGGACATAACGGCTCCATCATTGACACACCAAACAATGACTTCGTCGACCCCAGCCTCCTTGAGAGCGTCTTTTTTACGATTATAAAAATGTTCGAAATGTGAATATCCTTTGATTCCATTTACATCAACACATAACAACACACATCTTTTCTACTCACCTTGGTTCTCAAGGTATCCGGGGACTTGCTGTGAGGATCACGTGGGGGTGAAAGCTCCAGGCAAGCCAATGAAAAGGATGTTCTTTCCCTCACAACGTTCCTTTAAACTGATCTTATCAGGGGGGAATTCATAGTCCAAGGTAACATCGGGGACACTATCTCCCACGGCGACGTCCAACGATGTGCTGAGAGAGCGGCGAACAAAGGCGCTGGGTGCAAATGCACTAGCACTGAAAAGCCCGCGGACGAGCAATAGCGTTGATAACTTCATGTCAAGTTTTTTGTAGTGATACAAAAATGAAAGGTGCGTGTAAAATCACAAAGAAGAATATTGAAGTAGTAGATTCCTACAACGGCATAGAATGAATTTCAGAAGCATCTAACCTAAATATAACCAATGGCGCACGTACTTCACCAGGATTCAGATGGATTCCATAAAAATGATGTTCACGTCATGTGCCTATAGATTTAGTAACTGTAAGCTTATTTTACGTGTAACATTTAGGAAGTTATGTACGTACGTAAAACACCCATCATACTTAGAACGTTTTAATTGCAAATAACGTGACGAAATCACTCTCTAACTACCCGTTTTTTTTATGCGCATCTCTTGAGGAGGCCTAAATTGTAATTGATCCGAAAAAAATAATGTATCCAATGAAATAATGAATGACGAGTAAAAAATAGAATGAAAAAAATAATCGACGGATCGTGAAATGTTAGAATGATACACATGGTAAGGATCCATCCATATACCGATTCGCGTATCTAAGTAAATGGGTTTGAATTTCGATTCTCTCTTGTGCGACCTAAGTATTGGAGCATTTTTGGATATCGCTATTTCGAATATCCTCCTTGGAATTTTTTTGGATAGGTGAAACAAGGATGGCAGGGATCGCACACCCTAGGGATTCTATTGAACAATTTGAGTCACGATAGATTCATAACTAATGATACGTCACAATAAACAAACAATCTTTACAATCTTACAGAAATTACTAGAAACATAATTGACGACCTTGCACGTGTAACATGTGCATCATGCGCGGGGGGGTGCTGGCATTTTCTCCTAATGAAATTAGGATCATTTCCCAAAAATCAAAGTCACATTTTTCCAAATTTACGTTTGGTCATATTCGATCCCGTGGAGAACCTTTCGAACGCCGAGGACACATTCGCCACCAACGGAAAAGAAGCGGCAGCCGACGCTGCAGCCTTGGACGATTCAGAGGCGCGCTCTTGAGCAGAAGCGAAGAAAGAGCTCATAGAAAAAGTTCAAAATCAGAAGAAAAAATTTGAAATCCTTACAAGATTAGAGTGTTCAAACAAGCTAGGCCAGTTGCTTCCATCAACACTTCTTGTAGGATAATGATTTCAAAAATGAACATGTCATCCCCCATGAACTGATATGTACGAGTAGAGAATTAATTAGACGAACAAAGTCGTACCTATTCGTTTTAATTTTAATTACGGTATTATCGGTACCGTCCTATATAAAACAATAAAATTAAAACGATCAGATGGCGAAAATCAACACTCGCTGCCGCTCCATTGCAATCATCCTTGCATTCACAGCACACATTAAAAAGAAAAAGAAAAAGAAAAACCTACTCGCTTTCATTCAACTCTCTCCGCGAACATGCATTTGTTCACAGATCCTTTCTAAAACACGCAACTCTCACATTTTGTCCAACCCAACAAGCTCCGAACCCAACCAAAACATCAACCTTGATCAATCAAAAACAAACACGAATACTCAACTCCCACCAAATGTCAAACCGGTACCAACAACAATGCCTTTCTTTTATAATTACAAGCCGGAGACACTCCTTCTCGATAAATCCATCTCAACATGATTAATTTTCACCATTTACCAACCCAACAACGACAATGCACGATCCACATTCAAAAACTCTTAAACAAGATTACGTCACTCCTAAACCA
>Ga0209092_10002225_pt1 | contig 17984 bp, 11 predicted proteins | sample FraStrMetagenome_FD_187446 | JGI IMG/M metagenome (GOLD analysis project Ga0209092, IMG submission 187446) | Marine eukaryotic phytoplankton communities from Arctic Ocean - Fram Strait ARC3M Metagenome (SPAdes) (version 2) | ecosystem: Environmental > Aquatic > Marine > Oceanic | place: Fram...
TTCTACCAAAAGTGTGGAACTTGTTCCAATCATTCCAAATAAGAAGCTAGCTTGTTTCCTCTAAACATAAAATTTCGAAAGGGAGTTTACCACCCCTCCCCTACACAATATATAATACAAACTAACAACAGACAAAACAGATTCTCACATCTTCTAATATACTGACATTTGTACATTCACTTCACATAGGTTGTCAATGGTTAGGAACGTCTTGAGTAGGCAATACGAATCTGCTTTGTCACTTCTTTGGGAACCAAACTCGCCAATGCCAATTCCGTTGCATTTCTGTCTATAGTCGTAAGATTTGATGTCTCATCATCCTCATTATTATCTCCTTTGGATTCTTTTTGACATAAATCCCGAATCAATGTCGATGATATATGATTGTATTTAGGATCTCCCTCTAAATAAATAGTGGGGAGGGGCCATTTCAATGGACCATAAATAATAGGTCCCCATGTATTCAAGGCTAATAATTGCATTTCATCTTTCCCATCTTTTTTCCAACTTCGTATTCCACGAAATAATAGTTTGCCATGGTTCTTCATGGCAAATCGCCATATATAGTCGGATACCACTTTGTATTGTATTACCATTGACATAAAAAAGAAATGTGAGAAATGTCCATGATTCAATTAACACTCCCTCCAAAATTATCCGAGTGCTTACCTTCCACACGAACATTTTTCGGACCATGATGATCATCATCATCATCATCATTGGACACATTGATCATCGTTCGTAACATCTCTGCCCGTTCTTCCGGTGACACGTCATATGTCTTATTGGGATTGGTTCCAATCACGGCCAGGACTTTTCCATATCGTTGCGAAAGATAGGATAACATTGCTAAATGACCATTGTGAGGTGGATTATACGACCCTGCTAGAATCACTGTGATATGTTTATCAGTAGTACTTGTGGATGAGTTGGAGTTGGAGGAGGAGGTTGTAGTCCGATGCCATGGGAAGGTAAGGATGGTGGGAAAAAGGACTCGTTTGACTAAGAATGTCATGGCTGTGAGAAAGGAACATTGGAGAATTATGAGGGGTATGGAATAGAGTGATAGTACTGTGTTTCCCATGTTGGATAGTTTATTGCGTTAGGAGAATTTTAGGAACGTGATGGATTGGATTATGCGCCAATTTTTCTTTCTAGAGAGAATTACGTGTCATTCATATTTTTATCGTAGACACGAAGATTTTGGATACGAACAAATCAGTAACTATCACAGCAGATATCGAATCTTTTATTATTATTTTTCAAAGAATCATCTTTTTGACATCTTTGTTTCCAACGACTTATAAAACGACATTCCTAACCAAACAAACATCCAACATGGAGAACTCGTCATGCCAGGAATCATATCCTTCCGAAACCCTCCCTGAGACTCCGACCACTAATACTCCAACAACTCCAACAACTCCAACAACTACCACCACATCGTCTTCCATCACAATGGTGGCCAAATGGGGAAAAGAACGAATATATCTGGAACAACTTGCTCCTACCACTACCATCCAACAAGTCAAAAATCTTCTCACCCAAAAAACAAAAATATTGCCCAAACGTCAAAAACTCATGGGGTTGACCTTATGTGAAAATCCCAAATCCAAATTGCGAAATGATCATGTCTTGCAAGATTTGAAAATCAAGAAGAAACTATCCAAATCAAAGGAGAAACTTCCTGTAAATGTAAATGTGATGGTGATTCGACATGACTTTATATTGATGGGGACACCGGAAGAACATATTTTTGTGGATCCAAAAGAGAGAGAAAGTTTACCGGACGTCGTGGATGATTTTGATTTTGATTTTAGTGCTGGATCCAAAGAGGTACGTGATTCTCTTATTTGAAAAAAAAAAACAAACAAACAATGGGTGTGTGTGTGTAAAGGGTGGTCTTACCCGAAATGAGAATGTTCTCCAAGGTATCCATCCATACTGTTGCCTTTGGATCTAGAGGAATCCACAACCCTACGGATACTTTTCATTTATATATCTCACGTTTAATTTTGATTGTGTTCCTTCCTTTTTGTGGATCAATTCAAGTGGATTCAACATAAAGCCAATGGAGATAATCTTAAAAAATTTACCGAATCCACCACCATCCATATCATGAATGAACCACGTACCAACAAACCTCTCCTGGTCTTGGATCTCGATCATACCTTACTTGATTTTAGTAGTAAACGTCTTCAACAAGCCACGACGTATGAGATGGGAGCGTCTACGGCGGCAGCTATGAAACGACCCTTTATGGATCAATTTTTGACGGTCGTCTATCGACATTATGATTTGGTGGTATGGAGTCAAACATCCTGGAAATGGGTGGAAGTGAAATTGACGGAATTGGGTATGTTGAGTAAGTTTCCAATGGTGTGTGTGTGTGTTTTTGTTTTTGGTTTTGGTGTTGGAAGGGAGGGAACGATTTGTAAAGGAATCGGATCGTGTAACTTTGACTCATGTTGCAAATGTTTTGTTCACTCGGATTTTTTGAAACTATATAATATAGCCAACCCTGGTTACAAATTCTGTTTTGTCTTAGATAAAACCAGTATGTTTTCCGTCACAAGTACCAAACGTGATGGAACAGCCTATCGACATTATGTCAAACCAATGCAATTATTATGGAGTAAATTTCCAAATCGGTGGGGACCACATAATACAGTCCATTTGGATGATTTATCACGAAATTTTGCATTGAATATCGATTCGGGGTTAAAAGTGACGGCCTATCATCGGAAAAAAAGTTCCGCGTCGCGAGATTTGGAATTGTCGGGACTTTCGGTGTATTTGAGTATACTTGCGAACGATGCTTTGGATTTTGAGATTGTGGATTTTCGAAAATGGGTGGAGGTTGTGAAAGGTACTTCGACGTTGTCTCAGACACAACGACCAAAATCCAACAAGAAGTAGAAAAAGTGTTTATTGGAGAGTGGAGGTACTATACCGTATAGAGCACGAACGGCAAGTGTCTCGGTAGTAAAGTAGATTCTATACAAATAATAATCCAAACATAGATTTCATGTATATATTAGAAAAAAAAAAAGACAAAACGAATGTTTTAAAAGTTTCTATCTCCTCTATCCGCATTTTTATTCCCGGAACCTCTTGGATTCTCCTCTTTGAATAGATCCCATTTTCGATCAAGCTCTGCACTTTGATCCACTAAATCCGCATGATCCTCTAATCCATCTCTGACTAATTGGTCATATCTCCTAGGTCGCATTTTTCCTGCTTCTTCGGATTTTTGTTGTCGTTCCGATCGTTCCATGGCCTGCGCTACTTCAATATCGGCAAGTTCCTGCAAGGACATGGTGGGTTGATTCCAGGAAGGGCGGAATACTTGGGATTGAATTTGTTCCTTTTGGAAGGATAGAGTACCTGTGGAGGGATCTTGTGTGATTCTGGTAACTTCGAGTGGTTTGTTGGAAGGTGCATTATTTGGATTTCGGAAGGAGGAAGGATGGTTATGATTTGGTGTTCCGGAGGTCTACATATATATAGTTGTGAGTTTGCCAGGAAAGCAAGGCAGATATATTTTTGGATGAAAAACAGATAGGACTCATATAAAAACATTGATAAAGTGAGTCTCCTGACTTACATTTCTCCCAGTATGCTTGTTCATAATTTCCCGTTGCTTTTCCATCTCGACTGCCATTTTTAACATTTCCATTTCTCGCAGAGCCGTATAAATTTCATCGATCGATTCCACAGACCACCGATGCAATCCAGCAATATGACATATTCTTTGAATCCCATCATCATCATATCCATCCATTTCTTCTTCTGGTTCCGCACTCAATCGAATCCTCCTATCTTGTAAGGCACGAAGACGTGATACTTCCTCTTCCGCAGCTCGTTTCAATTGAAATCGTGCAATTTTGGTATCTCTCGATTCTCCCAAATATCGAGTTTTTTTGTGCATATACGAATCCTCCTCGTGGTGTTGCCCGGCATCCTCCATCTCCATCAGATGAATATATTCTTTTTGAATTTCGGGCGTTAAAGCATCCATCGAATCCAGTGTTCGTAGGAAGGCATGAAACATATCGATTGCTCGAATGACATTGTCATGCCGTTCGGTACTTGTTGAGGTTGGACTTGCAATGAGTGCCAATCCTAAATGATGTTCTATGGATAATAGTGGGATATGAGATGTTGCAATATCTGGAAGAGTTTCATTTTTGGAAAAAAGATGAAGAGAGGAAGAACGTTTTTGGAGCTCCAACAGAGATTTCAATGCTTCTTTGGGTGAATTTGAGATTAGTTGAATAGATGAAGTAAGGCATGATGAAATAGTTGGAGAGCTTATGTTTTCATTTGTTGTGGATGCCATTGTCTTTTTTTGTTAGATTTGTTTCCTTTTTTCCAATGATGATGGTGGCTGCCATCAAGATCTGAAACCTTGGAACATTTTGTCGGAGTTATATGTCTGTAGACTTCCGTAGCTTTCAATATCGTTTCCGTGTTGGGTGTTGTGAATCCTTGAGATAAGGAGTTCTTTTGGACTCCCACTCGGAATTTGCCCGACCCTAAACCTCGGGGCCTATTTCATTGGGGTTGTTGGTATCATCCAAACTGCAAGTTTGTGTATGTAGAGATCAGTATCCTCCACGACCCTATTTCGATGCTGACGTACTAAAGAAGGACAGAACGTATGATTTTGGATTGTGGTTGGACGATGGAAACATGCTGGAACTCCAAACAATGATTGATTGATCCAGGATATGAATTACGCACGTACGTAAAGTACTTAGAGTCCACTTCCTGATTCTATTGTTGAGGTCAAATCTTTTTGTAGGCAAAAACCTAGAGAGGTCTACGTATCAAAAATCCCTTGGAATTCTTCAACAATGTTGCAAAGGTCCACCGCGTAGATTAGATACGGTTCCTCTGTTTTGGTTTCCATACAAGCATCATAAATTTATTCCTGTACATCTTTTACGAAAATGAAGCTTGCCATCTCCGCCCTCCTTATCGGCTCTGCCGCTGCTTTCGCCCCCGTTTCCACCAAGAGTGTGAGTTGTGGTCTAGATTAAATCATGAAGTAACGAGGCTGTAATGCTAGAGTTCATAGAGTACACGACACCCGAATATGTTCCCACAGGATTGACAGAGAATCTCTTATATGGAGCCTAAGTTGTACGCCTTGAAAACCTAGCTGCACAACATCTTACTTCATGAAGAATGTGCGACGAATCCGATTGTATGTATACTCATGTATTATTTAACTTTCTTTGTATTGCGAAACAGGGATCCGCTCTTAACATGGTTAACGAGCTTGAGCTTGGAGCCACTGAGCCCCTAGGAGTTTTCGATCCTCTTGGATGGATGGAAACCGAGCCTGAATCCTTCGAACGTCGTCGTGCTGTTGAACGTAAGCACGGACGTATTGCCATGGCTGCCGTTGTTGGAACCATCGTACACAACAACCACATTGTTTTCGACGGATACATTTCCCCCTCCAACAACCTTAAGTTCTCTGACATCCCCACCGGAATCAACGGACTTTTCTCTGTTCCTAACGCCGGACTTGCCCAAATCCTTGTCTTTATTGGATTCCTTGAGGTAGCCTGGTTGCCCGCCTCCCAATACGATGGAGACTACGGAATTGGATACTTCGGAACTGACATCCAAGACCCAGAGGAGAAGGCCCGTAAGCTTAACGCCGAACTTAACAACGGACGTGCCGCTATGATGGGTATCATCGGAAACATGGTTGCCGAAGAAATTACTGGACAAACTATGTACGAACAATACTCTTCCAACCACTTCAACCCCTTCGGAGACGGAGAGGGATTCTTCTAAATTTTTTGCATTGCAATCAGAGAATAGAATCTAATCAATAAAACTCAACAATTTCTGATTTTTGGTTTTTTGAACCAAGTTCAGAAAGAAACACTCATGCTACTGGAGAGATGACCTCTTAACAATAAGATGCAAGTGCTGCCTTTTTGCCTGACTCGGGGTGATGGAGGTTTATCCTAACCGTAAAAATAGATGTACAGCGGTGTTAAATTAAACAAAGACGCTTTCAGGTACTCTCAATTACACCAGTACTATTTCTTGTTATCGTACACTGTATCATTTTGTGTGTCCCATGTGAAATAGTAGTTGCTCGAATTGATGAACCAATTTCTCTTTATATTACACTTTTTGGCAAGAATGTAAGCTTCTATCATGTTCAAGTCACTCTCACTTTGCCATGTATATCTCAAAATATTATTGCAAGAAAATATTGAATAATATGTTCGAGAGGATTATTTCCCTCCAAACATAATAAAGATGAATTTTGAAACCTATTACTTATTAATGCAAATTGTGAAACATATCTGCTTCAAGGGTTGAAACCTTTTATCTACCTTCTAAATGAAAGAAATGTCATCATAACTGCACCATCCTATGCCTATCTTTGTTGATATTTTCAACGTTAGGTAATAAGTTCTTATCACCAATGACCATCCAATGCCATTCTAAGATCTTCCTTTGTTAGAAACATTTGTAAGGATTAAAATAGCAGCAGTAATAATGGAAATATTCCGAAGCGTTGGGGTCATCAAATCTGATAATGAAAAATCTTCTCTCCCTCTCTTTTGTATCGATGGGATCTTACTGTTATATGTACCCGATTTCATCTGCTCCTCAAGCCATAAAACTGCCTTTTCGGATGTCGGTTCAAAATGGACAAGCGAATCAGGCTCATCTCTAATCAACTTGTCCGTGAAAGCCCTTTCTAGCATCACTTTGAAAGAATCATAATATCCATCTACATTGACACAAACGATGGGTAACTTTGCGATGCCAATGTTTTTGCTACACGCCATTTCCCATAACTTTCGATGATGAAATTAGTATGGTAAGATTCAATTTATGTCACTTCTATCATTGACATGAATGTTTTTCTCACCTCGTCCCAAGTCCCAGGACCACCTGGAAGAACGACGATTGCGTCTGCTTCTTCGACGAGTAGTTTCTTTCTTTCTTGTAGATCATCACCTCCCGCCATAATCAACGTACTGTTGGAGTATTGACCTTCTTTGAAAACAGAATGAGGACCAAATCCATCTACAGCGAACATTTCATGAATCACTCCTACAATGTTACCACCAGCATCCGAAGCTCCTTCGTTCAATGACCCCATACATCCGGTTGGGCCGGCTCCGTTGACACAAACATGTCCACGAATTGCTAAATTTTTTCCTAGATTATATGCTTCTGTGAGGTATTTGCTAGGTGTATCGGAGGAAGATGATCCATAGCAGCATATTTTCAGAGATTGAGTTGATGAAAGTGACATTTTCTTCTCTTGCATATTCATTCTGCAAACTTACTAGAGGGAACACAATTTTATGCTGTTGGTACGGCAACACGTAAATTCCTCAAAAACCTACATGAACTACCCTAAATTTATTTGGTATGGTAGTTGAAAAATATAAAATTATAAGCATTATCAATCTATCACTATTTATTATACGACTCCAATCTTCCCTCGTACGCACTATGTACATACTAGCTCCATACTGGTGTGATATATCTCAAACACATAAAAGCAAACAGAGCTGCATTCAACTGTGCTATCAAAACACTTAAAATGTACACAATAAAACTCATGTAGCATAATAGTCAAACACTCCCCTTTGTATCGACCATCCATTACATGAGAGGATTCGACACAAATATATCATATTATTTCTCCTGTATTGTATCAGAGGATTCCTCAGCTCGAGAGTAAGTTTAATATGCTGTTTTTCCACAGATATAACCCATTAACTCTCTTATCTTTTCCTTCGAGAGAACTTTTGTAAAGAGATCGCTATGATTGGTATTAGTCCTTTCGAAATAGACTAGTAACACTTTAGAAGCAATAGCTTCTCTTGTTTTATGATACGAAATCGAAAGGTTCTTCTTTTTGAGTACAGATTCAGCTCTCATAGAGCTTTTATATACCGCTTCATTATCACAAAAAACATTGGCTGGACCATCTAGGGGAACACCAAACATCCGTAGTTTGTAGCGAAGTCCATGTATTATATCAACCAGTATCCTCATGGCCACAAATTCTGAACCAAAAGTGCTGCTTTCAACAGTGTTCTGGCGTTTAGAATAAAATATTAAAGGAGCCATGTTACCATAGACAATGATTCCTGTTTGTGACCTCCTAGTGGTTAATTCACCAGCGTGATCTGCATCGACAAACGCATTTAATTGCACTGAATTACCTAATGGTTCCGGCATGTTCGGCGGGATATTATCCCTCGCATCTGGGTAGAGCTCCCTCAAGCTCTTTGACTTTATTTCGGCGGTTTCATGTGGCAGAACATTGTTTTCAATTATGGTTATCTTCGTTGGATCGAAACAAATATCTAGTCCATCATTGCTCTTTATATAGGAGCAGACATGTAGTGCTTGTGCCAGGTGGCCATATCGTGGCGCTGCAAGATATCTGGAAAGAAGTGAAACTTCAACCATGATATCTATTCTTCCTAACTCTATCATCCATCTGAGTATCCCTATAATTTGTTGATAGAACTGATGATGCACACTATTGCAATTGGGAGTCATGTCCAATTCCGGCTTGTATTTCAAGTTTGAGAAAGGGTTTTCAGGAGATGCTTTTCCTATATTAAGTTTCAGGTTTACCTCTCTCATCCGATTGAATACCGTTTTAACCGCTTCTTGGCAATATTTGTTGCAACTTATTGAATAACATGGTGACCCTGTTCTACTCTTAGTCATCTTTATTTCTCCACCCAAGTATATATCAGGTGTTTTAATGCTATCTGGTTTAACAAAATATGATCTTTTTAATTGATCCATATAACGTTTAGGAGTCTCAGAAAGAATCAGGATATCATCAGTATAGATCAGTATGTAAGAATAATATCTTGTTCCATCCGATTTGATGTCTTCTTTCATCCATACGTCATTATCAGCTAGTGAGAAATTAAAGTGCATCTTATTCTTCAACGTAGAGGAAATGTGTGCTCTCCATCTATTTGCACTAGACCTCAAACCATATAATGCTCGTTTTATTACGCAAACACATCCTTCTGTATGCTCTCCCCATTCTTTGCCAGCCCTATAATATATCTTTTCATCAGTTAGAGCATTCAAATAGGCATTCCCAATGTCACCAGCAAGGATTTCCAATCCATTCATGGCTGCGATCAAGAAAGCAATTCTCACACTTTCGCGACTAACTACACTGGCATAGGTCATACTTGAAGGCGGATCTGTCAGCTTTCCAGACGCGACGAAGCGTGCCTTTCGTGTTAGATCCATCTTAACATCCCAGATTAAGAAACAACGAATCTCTTTATGACCGACTGGTGGTCTTGCACCTGGTTTGTAAAACTCAAATGCAATTTTGACATTTTTCATTTCTTTTGCAAGCGCCTTCTCCCAAAGATCGTTCCCATTTTTCTTATCTAAGAGCAGAGCTTCTTCTACAGTTCTTGGAACCTGTATTCCAAATTTTGAGTGCCCTTTCCTTACCATGGATTTCATGGCCTGAACGATATGAGTTGATTTCTTCAGAACATGTGTTGCCCACCAACGGAACGCCGGTTCATTCATAATATTATTGGCTTTAGCATATTCTGCAATTAACAGAGGCACTGTTTCCTTTAACACCTTTAGCGGTAACCATGATGTGCTACCATCTCTCCATTGAACCTCTAGGTCCCATCCAGCCGTCGTCACCTTGTTTCGACGTTGACCAGTATGAGAATAGAAATAGCCATCAGATTTAGATATAGCATCCTTATTCTTCCGATGGTCCAATATTTTATCAAGATGTCCACAATCATATCCGTCTTCATCAACAGAGGAATAAATTGACTCAGCAAGAATATTAGCTGAATACTGACCATAGTGCCCATCAGGGAACTCGACATTATAAACTCTCGAATCCAGTATTGGGTTGTTATTTTTCTTCCCAATCAGACTTCCAGAGTGATCTCGTTTCCTGGAGCTTACAGTTACTAATTGCTCCCCATCAGACGTCATTATTTTTACTTTGGCACCAATAAATTCGTCTAATTCTTCCATTGCATTTTCCATCGAAGTCGCTTCTTTTGGGATATCACTATCTCTAGAGTCCCATGGTTGTACCAGATTGCTATCTTCTTTCATGGATTGTATGTCTAGATCATCTAGGAAATTATCATTCACTGGATCAGACGCATCCACTAATGTATTATTATCTACAAGTGCTTTATTGTGATCGCCTATTTTTCTTTCTAGTTCCACGCTAAAATTGCTTAAGAGTCTCTGATTGGCAGGGGCATCCAATTCAGCCTGTGATAAGGAAATCACTGAGGAGCGCGCGATATATTGACCATTTTGCTTTAGGATCCAAAATGTCATTACTTGACCAACACCTTCCGCCACGCCTAACCATTTTCCAAGCTGTTTAGTGGATTGTATCTCATCCCAGAACCAGCACCATTCATACCAATCGAACGATATATATGGTGAGATATCTGGAGTGATCTGAGTAACTAGTTCGTAGCCAGTCCTATTCCCCAAATGCGGTTCTCCAGTTGCAGTTAGTGACAAAATGTTGGCTGCATGTTCGAAAGCAAAATCCCACAACCTCAACGGTGCATTCGCTTTCCTTAATAGCGCTTTTCCGAGTTTCTTTATTTCACGTACGCCTATTTCACCTCTATTCTGCCATGGTGAATAGGGTTCGGTCACAGTTAGTGGGATTCGATATTCTTTCAGAAGCTGTGCATATATCCCTTCTTTGAACTCTTTTGCATTGTCGCTATGCAGCCTCTCAAATATCCCAGTTAGTTCCAGGATCGGTTTAAGAGTAGTATGTGCGTCACGTTTCTGCTTGAGACCATAAAATCTATAGAAGTTTAATTTATTCGTGTATACTTGACCGCATGTATTTCCTCTTATAGAGATAACCTTCGAAAACAATATGTCAGTATACATTTGCGCTCTTGGACCTCTTAGATTGCGATATCGTGCATGTGCTCGAGAAGTTTTGAATCGGCGAGTGAGATTGTCAGTTGTTCGTAAATATTCTTGGTATGTTGAGGAGAGTGTCCTCTCAGCCGAATTTTCAGTGATCAACCATTTCTTCGCTAATTCTTTGGGAGAAATTGCTCCTATTTTCTTTCCTAAACGCAATTCGTTCACATAGATTCGATTGGATGATAGAAAAGTAGAAATAGAACACAAGTGGGTGACTTGGTTAATGGAAAACGATTCTATAGAATCTGCACCATATGGATCCCAACCAAAGGGAGAAGTCAAGTCCACAATCGGTATCCCCGTGTCTTCTATCTCCCCTGGAGTTGGTCTTCTTATGAAAAAGAACATGGTTGGACCATTGTGCCGAAGAGGGATATCTAGAGCATCATTTTGTATTCGTTGAAGCGAATCATCGTCAGGTGAGAGATACTGAGGCCTATCATCTACATTTAGTCCGTGGACTCGTAATTGGTGAGGACATAGAAGACTGTCTTCTTTGTGATCCCCCAGATATATTGCATGATTAACTCGTAGTAATATGGTTTGACCAAGATTAGGCAAGTCATACGCAAAGAGGACATTCGCTATCTTCATATTAGTGAGGGGTGGCGCTGAGTCATTAAAGGATTGAGCCGAAACTGTGTGTCCTTCAACAAATTCCAAGACATGCGCGTGCTTTCCAGCTACGCAAGAGTCTGCCCCTGAGTCAAGAATGAATTTGCAACCCGATTGTAACTCTTGTGTAGTTAGTATCGGGTGCTTAAAAACATCAGAGTCAACCTTTTGAAGTGTTCGAGCATTGATTTTTGGTCTCGTGAAAGTATTAGTTTCAGTCATTGATGAACGAACGAAGGAAGTGTGTAAAGATGGCTCAGGGACAAAGGCAAGACTCGAAAGTCACCTAGAGTGATTATTATAAGGGATATGAGGCCCTCCAAAAGCTCGGCCAACTTCTCCAGTGTGAGCTGAGAGTGCGCTCATTCGTGCCGACGAATCTGAATTCTGCACAACGTTGGGTGGATAATGGGTATTAGACATGTTGGCAATTGAGCGCCCATCATCTGGAGTATTTTGATTAAAATTCTGAATAAAGCCTGGTGGGTAACCAGAGTGAAATTGCTGCGAACCAAACGGGGGTAGATGCTGCGGTGGAATAAACCCAGAATTAAAGCTTCCGCTGAATTGCTGCGCTTGAGCAAAATTTCGTTGATGATTTTGAAAGTTTCGATTCCCAGTGTATCGACTCCGGCGAATTTGACGGCGAAGCTCTACGACACTTTTTCTTTGCTCATGTGTAAGTTTCATCCAGGATTCTCTATCATAAACTTTATCTTCTGGTTTAAAGTCAGTAGTTTTAGGTTTCTTATTGGATGAATCTTCTCCAGTAGACTTTTTCCCAGCTTGACGCTTGTTATCTGAGTTATTTCTTTTCATAGAATTAACATTTCTATTTTCAGATTGATTACCTCTCCCCTTAGCGAGTCGAAGAGCAAGGGAGAGTCGAGAAGAAACTTCATTGTAGTATGATTCAAACGAACCTCGTATTGCTCTATTCCCAGCTAAGGAAACAACTATCGTCTGAGCAATAGGACAAGTGATACCAGTGATGAAGTCATTTATCTTTTGATCAGCAGTCATCGGCAGTCCAGCTTCACTGAGTTGCACGTGTGCTTCTGAATGAAGCTGATAGTATCGCCCGAAAGTAAAGTTCTTCCGAACACCAGCATAAACAGTGTTACGAAGTGTAAACGTCCCTTCTTGAGACATCCTGTCCCTGTATGTTCCATCTTCAAAATGACCAAGGAGAGCTTTGTATGCTGAACGACCATCTCTGGTAGTTTGATATTCCTCTACAATGCTAAAGCCTTCAGAGTCTTTTGTCTTTTGTAACAACAGCGAGAAGACGATTTCTCTATCTCTCCTATACGCTTGGCCAGAGAAGCGGATACAGTCGTGTAATCTTTCTTTTCTACTTGAATATGGTGCATCAAAATCATTTCGCTCTGCATCTCGCAAAATATATGTAAGAGGTAAACGATTTGATCCTATTGTTCTTGAGAGAGTTTCGGTGATTGCCGTATTAAATGCCCTCCACGATTTTCTCGTTAATTTCACTATATCGATCGAAGGGAGATCATCAACCTTCTCCCGATGAGAAAAACTTTCTTCCTCTCTGAAGTCTGACACAAAGTCATCTATATCGTCCGCATCAATCTCATCAATTCTTCCAACGTTTAGAAGGGCATTATAACATCGAACACGATCCTTAAAATGCATGGTGAGAGATTTGAGTTTGATTTTTGATATAACATTGAAGCGAACATTTTCTTGTCCACGCGCTGCCGTGGAATATGTTTTGTGTATAACTGAGATCACTTTCTCAATATCATCATAGGTGAAACTAGCAAGATCTGAAAGTGTATTACATCCAAATTCTGCGAAAGCATTTGATTGTGGGAGAGTTAATCCCATTCGAGTGAGCAATCGCTCGAAGGCGGCTTCAGAATCCATCGATTGTTGATGTCAGCGTTGCAAGAGTATCGTATAAGATTCTCGACAAAGAACAAGACAGGATTCTTTTACGATTTCGTACTTAGGAAGACAATCACAGTCAAGTACGTAATTTTTGGTTTTGGATATGGTTTTATTTAAGTGAGTACGCGAGCCGAATTTTCGATCAGAATTTGCAGAAGCAAGATGATCTTATTGAATTGTATGAATTCTTATTGAAAACAATACAGAGTTTCTCAGGCGTCCCTGATTGTGCTTTAGGTTGTCGATAGACTAACCAATTAAGCTAATGGCTCTTTTTATCGCTTCCGTCTCACTGCACCGCTAGGGTGTCTCTTTTTATGTTTTGTAAGACAAGTACAAACCTCTTAGGTTAAAGCTCCTGGGTCTAATAAACTTATTTGGTATGGTAGTTGAAAAATATAAAATTATAAGCATTATCAATCTATCACTATTTATTATACGACTCCAATCTTCCCTCGTACGCACTATGTACATACTAGCTCCATACTGGTGTGATATATCTCAAACACATAAAAGCAAACAGAGCTGCATTCAACTGTGCTATCAAAACACTTAAAATGTACACAATAAAACTCATGTAGCATAATAGTCAAACAAAATTATAAGAAGAATTGAAATCGTTTTTTTTTCACGAATTCAAAACAAAATCGGCAGAAAATGATCTCTTTGTTCGTCAAAGCCAATTTTGAATACATATTGTTGTCCAATCGACACCGGTATCAAGAAAAGAACTTGCAGATTTATATGATCGAATCTTTCTCTTATCCTTCTTAACTACCATCTTCATGTATTTGACCAACAACAAGCAACCATAAAAAAAAATAATCTCAGGAAATATAGGCAATGAAGAAAAAGACATACTAACTATATATTTTTGAGCTTTAAAGGAGCCTTGAATTGATATTCTTTCCTAAAATTTCGGAGTACTCTTTCATGAAACTTTCAAAAATGTGAATTTAAATATTAGTATGCCTCACAGGATTAAACTATATATGGTTGTTGTCCCAAATAGGAAAGTTTAAATGTCAATCAATGTTCTAGCTAAATTGCTTTGTACAATCAACAAAATTTTAGTTTGATGCTTATTTTCACGAACCAAGGAAAACTTCATTTGGAGCCTTGCTGCAACATTCAATCAAATATGTTGTTGTTTTTGGTGTTGTGTATGCATTGACTAACGTGAACCATTGTGCTTCACACTCTGCCCGTTGCTTCACGTCCCCTATAGGCTGTATATATCAGTAAAATAGCCTTCACTTCTGACATTGGAGGGATCATCCATTTGTACTCCAATACGTGTCTTTATGCTCATAAGGAGATGTTGGCCGATTCGTCTATATTGGGAAGGTACCTCCAAACGCATTTATCTGGGCCTTTGCCTACCCGCTCGAATTCACTATATGGATATGTAATGAAGCATAATCAAAATACTTTTGGGTAAGGAATTGAATTTTCAAAATTATTTTTATTATGTCACTTTCATGCATCTACAAAAGAGTTACATTCGCTGAACATATGCATGTTTTGTAGCCTCTTCAACGTCTTTTGTATTCAGGCTAAACTATTTTGAAAACTATTCCGAGTAAATCGGAATTCTTGTGATCCCACCATTTGCACGGCGTTTTGCATTCCCGTTTTGTTTTACTTGTAAGTGCTAAAATCAGTCCACGGATACAGCAGAAAAAATGAAGTCTATTGAGCTTAATTGAAATTACAGGACCAAAACAGGAGTGGAATTTGTCATTAATTTAATAGACACAAGATTCAAGTCCATACGAAAATAGTAAAAAGTTACGTAAGACTGCTGCAACACTCTATTGAAATCTCGAAAAAGTAATATTCATGATAAGAAATGAAATACGAACACTCCTAATTTGTCCAAATCAAAAGACAATTCGTTTAATCATGATTAGCGGTATTGGAATCCTACTCGTTTCAAGACCTTTTTGATTTTTATATTTGTAGTTTTGATTTCCAATGATTCGGACTGCGTATTTCAAGTTCAACAAAGATAATAAAGCATGTAAAGCTCTTTTCTAGAGAGAAGAATAGAACAAATGCAAAAGATGTGGACACGAAATCGTTCAAAAAAACGAAAAATAATGAAATGTAGATATTTAGTTTAAACAATTTGGCAATGGTGATATGGTTATAAAGAAACGATATTGATTTGTCACATGAAAAGAAAAACGCAGAATGCGGACACAATGAAAAATTAATGAAACAATACCAAAGGCGATTTTTCTCTAAACAGGATAAGCTTTTCTAAACTCGTCTCTCATATCATTGCGATTTCTTGAGAAAACAATCTCGAAAATGTGTCGTGGCTCCTTCATATAGGCATCGAAGATGATTTTATCTCCATCTGTCAAACTTACTTTCTGCCCGGCTTTGTGAGTTTGTTTATGATAACCAGACCACACCACAATAGGATTCTTAACATTATCTCCAACTTTAATAAAAATTTCATCATCGTTAATATCCATTATTTCAACCTGATTACGGGAAATACCATCATCATTTCTTCGCAACCTTTTGTTTTTTTTATAATATCCTATGCCAATATCGACTCGCCTTAAATCTTCAGAGTTACGAGGCCTTCTTTCTCTTCCGCTGTATCGCGAAACAGTTGTTCTTCCCAGAATTGCTCCAGGGAACAACTCAATCGGAGTATCATCTTGCTCCTTTCTTCTCATACTTGTTCGTACAATGTAAAAACAAGCTACACTGCTTGCTTCGGTAGACAACGATCTCGTCGATCTTGAATGTGAATCGTTACTATATTCTTTGGATTCTTCGAAATAATGGCTTTTATTATTCCTTGTAATGGTTGCATCATCAACATACTTGATTGTCATATTCTCGGGGCTATGGAATGACGCATGAACGTCAAATAGATATTTTGACGTCGCAAAGAGCCCTACCTGTCCTTGTGGTTTGGAAATTAATGATCTTCCACTTTTATTTCGTGCATGGAAATCTTCATGCAAGGAACTGTTGCTGAGCAAAGAACTGCTGCTGAGCATTTTTTCATAAATAGGTGGAAGAGTGTGAAAAGTAGTCATCTTATTATCCCTTTCGATTAGTGCAATATGAAAAATTAGTTTGTGTCAAATATTCTGAGTTGTGGGAATTGGTCCTGAAAGAGAAAGTTGGCATGAGTAGAATGTACATGTTTCTGAAGGTACATCTAGGAATTATCTTAAATGATTTTGTTCGATTTCCTATGAGTTACCCAAGATACCTATCGATATATGTTCATGTTACTTGAGGACGTACAATGTTTTCGTAGCCCATATTATCAGAGTACATAGAAATTGAAATTGTGCGCATTTTCTTATTGTCATGGAAAGCAATTCCAAGGTATGAGCAAGTTCATGTTAAAATTTAGGTGCCTTTAACTTTACTTAGATAGATTTATTATTTTTTATCTAATTAAAATAGTCTTCTTGCTAGCTTTGTTCTTTTTTAACCTTAATTACAAACGTAGATGGAGTCAAACTCAACCTCATAGACTTTTTTATTTTTACTGTTTTAATGGTCATCTATAATGTCTTGTATGTTGAATGCCAGAAGAAAATTAAGTCTACGTGTCTTTGTGTAGCTTCTGCTATTTTCTGATTTTTGTTATTGTAATAGGTTCACTTCGTATGTATGTAATTGTCAACAATTGGTCATAATAAGCACAAAAACTTTCTTCTTGCAATGAATTTTCTCAGAAGGCAGGATCAAAATCTATCAACTCGTGACTTGAACCATTTTAGGAATTGAAAGAGCTTCTCATAAACTAAAAACACAAAAAGAATATATAATGATTAAAGTGAAGCTGAAAAATCCCGAAACAATAGAAATTTGAAAATTTTTCAGTATTTAGAAAACTTTATTGAAGGCAAAAATGGTATAATATTTATTATTGATAGGCCAAATCTAAATTATCGAAAGAAAAGAGAACACAAGACGATATCTCACCCGAATCTTCTTGATTTAAAGATTTAAATCGACATGCATGTGTTCCTATGATTCCAAACAATGACATGAAAGAACAACAATGTCATTCATATACTCATTTATTTTTTGATTATTTACGTTTCTTGTTAAATTTGCAAATAGTGATACCGTTTCGATTTATTTCGTTCGGTCCGAGAGTCAAAAAAATATATAGTATTGCAATATTTTTATTGACTCTCTCATTCTTTTGAGCTTACAAATTCATCTTTAAACGATTAAAAACGGTGTTGACTCTCGAAAGAATTGATTGAGTATGAAACTGCGGCCACAATAATTATTTTCGTACGCTTTCAAACATGACCATGGCAATAAGTGAATTTTACTAAAGATTTGGTTCTGCCCACGATAACCTGCGAACCATACTTGTTACAAATCCATGGTCCTTACCATTATGTAGTATAGATCACAAAGATTTCATATCATTTATCTGTTACACATCGTTACTA
>Ga0209092_10002226_pt1 | contig 17968 bp, 14 predicted proteins | sample FraStrMetagenome_FD_187446 | JGI IMG/M metagenome (GOLD analysis project Ga0209092, IMG submission 187446) | Marine eukaryotic phytoplankton communities from Arctic Ocean - Fram Strait ARC3M Metagenome (SPAdes) (version 2) | ecosystem: Environmental > Aquatic > Marine > Oceanic | place: Fram...
TTTTTCATAATAGGCGGTGGTTTGTTCAACATATTCACATCGACAGGTTGCCCATTTCGAAATACTCTTATGTTTCCAGTTGGAAAACCACCCATGCCTGACATTCCTGGCATCCCTTGCATTCCTGTACCCATTCCTGGTATTCCACCACCCATTTGCCCTCCAAAAAACATTTTAAATATATCATCCATTGGATTCATTCCTGGATGTCCTCCTCCACCACCTTGACCACCTGACATATTTGCAAATGGATTTTTCCTAGACATGTCGTATTTTTTTCTCTCGCCTTCGTCACCAATCGCCTGATACGCTTCATTTATATTTTTAAATTTCGCTTCTGCTTCAGGATTGCCTTGATTTTTATCTGGATGATGTAAAAGCGATAGTTTTCGATATGCCTTCTTTATTTCGTCTTGACTCGCACTTTCTCCCACACCTAAGACTTTGTAGTAATCTTCCATTTAATAATATATATTTACATTTACTTAAATAGTTATTAACGAATAAGTATAATTAATCAATATGAATGTTCCTTTTATGTATAAATATAAACCACTATTCTTCAAAGATTTTGAAATGGATCCGGAGATTACCAATATATTAAATACTATGATTTCTATGAATAATCTAAATATATTGTTTATCGGTGATTCCGGTTCCGGAAAAACATGCCTCATTAATGCCATTATGCGCGAATATTATGGCAATATTCCCTATAGTGACGACGTTATGACAATTAATAGCTTAAAAGAACAAGGAATTCAATATTACAGAACCGATGTGAAAACATTTTGTCAGACTAGATGCTCTATTCCTGGCAAAAAGAAAATCGTGGTTCTAGATGATATTGACAACATCAATGAACAGAGCCAACAAGTGTTTCGAAATTGTATCGATAAATATAACAATAATGTTCATTTCATTTCTTCTTGTTCCAATGTTCAAAAAGTAATTGATACACTTCAATCAAGAATGATTATCATTAAATTAAAACCATTGACCATTTCAAATTTAGACAATATACTTCAAAAAGTAAAGACACTTGAAAACATCGAATTAGACAAAAAGACGGACCAGTTTGTCCTCACTGTAGCAAATGGTTCGATTCGTATTCTATTAAATTATCTTGAAAAGTTTAAAATATTGAACGAACCCATCACGTTTGATTTGGTGAATCGTGTTTGTACAAATATCAGTTTTGCCATTTTTGAAAACTATACTTCTGCTATTTTACAAGTTGATTTAAAAGAAGCAGTTAGTATATTTTATCACTTGTTTGACAAGGGATATTCAGTAATGGATATATACGATAATTATTTTCTATATGTAAAAACAACTGATCTGTTTAGCGAAACACAAAAATACGAGATTATAAAACTGTTATGCAAATATATTACTGTATTTCATAATATTCATGAAGACGAAATTGAACTCGCTTTATTTACAAACAATATTGTAAATTTGGTTGCCCAATAAAATACAATACAATACAATTGCACTATTATACCAATCACTATATAGTTTTATCTAGATAGTATATATACAAAATCTAGATAAAATGAGTCAAACATTTAAATCGGAAGTAGAGAAGGATATTTTATTTGATTTTTTAGAGAGAAATTGCGACAAAACCGAGAAATATTATGTATTCAATTTAACTTCTTATAAGCGCGGAGAATTGAACGACTCGAACAATGCATTTCTAGAAGTTCTTAAACCATATTATCATAAGGCTAAATTATTCTATCTAGAAAGAAAACGCACTTATTCCGGTATATGTACAGTTATTAGACAAATCTGCAAGGCCCACACTATTCTATATTCTACCAAAGTTGTATATAGCAAGTCTAAATACAACATACCCTATTTCATTTATTTTTAAATTCATAGAGAGAAAGTCCATATTTAAAAATAAATCATAACATTGATTTCATGCTATTATTGGAATAATACTAATTTAACAGACATCGTTATTACTCAACAACAAATATCTAGCTATAATTGTATTGCTTTGCAACACTTGTTCTGGAGATAATCTCGCAAACCACTGTAAATTAGTGCGCAATAAGAGTTTTTCAGATGGTACATATACTCCATATTCCCCTTTTGGTAGTTCGAAATCATCGTCGTCGCTCAATAAATGGTCCAATAATACTGGTTTTCCGTTTGTCATTTTTGCGCCGAAATATATGACATCCAATGACATGACTTCTTTCTTTCTAACATGCTCATATAACCATTTGTCTGTCTCTCCTGTAAATTCCATCTCGTTCGTATAGTCAGCAGATACGGTCTTCTCCAAAAAATTCACATATTGATTCATTAATTCACATTCCTTTTTACATCCCATTATTTTGTTTGTTGGGAAAAAATCAGTGTATGTTGATACGTTACTCACCGTGGGCAATTCGCCGCAAAACATGGGAGCTGCTGATAATCCCTTGTTATAGAGTGATATCAGATTTTTTGTACATATAAAGGAGGAAGGTATCGTCATACCACCATAATAATATAATAACTTGGCCATGGCTAATTCTCTTAAATGAGGGCGCAATGGATTGGGCAAATTGGCTACTTTGGTCCCCCATCCAGGAATAATTTTATTAAATGATTTATCATCAAGCAAACATACATTGAATGATTCCCCACAATGATCCACAATCGATTTTATTGTCAAATACTGATAGGGTTGATTGAAACATTCCGTATTGCGCGAAGAAAAGTGCGGCCACCATCTCGCATTAGTCTCAAAGGCAACATGTATCCATAAAATAGGTTTGTCTGTTCTAGCTAAAGTAGAATCGTTTAATAAATACTTCTTAATCAAGTCGTATTCACCCATCTTTTCTTTCAGTTCATCCGCCTTTTTGTATTTTTCAAATATAAATCCTACTATCATTAATAACATCAGCACAAATACATATTTTGCGTAATAATTCATATATACTATACTAATAAAAAATAAAATAAAAATTGAATATTTGTATTGCTTACTTACTATATCATACAAAATATGATTACGATAATTAATATATCTACATACTTTAACCCACAATACTATAATGACCATGTTTCATAATAATCATTCTAAAAAAACGGTCACTTTTGCTGAATGTATAGAAACCGTACATGAATATGAATACGATAAGACAGAAGATAAAAATATAAAAAAAGGTAATCAATGGCAGGAAACGATTGATCTAACATGTAGAGAGTTTAATATACCTATTAGTCAAGGCGGATGCGGTGGCGATTGGAGTATTCTTGAGTGCAAATTAGGACAATTAGACGAGCCATATTGGTGTATGATTGGGCAATTATGGAGACGATTACATTCGAATTCAAAACGACAGGAAGAGGATAGCGACTCCGATAGTGGCTCGGATAGCGATTCGGACAATTATTTAGATAGATAATAAAAATATTCTATAAAATTGAACCTAATAATCGCACATAAATGTAATTATACATTAACTTAGCTATCATGGATGATCAATCGACTCTTGCTTTTTATAAACTATGTAGTGATTGTAATCTACCAGGTCTTATAGATACCTTTGGTGATTTATCAGATACTACCAATATTGAAATGGATTACGCATATTACATGGTATATCATTATAGATTTCAGCGTTCCGATAACAATAAATCACTCATTCTAACATGGTTACTCGAAGTAGATCAAAATATCGATTATGACAGGATCGCCAATGATTATATGGCTGACGAACATATACCAAATGATACCTTACTATTGGCGTGCGAACTGGGACAATACGAAGTTGTAAAATGGTTATTAGAAGAAGAACCTTATTTATCTAGTTTCAAGAACAGATGTAATATATGCGACGCATTCGTATTAAGTTGTTGCACCGGTAATTTAGATATTACCAACATGATATTTGAATTATTAACAGATTATATTAGTGAAAGACTTATCATTCTTAACGAAGCATACCTAAATGCCGCGAGTAATCAAAACACAGAAACAATGGAATGGTTACGGGAAATTGACCCAAACATAAATACATGTCTAAGTTAGACGAACCAATTAAAAATAAAAACTACAACTGTTAGTTTTTTATTCTTTTCATATCCGACCAAAATTTCTCATGATTCTCACGTATCATTTCATCCTGATTCATCAGTTTATAAGCACGTTGTATATTAATGTCTTCATCTTGTGAATTCGACTCCTTCAATCTAGATTCATGAGACGATAACCATCTATCATTGTTCTGAACCATATCTTGAGTTCTTTCGCGATTTAATTCATCGATATTTGTATATTTTTTTCGATTGTGGAAATCTTCTTCAGTCACTGGAATCACCGACTCGCAATGGGCCTTTCTCACGTCTTCAAACTGAAGTTTGTCAAACATTGATGATCCGTAATCTCCTGGTATTTCTCTCACTAAATCAAATTGTCCTCCGTTGGACGTATTCATGTCTTGAAAATCATTATGTACGACTAAAGCCCTTAATTGTTTCTTTTTATTTTGAATATATTCATTCATTTCATTTGTACTGGTTACTGTCTCATCTACCAAATCATCGTCCGATTTTAACCAATCTCCATATCCAGTTTCCTCAGAGTCGTCTTTTAATCTCATCTTTTCAAAAGTACTATTGAACCAATCGGTATAGTCTTCTTGACTCATTGTTTTTATTTTCCCATCAATCAATACACTGTGCTCCTTACTCCATAGCTCATCTTTATCATAATCTGTATTTGTCGTTGTACTACTCTGTCTCAACTGATGTATCTTCAATAAATATTTGTATGCTTGAGAGAAAAACAAGAAATATTCCTTATCTAGTCTTGATTTATCCGGATGCGTCATTAATACTATTTTTTTTGCGTCCTTTAAATGTTCCTCCTTAAAATGAAATGGTAATTTAAAAAGGGCGATTAAATCATTCAAGTCGTAATTATGTATATTTAAATCTATGTTTTCCATTTAGATATACATAATTTTATTTTTTTAATATTTATAATGTAATAATATATAATGTCACTTCAGTCTTATAATTTTGATATAGATCCCTCTGTCATAAACAATATTTATAATCTTATGATGGATGGTAATAGTGATATATTTATTGAACATGGTGAAAACATGCGAGGTTCTGAAAGAGGTGGTCACTTTTGCTATACAAAAAACAATAATGATTTCACTGTTAAAATTACTAGTTTAATTCAAGCCGGTCTCATGCCTGGAACTACGAGTTTAAATTCCGGTGATTTTCCATTTACTTTTCATACCCATCCAATCGTAATCAACTTAGATGAAAATATTGTCGATAATTATCCAAACTTAATAAGCGTTGATGATTTAGGAGGCGCCATTGTTGATAATTTCTTTTGTAATTTTTTGGATGAGAGAAATATATGTGATAAAACTGGCAATCAAAATATAGGCGGTATTAATTTTTTTGATATAGTTGCTGTACCATACGGTTTATTTGTATATCGCCCAAACCCTAATTATGGACACCAAAATAGAACAATCGAAGAAAATGACAATGAATGCTTAGGAATATTTGATCATAGTAGTACTTTATTACCAGGATATACTGTTTCTAAAAAAAATCAATATTTCAACACGACTACTCAAACGGCTCAATTAGGTATTCAACGATATATTGAATTGTTACAAAACAATGGATTTCTCATTGATTTTTTTCCATGGGAACCTGCTAAAATAAATGGTATTCAGTTTGTAAATATGTTACCTATAAATTCATATGTTGATTCCACATGTATGTGCTGATTACATGTTTCTACATCTCTCGAAAAAGGAATTCACGTCACCAATGTCTGCGCCGGATATACTATCGTCCGGTACAAAGCTCGTGTTTCCCTTTTTATAGGCCATTAATGTAGGTATTCCCTTCATCATTTTTTTCGTTTTCATAAATGCGAACAAATCAAAGCATTCATCCACATTCACTTCAAAGCACAATACAGCTGGTCCAGTTATCTTTTTAAAATGAGCATCTACTTCTGTTTTTATCGTTTGACACGGCTTACACCAATCAGCAGTGTATTTAAAAATCATGACACCTCTATTTTCATTTAATAACTTTAAAAAAGCATTCCTATCTCCTTCAAATACATAGGTCATTGTATAATATACACGAAATCGTCTTTAAATAAGTATTCACCGATACGTGTATAATGTTACATTTGTAATTATTTAGCGTTATAATATTATTAACTATTTATCTCTTCTAAGTATAGACAATATGTTTTCATCTCTATTAAAACATCCACCTTTACGCTTGTTTGATGTTACTTTACGCGATGGTCTTCAATCTATACCTAAAATATATTCTTTAGCTGAAAAAATGGACCTAGGTCTAGATATTATCGCAAATAGAAATCCATATGCTATCGAGGTCGGTTCAATTGTATCACCAAAAATAGTTCCACAAATGAAAAATTCAATTGATTTTTTCCAATCATTTTCATCCACGTACGGAACATATAAACCAATAGATATTTATGTACTAACACCGAATTACAAAAGCGTTCAATTTGCTGCAAAAAATGATGTGTGTAATTTTTCGTTTATCACATCTGTATCAAATATGTTTCAGACAAAAAATACCAATATGACGATAGCTGATACAAAATACGAAATCAATCAAATGGTCGATTTAGTCAAGACAAAACAAGAAGATAATAAAATAAAATTATATATTTCTTGTTTTACCGAATGTCCTATTATCGGAAAGATCAATAACCATACTGTTATATCCGAAATCATGTATTACTATCAAACTCATAGCAAACATATAGACAATTTTTGTCTCTCTGATACGTGCGGAACATTGCGATTTCAAGATTTCAAGTTTATTATTGATATACTTATAAGAAATGGTGTCAATCTAGAACAGTTTGGACTACATTTACATCAACAAGTTAGTCGCGACAATGTAAAGAATATCATCATGTATGGTATGAAAAACGGCATTTCACAATACGATGTTTCATATATGCCTGAAATAGGTGGCTGTTCCGTCACCATGGAAAATCCATCTGGCAACGTGGGATATGAAACAATATATGAATGTTTATAAGAATTTTGATACGCGACCTTTCCTATATTTATCGCTTCTTGCGTGTTTTATTTGCTAAATCACGAATATTTATCTAAAAATGCTTTGGGTAATATTTTATATTGAACTCCTTCTATTTTTTATAACATTTATTAATATATATGGATATTAACTTTCAAACAAACACTATAGAAGGACTTGATTTAACAGACGTCGATTTAGAACGCGCGAATTTAATAGGTGCGTTTTTAGAAGGCGCAAATTTAGAAGGCAAGGATTTAACAAACGCAATTTTAACAGGCGCAAATTTACAAGGCGCACATTTAGAAAACGCAATTTTAGAAGACGCATATTTACCAGGCGCACATTTAGAAGGCGCACATTTAGAAGGCGCATATTTAGAAGGCGCAATTTTAGAAGACGCAATTTTAGAAGGCGCATATTTACAAGGCGCACATTTAGAAAACGCACATTTAGAAGGAGCAAAATTAATGGGCGCACATTTAGAAGGAGCACATTTAATGAGCGCAAAATTAATGGACGCGAATTTATCAGGCGCACATTTAATGGGCGCGAATTTATCATGGGCGGATTTAACAGGCGCAATTTTAGATAACACGGATTTAACAGACGCAATTTTAGATAACGCGACTTTTACAGATACGTTTTTAGGAGTAGAGGATGGACATCAACTTCCTCCAGGTTATGTTCCTCAACCTCCTTTTGCAGGCGCGGCGTATGAAGTCCATAACGCATTTGCTACTTTTCAATCAAAACAAAATGAATATCTCGCTATTATTAACCAGTCCGATTTTGATGACGTTGATAACGATTTTGATGTCGTTGTAGAATACATTTTTAAAAAAAACATTGCAGACTTGTTTCCAGGCGATGATAACAAACTAACACAATTTAATAATGTATTTAATAAAAGCAAAGACAGTTTAAGGCGTCTAGATCCAGAAAACCTACAACTGATATACAAAAGCATTACTTTTGCTTTTTCGCAAGTCAAAAACTTTAAGCAGCAATATATTACCACTTTTCTGGATGAAACGTGTAATGCTTATGCCGGACCAGATGATAATACTAGTTGCGTAAAAGGAATATTGGAAAGATTCGTGTTGTCCGTAGGCAATGCCGTTCAAATTTTATGTATCGCTGGCTGCGATAATGAAACCTATAAAGATTTAGACATATTGATGAATTCAAAGTTTATTATAGCTGAAGCGGCATCTAGCTGGTGGGAAACGGAAGCCATCAAGCGAGAGATAATACGCATGCCAGAAGAAGAACGAAAACAGAATTTTATAGCGTATTTGAAAGCTGAAGCAACACGATTGGGTAGTGGTAACCAAGCAACCGATGCCGAAATAAAAAAGTATGCGAATAATATAGATTATTCTTTTGCGGAACTGCAACTGGGTGGCAGGAAATCCAAGAAATATAGGAAATCCAAGAAATCTAGGAAATCCAAGAAATCCAAGAAATCCAAGAAATCCAAGAAATCCAAGAAATCCAAGAAAACCAAGAAATCAAGGAAAACCAAGAAATCAATGAAAACCAAGAAATCCAGTAGAATAACAAAATAAAAAGAAACGGAACATTACCAAGGGTGTAATGATTTTAAGTTTATTATTGACCATGGAAAATCCATCTGGTAACATGGGATATGAAACAATATATGAATGTTTATAAAAATTTTGATACGCGACCTTTCCTATATTTCTCGGTTCTTGCGCGTTTTATTTGCTTTTTACTCAATTCACCATGAGTAGTGGGTGTTTTTTTGGTTATTCTAAAGGTAGGGCGATATATATCATTCTTGTTTTTATAACCAACTTCTCCGCGCTGATTCACCCATTTTTCGTCAAACCATCGCTTAAGACCACTCTTTTTCGTTTTATTGCCTTTATAAGGGCTTTTTCTCTTTCCATATTTCTTGGTAAATCGTTTTTTGTATTCTTTCACGACTGTTCCGCTTCGATATGCACTATGTTTTGGTTGCTCCTTGTATATTTTCTTTTTCACTGTATTATATAATTTTTCGTCAGTCGGTTCAACCATACTTTTATTGGTATAATATTATGTGATATAAAATATTATACGATTATTCATTTCGTTCGACATGTATATTTCGTTGTTTCACGATTTTATTATTTCTATCTATCATTTACCAATTTTTCTAGGTCACCTATTTCTACCGTAGGAAATTCGACATGACCTTCCCAAAAATATTTACAATACGCCCATTTAAATTCATAATCCGTCTTATATAAATGACCATATTGTTGTAGTAACTTGGTTTCTACACGTTTCGGTAATAAATTCAAACTAGTCTTTGGTAATACGTAACTCAATTGAACCAATTCGGTCACTGGATTCTTCTCTGATTTCTCTTCTAGCATATCCGTGTCAAAATAAGGCACATATTTTAGTAAATCTGTCATCAATGGTGGATAATGATATTTGTATGTCCATCTCCAATCAATACATCCTGTACTATAATACTTCCACGTCCATTCCAAACCTTCCAAATAATTCAAACTGATTTTCTTGCGCCAATCGTCATCTATATCGACATCAAATAACATATCATAATACCGCGACTCCCAAAACGGATCGCTAGGATTTATGTATTTTTCCACTGCTCGTTCTCTTGTAGGAGCGTGTAGCATCTCTTTGTCGAATTTACTAGCATCTTCCTCTATACGTAAAGGTCGTCTTTCTTGCTTATTACGCAAATGATAATCGCTTTCTATATAGGAATTCTCATTCGATGCTAAATCCTTGAGTAAGAGTCGCAAATTTTTCCATACTATTTTACCATCTTGTATAATATTCTTCTTGCTATTACCCAATATGTTACGATACGTCTCCATAATAATATCCATTCCTCCTGTTCTCAGATTAATAGCTGGAAAGTGGGGTAGAAAATCATTACCCAATAAGAAACAGAGGAAGATATAGTCATATACTCTATTCTCTTCAGCAATACACGTCGCTTCTCTATCATTGTTCAGATAATAGACCAAATTGTTCTTAAATTCCGGTATATCAAGAACATATAGCAAATTTGGATCGAGTGATTTGTCAATACTCTTGATGAAATCAGGCGTTTCGCGAAATAGATACATCTTTTCACAATATTGTAAATGATTGATTGTCAGCATAATCAAATCAGCGTCTAGTCCATAAACAACAGTTTTCATATTCTTTATCTCGCTCGTATTGTCACGAATATATTCAAATATTTTATGCTCGCCTTCACCTGGATAATCGCTGCCACTAATAATGATTTTTTTCACATTAAAATCGGATGACTTTCGAAAATGATAACGAACCTGAAGGTTTAATTTGTTCATAAAATCCGTTCCAGGAGTAATTGCCGTACTATTCCAACATGGTTTATCGCTCTTTTCATATTGATTGATAAACCACGATTTATAACGCCTATTCTTTTGTTGATCTAATTTGGCAACTGGAGCTACACCATCAAACGCAATATACACTAAATGCGTCGGAGAAATTTGCTGTATATAAGTTTCAATCTTTTTACATACAGCATTAACTAGTTTTCGCTCGAAATCGTCATCATTTCCATTATATTCAATAGTGCGAAGCGCATCATATACTATTGAATTACTATCCAAATATAATTGATTTATCGCATTTTTTCGCTGGAATTTTTGGATGATTTTCGGATAATTTTTTATAATATGTGAGAAGTAAGCAGGTATCCCCATTATATAATAAGTGATACTGTTTTTAAACCTATTTGGAAATCATTATCTTCGTAAATCAGTATATTTGGCGATATGTTTAGGTGAAAATGGTAAAAATCAGAATTAATTTAAATGGGAAATTTAAAATCGCCAAATATATTAATGAAAAATCTCGTAATTTCTCAAAACAACGGTGGAAAAACTAAATCATCTGTAAAACCACCCAATACGGATGAAAAGAACGCACTACATGCCCAACTCCACTATTTTCATGGTCTCATACAAAAAACACTTCTCTCTGTTCAAAAATACAAGCAATTGGACATTATCGGCGCAAACGAATTAAATCAAGCCACACACCATTTGGAAAAAAAATACACAGAAGTATCCAACTGTATTATGCTACTAAAAAATAAGACGAATTATCCCAAAATAAGAACACATTTGGAAACAATTCGCAACGAGATTAATAATTTGTTTAAATTATACGGCACTGAAAATATCCACGATTTATTAAATGTCGCATTTGGCGACGATTACTTATCCACGGTTCATTGGGATGCAGACAAGTACCGTATTTTGGAAAACCATTTTCATCCGATTCATTTCAAAATAATACCCTGGAAAACAGAACGCCCCGTCAGTAGCTCTTCCGATACTATTTCTATCGAAAAAAACAAAATAGTTGATGATGCTATGATTGTCGAAAAATCGATTCATTTAGACTGTTTTGATTTATGTAGAACCAATGATACATTCCAAACAAAAGTATATGGTATTAAAGTCGCATTTCACAATGAAAAGGAGAAAAAAACCATTATTGCTTCTGGTCTAGTCGATGATTTGTTAATTACTTGTATTGATAATGTATATTTGAATTCCAAATTGGAGAAATTAATTCAAGAATCTGTAGCACAAATTGATCACGATGAAAATGTATTTCAACGATTTATACACTCTATTACCCTCAAAGAACTGATTGTTTATTCTACGAGCGAACTCATTAATAAATATCAAGGACATCTTAGCCAAATCGTATTGATAAAACAAAAACCTGTAGCCCAAGTAGTAAAAGAATTTATAAATAGTGATTTACATGGTCAGAGAACCACTCTTATTCAACTGTTATTGAAATCAGATGAACACGAATACCAATATTTAGCCTACTTACTGTACGACTTGTTATCCAATGACAACAATGGAAATATCGATACCAGTGAGCAAACTTTGTTATTTGACAGCTTACCGTGGAAGATAAAAAGTTTTTTCAAAGAAGCCATGAAACAAACCATTACTTATACAAATGATTTGTCCAATTTTGATAATAGTAAAATCCCTTTGGAACAGCAGATTTGCTTGATGAAGGCTCCTGACTCAGTAAAAGAAAAGGCCATGAACAAGTTGAAAGAAGTGAAGTCCAAAACAGATGATACCGGATCCAAGGCACGCACTTATTTGGATGGTCTCTTGAAAATTCCATTTGGTATTTATAAGAAAGAATGGGTCTTGACTATTATGGACGATATCAAGGTTACGTTTAAAAACATACTCGATAAAATTGTTCAGATAGACGCCAATTTTGCTACTACAAATAACATTGACGGTAGTCAAATATATAATATTACCAATATCCAAATCAAAAACATTTGCGAAAAGATAAAGACCGACTATATTGAAAATGCTAGTTCTGGTGTAATTGACACTCTGTTATCTGTTTATACGGTGGATAAACGCACGGATTTGATTGTCAATATATGCAATATTAACAATATCATTAAAAAGAACAAAATGAAAATACATAAATTGGTTCATTCTGGTAAAAAAATGGATTTTATGAAACAAGAGATTACGCATTTTATAGAAACATTCAAGGATAACCAGGTAGTTGTTGAACAATTATCTAAATTGAAGCAAATTTCGAGTAGCAATACGATTGATTCTGTTTTGCAAGATATTCTTCTTATTGAGAACAAATGGAAAGAAATCAACGATTACATGAATTCGGTTGATTTTACACTAAACGAAGCAGTTCATGGACACGATACAGCAAAAACGCAAATCGAACGCATTATTGCCCAGTGGATTAATGGCGAACAAGGCGGATATTGTTTTGGCTTTGAGGGACCTCCAGGTACCGGTAAAACCACATTTGCTAAGAAAGGGTTAGCGAAATGTTTGGTTGATGAAAATGGAGAAGCTAGACCTTTCTCCTTCATCGCTATAGGTGGTCAGGACAATGGAAGTACTTTGAATGGACATAATTATACCTATGTTGGATCAGAGTGGGGCAAATTTACGGATATTTTGATTAAAAACAAGTGTATGAATCCGATTATTTTCATTGATGAGTTGGACAAAGTGAGCAAAACCGAACACGGCAAGGAGATTATCGGTATTTTGACACACTTGATCGATTCCACACAAAACGACTCTTTCCAAGATAAGTATTTTAATGGAATTGATTTGGATATGTCCAAGGCATTGTTTATATTCTCTTATAATGACGCCAGTCTTATCGACCGCATTCTACTAGATCGTATTCATCGCATCAAATTCGAACATTTGTCCATTGAAGACAAATTGGTCATTACTAGAAAACATTTGTTACCTGAGATTATGAAAAAAATGGGCGTCGAAGGTTGTATTGAAATATCAGATGAAAATATTATGTATATTGTCGAAAATTATACCAATGAACCTGGTATTCGTAAGTTTAAAGAATTGTTGTTTGAAATCGTCGGTGAAATCAACTTGTCTTGTCTCAAAAATTATGAAACCATTGAATTGCCGATTCGTGTATCCAATGAAGACATAAAATACAAATACTTGAAGGACCGTCATGAAAGTATAGACAAGAAAATACCACTTCACTCTGCTAGCGGTGTTATTAATGGGCTATGGGCAAATGCCATGGGTCAAGGAGGTATTATTCCCATTGAAGCGAAATTCTTTCCTTCCACTTCTTTTATGGAACTGAAATTAACAGGACTACAAGGAGACGTCATGAAAGAAAGTATGACCGTCGCAAAAACATTGGCAGCATCTTTGGTCGATAAAGAGACCATGAAGCAAAATCTGAAAGAATTCGAGGAGACCAAAATGCAAGGAATTCATATTCATTGTCCTGAAGGTGCTGTGCCAAAAGACGGACCCAGTGCTGGAACCGCTATTACATGTACGCTTTACAGTCTTCTTACTAAACGGAAAATCAAGAATACAGTTGCCATTACCGGAGAAATCAATCTACAAGGTTGTGTTACCGCTATTGGAGGTCTCAACTTGAAGATTTTAGGCGGTCTAAAGGGCGGAGTGAAAGAATTTATTTTCCCCAAGGAAAACGAAAAAGATTACAAGGCCTTTGTGGAAAAATACAAGGAGAAGAATATCTTGGACGGAATTCAATTTCATGCTGTTGAAAATATACATCAAGTTTTGGAACTCATCTTTGAAGAATAAATTATCGCGCTAATATATACATCACTATGGGCATGCAATTAAATATTAGCAATATGTTACAGTTTTTCGCAGCAATATCTCCTATCTTATTAGCATTTTGTTTGGTCATGCTTTCTATTTTTAACAGTGATATAAAAGGCATGGTCTATTTAGGAGGTGTATTAATCGCCTCGTTAATCAATTTGTTTCTTTTGAATACACTCAAGGTGAAATCGCAAACACTTATTCCCCCTATGTGTAATTTGGTCGATTTCCCATTCAATTTGAATGAATACGTGAGTCCTGCTTTCAATAGCATGTTCATTGCCTTTACACTCGCCTATCTATATTTACCTATGCAATATATTTCCGGTATCAACTTTCCAGTTCTCATGTTTGTAACTGGACTGCTAGTATTGGATGGTGGGACGAAAATAATGGGTGGCTGTACTACGTTTAGTGGCGTAGCTTTGGGTAGTTTAGTTGGCTTCGTTCTAGGTATTATTTGGTTTGTTTTATTCTTTTCCACTGGTCATGAAGACTTATTATTCTTTAATGTTGAATCGTCAAACAATGTTATTTGTTCTAGACCCAAACAACAGACATTTAAATGCCGCTTGTATAAGAATGGAGAGCTTATTGGTGAGCAATAAGTTATTTTGTTTTGTTTTGTTTCGTTTTGTTTATACGCACTGAAGGAACACGCATTAGCATAATAAATATTTATTAGGATAAATATTTATTTTATATTACGTCGTCAATACATTTTATAGCTCACGCAATTCATGGTATTATTAGTATTATTGGTATTTGGTATTGTTCCATGAATATTTCATAGGAATCGCCTTTTTATTTGCTAGAGTGCGTTTGTTTCCTAATACCATATTAGTTTGTCTTGATCCACTTGTTGGTTCAGTGTTTGGTTCAGTGTTTGGTTCAGTGGTTGGTTCAGTGGTTGGTTCAGTGGTTGGTTCAGTGGTTGGTTCTATGTTTAGTATTTTTATATTTTTTTCTACGCTTTTTGGTGAAAAAAACGAGGGTGCTTGGTTAATTTTATATTTTGGATTGAGTATGCTTACTTGAATGTTGATGGAACCATAATTTGTAGCTGATACGATCAATCCTGTAGAGTCTATTTCAAGTTCTGTTCTATAAAAATTTGTCACTTGATTAATCAATGATTGTTTAATGAATTCAAAGGGTACCATACTTGATTGAGGTTGCGGTAAAGAGATCATCAAGCTATGATCGATATACTCGTTTGTATTATTGGCTACGTAATTCACCGATACATTATTATTGGATATACCATTGCTTTCTAGGAGGTTGTTAAAATTTGCATTGTTCTTCAAGAAGGAAAGCGTGGATTTGAATATTTCGGAAGCTTTTGTTATTTTAGGATCAGGAAAAAAAGTATTCGTGATACCATTTTCTTCATAATATATACGCAATTTGTCTTTAGATTCCTCGAGCTCGCTGTCAAAATTATCGTTAATATTCTGTATCTTACTCGTCATTTCCTGTATGCTACTACTAATATCTTTCCTTATTTCATTCACAATTTGCTGCAATAAACGTTTGGCACCGGCCATTTCTTCTATACTAGTTGAATCCTCTATTTTTTTATTAACGCTAGCTACTAGTGTAGCTACTTGCTTAATAATTTCCTTCATTTCTTCACTTAATTCAGTTGTTGACGTTGTATTTCTAGATATTCTACTTTTCGGGATATTTGATTCAACAGCAACAGCAAGAGCAGCAGCAGAAGTAAAATCAGCAGCAGCAGAAACAGCAGTAGCAAGAGCAGTAGCAGCAGCAGCAGAAACAGCAACAGACAATATACTCACAATGTTGTCAGATATAGTTAAATTCACCCTTGCGCCATCACTATTATTGGATATTGATATCAGGGTATTAGCAGCAGCAACAGAAGCAACAGCTTTAACACGAGTAATAACAGCAGTATAATCAGCAGCAGCAGCACCAGAAGTAGAATCAGTAGCAACACCAGCAGAAGCAACAACAGCCTGCACTAGCATTGATACCTGAGTATGAATCTTTATAGCATCAGCATCATCAGCATCATCAGCAAACGGATTAAAAGTTAATGGATCACTACCGTCCTCCGGTAATCCGAGTGCCTTGGCCACCTGCTTCGTGGCCTCCGCAGCCGACAAACCTCCTACATCTATAATAGCCTTCATAATAGTAGTCATTGGTGTTATTACAGTGGAACCAGCAGGTGCTGTCAGTATAACACCTGAGGTAATCTGACCAGTAGATCTATCTATTGTACTCTCGTTCGTCTGTGCTACAATGGTACCATTGGAATCGGTGGGAATTGTTAGAGTGAAATGGCCATTTTCGTCGGTCGTCGTCCATGGCTCACCCTCGTCCAAAACTTCATTCTTGTTCAAATCCAGAAACACTATAGCACCAGAAACTGGCCCCATGATAACATTACCAGTTATCACTTCCGGTTCAGGTTCTGGCTCTGGTTCAGGCTCAGGCTCTGGCTCTGGCTCTGGCTCTGGCTCTGGCTCTGGCTCTGGCTCAGAATCTAAGCCAATAATAGTGACGCCTAATTTTCCTCCAATGGATTGATTTGAGCCAAGCGCATCAGGGAAATTATCTTTTCCCAATCTATCAACATTTATTGTTGCTTTGGTCAAACCTGAATTTTGGAACGCATAATCTCCAATGCTGGTAACACCTGCTGGAATGGTAATCGAGGTCAAACTTTCCGCTTTATAGAACGCATAATCTCCAATGCTGGTAACACTTGCTGGAATGGTAATCGAGGTCAAACTTGTCGCATCTTTGAACGCCCATTTTCCAATGCTGGTTACACCTTCTGGAATGATTATCGAGGTCAAACTTGACGCATAAGCGAACGCACTTTCTCCAATGCTGGTTACACCTGACGGTATGTTTATTGAGGTCAAACTTTTCGCATGATAGAACGCACCTTGTCCAATGCTGGTTACACCTGACGGTATGTTTATTGAGGTCAAGCTTGACGCATAAGCGAACGCACGTTGGCCAATGCTGTCATACCCTTCAATGATTGCTATAGTTGCTCCGTTTAATAGATCGGTTACTTCACCTAATGGTCCTGAGCCAGAAAATACTTTATAGCCAATAATAGTGACGCCTAATTTTCCTCCAATGGATTGATTTGAGCCAAGCGCAACAGGGAAATTATCTTTTCTCAATCTATCAATATTTATTGTTGCTTCGGTCAAACCTGAATTTTGGAACGCCCTGTATTTAATGCTGGTTACACTTGCTGGAATGGTTATCGAGGTCAAACTTGTCGCAGCAGCGAACGCCTCTCGTCCAATGCTGGTAACACCTGCTGGAATGGTAATCGAGGTCAAACTTTCCGCTTTATAGAACGCATAATCTCCAATGCTGGTAACACTTGCTGGAATGGTAATCGAGGTCAAACCTGAATTTTGGAACGTCCATACTCTAATGCTGGTTACACCTGACGGTATGTTTATTGAGGTCAAGCTTGACGCATAAGCGAACGCATACTCTCCAATGCTGGTTAATTTAGAACCTTCTGGAATGGTTATCTCGGTCAAACTTTCCGCATCATAGAACGCACCGTATCCAATGCTGGTTACACCTGACGGTATGTTTATTGAGGTCAAACCCGACTCAGAGAACGCACTGTCTCCAATACTGGTTACACCTTCTGGAATGGTAATCGAGGTCAAACTTTTCGCACCATAGAA
>Ga0209092_10002227_pt1 | contig 17968 bp, 15 predicted proteins | sample FraStrMetagenome_FD_187446 | JGI IMG/M metagenome (GOLD analysis project Ga0209092, IMG submission 187446) | Marine eukaryotic phytoplankton communities from Arctic Ocean - Fram Strait ARC3M Metagenome (SPAdes) (version 2) | ecosystem: Environmental > Aquatic > Marine > Oceanic | place: Fram...
AATTTTTTTATAAATCGCAATAATATTGGAATCGATTTGATCGTTATTTATACCCTGTAATTGCAAGGGTGGCAACATCTTTCTATAAAAGTTTTGTGTGGATAAAAATACCTCTATAGGATTTCTATGGATAAAAATAAATTTTGCGTCCGGAAACATAGCTAACAACGTATTTATTCGTCCGGTATTTGGAGGGTTTTTGGAAAGGTACCGATCTCCCCTCGTATTTTTAATTGCCTTTTTTATAAATAACTGATAGTCTGCTTTCCATCGATCTAATTCTTTATTACTTACAGACACAAAGCGGATATACCTATCATAAAATTGAATCATTTTTTTTGGAAACATCCAAAAAAAGTAAAAACTAAATGGAGTTTTTGCACCTAATGCAAATTCTTCTTCTTGCGGTAAAGAAGAACCCAAGCTTACATTATCACCTTTTCGAGTCCCAGGTATTAATAAGGAAGAAAATCCTTTAAATAAAAACCTACCTAACTTATTAAATAAGGTATCTGGAAATACACTTTGATAAGTGGAGGCGTATGCCATTTGAGGGTCTTGACAAAGTAAATTGTGTAAATGTGTAGTACCGCTTCTCCAATGCCCAATAATAAAAACTGGTGCTTTCGTTACTTTTTTATTTTTAAAACGAGGATTTATAAATAAACGTTCGTAAGTTCTAAAAGGAAAATTAATTAAGTTGACCAATACTAAAATAAAAACTCTAATAAAATATTTTAGAGACAGGCGATTATTTTTAAATAAACTAAAGATAACCTTAATGGAATAACCAATAGCTGGTGGAAATAGCATTCCTCTTTTACTTTTTTTTGTCATAAATAATACATTAAATTAAAAATTAGGCACTATTTAAAAACTTCCAGTAATTGTTGAATACTGCATTCTGATTGCTCACCTGATTTCATGTTTTTTAAGGTAAAAGACTGGCTATTTATTTCCTTTTCACCCGCAAGAATTACAAAAGGGATTGATCTTTTATCTGCATAACTCATTTGCTTACCCATTTTTGTTGAATCTGGATAAAGTTCGCATGCGATGTTATTTTTTCTTAAAGTAGCCATGGCTTGCATCGCATACAGAGATTCCTTATCGCCAAAATTGATAAATAAAACCTTTGTATTGGCCAATACCGCAGGCGGGAATAGGTTAAGTTCTTCCAAAACTAAATAAATTCGATCTAATCCAAAGGAAATTCCTACACCGCTCATCTCTTTTAATCCAAAAATACCTGTTAAATCGTCATAGCGGCCACCACCACCAATACTTCCAAGTTGGACCTCATTTGGGGGACTTACTTCAACAATTGCACCGGTATAATAATTAAGACCTCTTGCGAGTGTAAGATCAAACTCGAGATTTGCTGTTTTTAAAATAAGGGTTTGAAAAGCCTCGTAGATAAATTCTAATTCTTCAATACCCTTTAGACCTGTATCTGAGTTTGATAAGATTTCTTTTAAAGCTACTAGCTGTTCGACTGGGGTTCCTTTTAAACCAAGTAAAGGCTTTAATTTTTCTAGAGCTTCTTCAGTGATTCCTTTTTGCAACATTTCTGTCTTTACCCCTTCCTCTCCAATTTTGTCGAGTTTATCTAAAGCAATCGTAAAATCTATTAATTTATCTTTAGCGCCAATGACTTCAGCAATGCCGCTTAAAACTTTACGGTTGTTCAATTTTATAACAACTCCCTCTAAATTTAATTGATTAAAAACATCATCATACAATTGGATCAATTCTACCTCCTGCCACAACGATTTAGAACCAACTACATCAGCATCACATTGATAAAACTCTCTAAATCTTCCTTTTTGAGGACGATCTGCTCTCCATACAGGTTGTATTTGAGAACGCTTAAAAGGAAACGTTAAATCGTTTTGGTGTTGCACAACATATCTAGCAAAGGGTACTGTAAGATCATATTTCAGTGCTTTCTCTGAAATACTAGAAGTTACTTTTAAGCTATTTTTTTCGTTTAAAAACACTGCATCGGTTTTTTTTAAAAAATCACCACTATTTAAAATTTTAAATATCAACCGGTCTCCTTCCTCACCATATTTACCCATTAAAGTTTCGCTTTTTTCAAAAGAAGGCGTTTCAATGGGCTGGTAGCCATAATTTTTAAAACTCGTTCGCATGATGTCCATGATATAGTTTCGTTTCGATACTTCGAGTGGAGAAAAATCTCTCGTTCCTTTTGGTATGGATGGTTTTTGTGCCAAGTTTATTAAATTTAAAATATGATACTAAGTTATGCAAATATCTTAATTTCAAATTTAATTTATTAGATAATTTAAAATAATGGTAACTTTATACATCAAATTTAGTCTAACGGTTAAACCAATCTATATTTTATGTTTTCCCTTTTTCGAGTTAATGTACTAATAGCTATCAATTCAATAAAAACACAACTATTGAGAACCATTTTAACCGTGGTTATTATTGGTATTGGAATATGGGCTTTGGTAGGTATTTTAAGCTCTGTAGAGGCTATGGAAAATTCAATTTCTGGTAATTTCGCTACCATGGGTTCTAACACTTTTAATATACAACGTTATAATTTTAACGTGCAACGTCAAGGTGGTGAACGTGAAAAAGTAAATCCAATTATCAGTTATCAAAACATTCGGGAATTTATCGATATTTATGAGTTTCCTACTACACAAACATCCATTTCATTCAGGGGAACTAGCGGAGCTGAAGTAAAGTTTGAAAGCAACAAAACCGATCCTGAAGTTCAAGTATTGGGAATTAATGAATATTATCTTGAAAATACTGGGACCGAAATTGAATCAGGTAGAAACTTTAATGTTTTTGATATCCAAAACAACAACAATGTATGTATTGTGGGCTCTGATTTTTTAAAAAGTTTATTTGTAAACGACAATCCTGTTGGAAAAAAAATTAGCATTCGAGGGGTGAAGTTTAAAGTTATTGGAGTTCTAGAGTCTAAAGGATCAACTTTTGGAAACAATCAAGATCTACGGGTTTTAATTCCTATACAAGTTGCTAGAGGAATTTTTACAGCACCCAATATCAACTATACCATTAGTATCATGGTCAAAAACACAGAGATGCTAAACGCTGCTCAAGACGAGGCGGTTGTCACTTTTAGAAATATTCGAGGTTTAAATCCTATTGAAAAAAATGATTTTGGAATGGAGCGAAGTGACGACCTCATAAACCGAATTACTAGTATCACTGGATACCTTGAAATAGCAGCATGGATTATAAGTATAATCACCATTTTAGGTTCCTCGATAGCTCTGATGAATATCATGTTGGTTTCGGTAACAGAGCGTACTCGTGAAATTGGAGTTCGTAAAGCTTTGGGAGCAAAAAACTCAACGATTTCGACTCAATTTTTTATTGAGACGATCGTTATTGGACAAATCGGTAGCGTTTTAGGTATTTTACTTGGAATTGGTACCGGAATGATTTTTTCTTCTTTTTTTGAATCCGAATTTTCGTTACCCTGGATTCCTATGTTATGGGCAACGATTATCACTTTTATTGTGGCTATTATTGCAGGTTTTTATCCCGCAATGAAAGCCTCAAAACTAGACCCTATTGAAAGCTTGAGATATGAATAGTTAGTTGATATTTTATTTTTTTAGACTCCTAGTAAAGTTAACAACAACCAGAACTTGGATCGCAACAAGAAGATTGAACTTCAGGAATATCAACTTTTGTTTTTTCAACTGAAATACCACAGGCATCTATTGCTAGACAGGCTGTAACCTTTGAAGTTAATAGAAAATTAACTCCATCAAAATCTAAATTATATTTACCAATTGTTTCTTCTCCTTGATATTCCACTTCAATTTCTAAATCTTCAAACATAAACATCTTTTCGGACAACGCTATAATATTAATTAATTTCTCTGGATGTAATCTGTGATCATAATCATTTTGTTCCCAAAGTTGAAAATTAATAACCGTTTCATTTCTAACTTTCCCGCCACAATCAATAAAATCTTTGGTAACTTTACCAACCTCTGTCACATGAAAGTGACTTGAAACAAAAGTTCCGTTTGGTAATTGAAAACCTATTTTATCTAAATTTTTTAAGATTTTTTTTATTTCTGATAATTTCATGCTGTGTGTTTTTTTTAATGATCATCTATAGGATTATCATGACTATTTTAGCTAAGAATTACATCAAAAGCTTCAGTTTACCATTTTATCAAAAAACATAAATAAATCGCCTTTAGTAATAATAGCACCTTGCTCTATTAAAGAAAAAATATCCCCTTTTTTGTCTACGGTAAAATCTTTATTTGCTGTAAAAAACTCAACTTCTTCAAAAGCAAAATTTTTCTGGAGCCATTTAAAACCTTCAGGAGTTCTGAAATCGATATTCTCATTGGTAGTTTTTACTACTACCAATTTCATGTGAGCCGCTTCAACTTTAAAAAGAAATAATTGCATAGCAGAAATATTTTCAAGATAGGAAGCATTGTTTAACACCCCTTCCCAAATTAAATCACTAAAAACATCCAATTCTTCTTCGGCAACTTCAGGCTTCACCCTTTTAATTTCGTCCCACTCTTTACCTGTGATCGATTGTGTTGCTAGAAAATTAATAAATTCTTCATGCAATTCTTCAAATTGCTCTTTGGTAAGTCTACTGTATTTTGCCATAAAAAAACGCCCCGTTTAAGGGGCGTAAAATTAATGATATTATTGCTAATAATCCTAAAAAATGTAGCGCAATCCAAATTGAGCTTGCCATCTTGAAGCTAAACTCGTATCATAGCCAAACGTTTCTTTTAAATCAGGATTAAAAGTATAGGTAGGCGAACTCGTACCTGGATCGACAGTAACACCAATAGGCTGAACGTTGTTTGGTTGTTGCATAACTCCCCAGTCAGAATTAATCATGTTTCCAACATTAAGGATATCTAAACTAAACTGTAGCGTATTGGTTCTATTTTCATTGATTTTTATATTATAGTCTTGAAGAATTTTAAGATCCAATCGACCTCTCCACGGAGAAATCGCTCCATAACGTTCTGCATATTGACCTCTTCTTCCATTTAAATAGTCATCCTGTGCAATATAGGCGTCAAATGCAGCTCCTTGTCCGGGTTCAGAAAATTGCATTTCTCCTATTTCTGACGAGGTTGGAATATAGAGAAGATCATTTAAATTAGAGCCATCTCCATTGATATCGCCCCCATAGGTATAATTAAATCTTCCACCTTTGGCATATTCAAAAAAGGCAGAAACTGTTGTAGCCCATTTGTCATTTGCATAGTTCCATTTTTTACTACCCACACCAATAATTCTGTGTTGATCTCCATATTTAGAATTAGCAAGTACGTCATCGTTAACATTACCAAGCGCTGCGTTAAATGCAAATGCATCACCTGTTATTTCAGCTTCAATAGAATTCACATCTTGTGAATTCAGATAATTGTAGGCCATCATTACATAGTATCCATCACCAAAAGTCTTTTGAGCTTTTAATGTTGCATTCAAAGTTCGACCTTTATCAGAATTTGTGATTACGTAGGCGTTGTTGATTAAATCACCTGAGGTATAAATAGGTCTATTATCAACTCCATTTAAAGTTCCTGATGGAGGTAATAAACCCCAATTTTGAACGTGAGCAGCATTGATATCTTTAGTGTAAGCAAGGTCACCTGTTAAAATAAGACCACCGTCAAATTTATAATCACCACCAATATTTGTTCTCCAAACTTGTGGGAATTTAAAATCTGGATCTACTGCGTTTAAGAAAAATATTTCAGGATTTGCAACTTGATTTCCTATCCAAACAAATGGAAGTCGTCCAGTAAAAACACCTGATCCCCCACGAAGTTGTAATTTATCCTCTCCTTTATGGTTATAATTAAAACCAACTCTTGGAGAAATTAACACTTGATTTGTAGGCATTTGAGTATTGTCTATTAAAACGGTTTCTCCCGTATTAGGGTTAATGTATGGAATGTTTGGCACATTACAACATGCATTATCAATTACATTTTGTGCTTTTGTTGCGGTATCAAAATATAGCGGTTTATCAAAACGCACTCCTAATGTCAGCTTAAAGTTGTTTGAAACATCCCATTCATCTTGAGCATAAAAAGCCATCTGACCTACATTGGTCTCTGCTAAAGCCCAGCCACCAGGATTTCCAGTACCATTTGAGTTGATAGCTGCATCTGCTGCAATTGCTGCGTCAAATGCTGCTTGAAGTGCTCCTGAAGATGCAAATTCTCCAAAACCTTCCATAGTGGTGGTTGGAAAGAAAACACCTTGAGCACCGTATACGCCAAGATTGAAAGAATTGTCAAATTGGAACTTTTCAAAAGAAATTCCAACGGTAGTGGTATGCTTTCCTTTTACAAAACTAATATTGTCTGAAAATTGAAAAACCTTCTGCTGTAAATCGTTATTAACAGAAAAAGGTTCGTGTCCAGCAATTATGTAATTAGAACCGTCTTTTGTGATTGTTAATGAAGGAGCAGGTGTTGATTTTGGATTTCTAAAATCATTAAAATGAGTATATCCAACTTGAAATTTATTAGATGCATTTCCTTCAAAGTCAGAATTTAATTCCATTTGGAAAGATTGTAATTTATTATTTATTTGATAGCCTGCATTTTCAAATTGAAGTGTTGATGCACTAGGACCTCTAAATCCAAGTGCTGTTGGATGTGCAGGTTTCTCTTTTGAAGCATCTAAAAAATTATAAATTAACGCTAAACGATTGTTATCATTAATATTCCAATCTAATTTAAAAATCCCTTTTGTAGATTCCGTTTTATGAGTAAAACCCTCGTAGGCACCAGGATCATATCCAACAGCCAATAAAGCATCTCGAACTTCTATTAAATCAGACTCTAAGACTCTAGATTCATTAATAAGGCCAGAACCGTTATTGGGCAGCCAATTTTGTCCTAAATCCTCTCGGTCATCTTTTTCAAAATTAGCAAAGAAAAATAATTTGTTTTTAACAATTGCACCACCTAAGCTCGCACCAAATTGTAATTGTTTCAAGTCTGCAACAGAAACCTCATCACCTCTAACTTCACTTCCAGTTAGGCTTTCGTTTCGATAAAATCCATAAACTGTACCATGAAAATTATTTGTTCCACTTTTAGTTACGGCATTGATCAAGGCTCCTGTAAAACCAGATTGCCTAACATCGTAAGGAGCTGTCGAAACTTGAATCTGTTCTAAAGCATCTAATGAAACAGGTTGAGCATCTGTTTGTCCTCCTGGTGTAGCAGCATCTAGCCCAAAGGGATTGTTGAAAATTGCACCATCCAAAGAATAATTATTAAATTGATCGTTTCTACCTCCAAAAGAACCATTACTAGACGAAGGTTCTAATCTAGTAAAATCGGAAGCTGATCTTGAAATTGTAGGCAAGCGTGTGAGCTCTCTTCTACCAATATTAGTTTCTGCGCCGGTACGGTCACTACCAAAAGTATTTTTAGCACCTCCAGTAGTTAAAACGACCGCATCTAACTGCTGACTGTCTTCGGTCATAGTCACATCTAAATTAAATGCCTTTCCTAAATCAAGGTAAACATTATCAAATGTTAGTGTGCTATACCCTACATAAGAAACCGTTATTGAGTATGGACCACCTACTCGTAAGTTAAGTAGATTGTAGCGTCCGTCAAAATTTGTGATTGCCCCTGATTTGGTTCCAGAAGGCGTGTGCACCGCGATAATGTTCGCACCTGAAAAGGATGCTCCTGACTCATCGGAAACCATTCCTTTGATACTTGAGGTTGTTACCTGAGCATTTACAATACTAAATACAAAGAGAAAAAGACCGTAAATTAAATTTTTAAATATTTTCATTGTCTATAATTATTGGTTATTTTTTAAAATTATACAAAAAAAAAACCACTTTAATTAAAAAGTGGTTTTAAATATTAACAATTGCTATCAATTAGTTAACAATAAATTAACTATTATTTTTTTTCAGCAATAACTTCAAAAGATAAGTTGGACACCACGTCTCTGTGAAAACGTATTTTTGCATCGTATTGGCCAGTACGCTTTATTAAGCCACCTGCAATTGTAATGTATTTTTTATCAATTGCCACACCATTATTTTCTAAAGCGGTTGCTAAGTTAGCATTAGAAACAGATCCAAATAGTTTGTTTCCTTCACCCGACTTTGAAGCTATTTTAATTTCTAGCCCGTTTAGTTTGTCAGCTTCCTTTTGAGCATCCTCAATAATTTTCTTGTCTTTGAATGCGCGTTGTTTTAGCGTTTCAGCAAGAACCTTTTTTGTGGAAGGAGTCGCTAAAACTGCTAAACCTTGCGGTAATAAAAAGTTTCTTCCGTAACCATTTTTTACAATTACTATGTCGTCTGTAAATCCTAGATTCTCAACATCTTTCTTTAATATAAGTTCCATATCCTATCTAATTTTTATTTTAATAAATCTGCTACGTACGGCATTAAAGCTATGTGTCTAGCTCTTTTCACAGCAACTGCTACTTTACGTTGATATTTTAAAGAAGTACCTGTAAGTCTTCTTGGTAAAATCTTTCCTTGTTCGTTAATAAATCTCATTAAAAAATCTGAATCTTTATAATCCACATATTTAATACCAGATTTCTGAAACATACAATATTTCTTAACTTTTGCAGTCTCAATATTAAGAGGAGTTAGATATCTAATCTCTCCCTCTTTTTTTCCTTTTGCTTGTTGTTCAATTGATGACATAGCTTATGCAGTTTTTTTGTTACGATTTCTTCTTTTTTCAGCCCAAGCAATAGCGTGCTTGTCTAGAGCTACAGTAAGATAGCGCATTATACGCTCATCTCTTCTAAATTCAATCTCTAATTCGTTTATAGCTTCTCCAGCTACTGTGTATTCAAATAAGTGGTAAAAGCCACTTTTTTTGTGTTGAATTGCGTAGGCTAATTTTTTTAGCCCCCAATTTTCTTTGGATATCATCTTAGCACCTTTAGAAACAAGAATTTCTTCGTATTTCTTTACTGTTTCCTTTATCTGTTCTTCAGATAAAACGGGATTTAAGATGAAAACAGTTTCATAATGATTCATAAAATTATAATTTAATTAATGATTAATACCCTTAGCTTTAAGCCAAGAGCGTGCAAAAATACTACTTTTTTTACAAATCACAAACCTATTGCTCTAAGTTATTTTTTTCTTAAAAAATTAAAAAAGTATAGTTTTATCGATAAAGTCATAAAAACTTGTATTTCATCGACAATATGAGTGTCATTGGCATATAAAATTTAACGCAGTGAACAAACCGGTTTTAAAATGTGCAATTAGTAATTGTCGACATCTACAGTCAAATGTACTCTTGAAAATTCTTTGATTGTATTAAAACTTTTTAGTATTGAATTAATATAATTTTTCGTTTTACTCAGTGATTGTTCTTTTGGAATCTTAACTAAAATATGAGTTATGAACAGGTTCCTGATTCTACCAACAGGAGGATTTTCAGGGCCTAGCACGTTTTTATTAAGCTTTAATTTCAAGGCATTAACTAGCCATATAGAAGCTATATCCATTTTTCGAAAAGATCGTTCCTTTACCGTAATTTTAATCATGCGATAAAATGGTGGGTATTTAAATTGACGACGATCTTCTAATTGATGATCGTACATTTCTTCAAAATTATTTACACTAACTTGTTGAAGGATTTGGTGATATGGATTAAAGGTTTGAATAATTACCTTACCCCGCTTTTTAGTTCTTCCAGCTCTTCCTGCAACCTGTTGCAATAATTGAAAACTACGCTCGTGTGCTCTAAAATCTGGAAAATTTAAAAGATTATCTGCATTCATCACTCCCACTAAACTTACATGTCTAAAATCCAAGCCCTTTGCTAACATTTGTGTTCCTACCAAAATATCAATTTCTTTTAATTCTAGCGCTTCAATAATCTTTGCATAGGCATTTTTGCGTTTCATGGTATCTTGATCCATTCTAGCAATTTGATGATCCGGGAACAGTTCTTTTAATTCTAATTCAATTTGCTCAGTTCCAAACCCTTTACTATCTAAAGTTTCACTACCACATGCGATGCAGGAAATCATTTTTGGGGTATGGTAACCGCAATAGTGACACCGCAATTGGTTTTTATATTGGTGAAAAGTAAGGCTTACATCACAATTGGGACATTGAGGAGAAATACCACATGTCGTACACTCAATTACAGGAGAATAACCTCTTCGATTTTGAAAAAGTATAATTTGCTCTTTATTTTTTAAAGCTTCATTTATTTCCTCCAACAATCGATCACTAAAATGACCTTTCATTAACTTTTTACGATGCTTTTCTTTAATGTCCACTAATTCGATTTCAGGCATTAAAATGTCACCAAATCGTTTTTTTAAGCTAACCAATCCGTATCGATTATTGATTGCATTATAAAAACTCTCTAATGAGGGAGTAGCAGATCCCATAAGTAATTTAGCAGCATGAAATTTTGCTAAAACGACTGCACTATCTCTTGCATTGTATCTTGGTGATGGCGCGTACTGTTTAAAAGAAGGTTCATGTTCCTCATCAACTATTAACAAGCCTAATTTTGAAAATGGTAAAAAAAGAGAAGATCTAGCACCAATTATAATCTGAGCTTTTGACTTATTGTTTAATACATTATTCCAAACCTCTACCCTTTCGCTAATAGAATATTTGGAATGATAGACAGATATTTTTTCTCCAAAATAATTTTGCAATCTACTGATTAATTGAGTGGTAAGAGCAATCTCTGGAAGCATATAAAGAACTTGTCTTCCCTGTTTAATTGCCAAATCAATTAACTGAACATAGATTTCAGTTTTTCCACTTGATGTTACTCCGTGTAACAAAGTAACATCGTTTTGATTAAAGGATTTATTTATTTCATTAAGGGCTACTGTTTGCGATTCGCTTAAACTTTTAATTTCAGAATTTTTATCCAAATTAAACTCAACTCGATCTTTTTGAATAAAATACTCCTCTAAAATTTCTTTTTTAATTAAACTATTGATTACTGCCGAATTAGAATTACTCTTTTTTTGGAGCAACACCGATTCAATTGCTTTTTTTTCTTGACTTGAAAGCGTAAATAAGGTCATTAATACCTTTCTTTGTTTTGGTGCTCTTTTTAAGGTATCTAAAAGATTTTTTAAATTTTCTTCCGAAGTATAGCGAGATGACAACTTTATAAATCGTTTTATTTTAGGTCGATATTTTTCGTATACCTCCTCTTGAATTGCGATACATTTTTTTTTAATTAAATTATTTAGAACCCCCATAACATTTTTTCTGTCCAATATGGATCGAATATCGTTAATATGCAATGATGGTTGGCTCTGTAGTGCTTCAAATACTAAAAACTCTATGTCGTTTAATTCAGAATAATCAATACTCACATTGCTATTTAATGTAATGATTGTTTCGCTCTCCAACAAAAAACCATTGGGCAATGCTGCTTTTAAAACCTCTCCCAAAGTGCACAAATAATAAGAAGCCATCCATTGCCAATGTTTAATCTGGAATTCATTAATAATTGGAAATTCATCTAATATTTGGTCAATTGGTTTAGTTTCATAGCCCTGTGGTGCTAGTTGGTGAACTTTTAATACGATACCGGTATATATTTTAGATTTTCCAAAAGGGACTGCTACTCGCATTCCAGTCTTTAAGAATATAGCCTCATCCTTATTTACTTGGTAAGTAAAAGTTTGTTTTAAGGGAATAGGTAAAATGACATCTATATAATACACAGATTATTTTTTTTGGCGAAGGGTTTTTAGTGTTGCATTTAATTCGAAACCCAATAGTAACAAATTAGAATTAATCCAGATATAAAGCATTAAAATTAACAATGCCCCTATCGAACCATAAAGCTCATTATAATTAGAAAAATTAGTTATATAGAGTCCAAACAAATAGGTTGTTAAAGCGAATAAAACAGTAGTGATTAAAGCACCAATTGAGAAGAATTTGATACTTTTACCTTCTTTTATTCCAAAGTAATTTAATGTAGCTACTACAAAATAGATTAAAGTCATCAAAATCATATATCGAATCAACTCTACCCAAAAAACTCCGTTACTAAGCACTTGATCATTATTTAATTCCCAAATGAAATTTTCAGTGTAAACAATCAAAGTAATAGCAAAAAGAAGGAGAATTGCTAAAAAAACAGAAACCATTAATGCAGCAATATATTGTTTGAAAAAAGATCTGTTTATCGTAATATGGTAAGAATATTCAAAAGAACTAAATATAGCATTAACGCCATTTGCCATTAAAAATATAGTAAGTAAAAAAACAAATGACAATAAGCCTCCTCGAGGGTTGCCCATTATATCTAGTATTACAGGCATAAAAAAACCAGCAGTATCTTTAGGTAAGATATCTTTTACGAAATCAACTAAATTCTGAGGCTCAATGGGTAAATATGGTATTAGGTTTAGCAGAAAAAGTAGAAAGGGAAAGAGGGCCATAAAAAAACTAAATGCAATAGATCCTGCTCTAGAAGAAAAAGTCCCCTCTATTATACCGATAAAATATGTTTTTATTAGATCATACATAGACAATCCATTGAAACCAGGTAATTTTATTTTACTCGGAACTGTTATTAAAAAACGAAGTCCAGGAGTTTTTAAAATAAACTTTTCAAGATCGTTGCTCATATCGCTTTTAGGCTTAAATCCATATTGCAAACAGAATGTGTTATTGCTCCACTAGATATATAATCTACTCCACATTCAGCATAGTTTTTTAAAGTTTCAAGAGTAATTCCTCCACTGGATTCAGTAAAACACTTATCTCCTATTAATGAAACAGCTTTTCTGGTGTCTTTATAATTAAAATTATCAATTAAAATTCTATACACATTATCAGATTTGAGTATTTCCTTAATTTCCTCCAAATTTCTAGCCTCAACGATAATTTTTAAGTCCAAATGATTTTCTAATAAATATTCTTTTGTTTTAACAATTGCCTTTGTAATTCCACCACAAAAATCTATATGGTTATCTTTTAACATGATCATATCATAAAGAGCAAAACGATGATTTTTACCTCCACCAATTTTTACAGCCCATTTTTCAAGAGCCCTTATTCCTGGGGTTGTTTTTCGAGTATCTAGTATTTTTGTTGAAGTTCCCTCTAATATATCTACAAATTTTTTAGTTTTTGTCGAAATAGCACTCATTCGTTGCATTGCATTTAAAATCAATCGCTCAGATTTTAAAATAGACTGTGAATTTCCAGAAACATAAAAACAGATATCACCTGGTTTTACACAGCTCCCATCTTCAATTAAAACATCTATTTTTAAACCAGGATCTACGTAGTTTAAAACACGCTTAGCAAATTCAACTCCAGAAATTACCCCATCTTCTTTAACCAACAACTTGGCTTTACCAGCTGCATCATAAGGTATGCACGCCAAGGAACTGTGATCTCCAGCGCCTACATCTTCACGAATAGCATTGGCAATTATGAGATCTATTTCTTTATTAAATTGGGATGTAGATATCATAAATTAGGTTTTTAACAAAAATAAGAAATTAGCACTAAGCAATATAAAAGATATTGTTTTATTAAGTTACCAAATTCTTTATATTTTTGAAAACACTAACTATTAGTAATTAATAACTATAAAAATTGAAAATAAAACTATTAACTATTGGTAAAACAGACTCTAGACCGCTACAGCAATTGATTGATGAATATTGCAAACGTCTCGGATTTTACATTCCTTTTAGTATGGATATAATTCCTGATATCAAAAACACAAAAAATTTAACTACTAAACAACAAAAAATAGCGGAAGGAAAAGAATTGTTAAAAAAAATTGAAAAATCTGATGCAGTTATTTTACTCGATGAAAATGGAAAACTTTATAACTCAATTCAATTTTCAGCATTTCTTCAAAAAAAGATGAACAGTGGTCTAAAAAAAATAGTTTTTGTAATTGGAGGACCCTATGGTTTTAGTGACGATGTATATAACCGTTGCAATGAGAAGGTCTCTTTATCGCCTATGACTTTTTCACACCAAATGGTACGTTTATTTTTCACAGAACAATTGTACAGAAGTTTTACTATTCTTAGAAACGAACCCTACCATCATCATTAATAATCTCGTAATTCCTATAAGCTTATTTAACTATAAATTTGGTTCGGAAAAAATGATTGTTATTGTTAATGATTAAAATATAAATTCCTGAATTTAAGTAATGATTTAAACTAAGAACCTCGCTTGGATTAAAAATATTTTCTGCTAATACAAGTTGACCAGATGTGTTGTAAACCAATACTTCTAAATTTGAATTATTATTATTAGATCCTAATCTTACAATTAACTTTTCATTTACAGGGTTTTCCACAAGATAAAAATTAGCATATGCTGTTTCTTCAATACTTAACGGCCCTTCTCGAATTTCTGATAATGCAAAGGCTACGTTTTGTTCAGTTAACTGAACATGAAATTCATTTGCATCAGGAATATGAGCATTTACAAAAGGAGAGTTATCTAAACTTGGAGTAGCGTACCAATCATTTTCATTTTCAATGGCCATAGCACTTACGCTTGGTATAAAAGAATACTCACTTTGTTCTAAATTTTCAAAAAATTCAATGATAATTGGGTCATCTACTTCACCAAGACCGGAGGCTATATCACTTTTTCCACCAGGAGAAGAGTCCACTCCGTCAGAAAAAGAAAAAGACTCAGCATCTGCTCCAAAAGAGGCAATTGGAATTCCTGCTAAAAAAGTTGAAAAATTAGTTACGTTAATAAATTCTCCTGCTTCAGGAGTAAAATTAATTTTAATATCAGCGGTTATAGTGGCTCCTAGGTCTAATGTAGTATTAATCATTTCCATGCCTGGATTGCCTATTGAAGTTCCTTGGCCACTCCCATTAATCATACTAACATTGCGCACATTAGTTGGAAACCCTAAATCGTTCAACTCTGTTTGAAATTCATCTCTAAAATTTGGCGCTCCAACAGGTAGTAATAAATTAGAATCTTGCTCAAAATCTGAACCTGATAATAAATGACCTGTATAATGGTCTACTAACATTTCTTTTGCAGCAGGACTATTTAACACATTATCAACAACCAATTGAGCTTGGTCGTTATCCAACTGCTTTGCAAAATAATTTATTAGATACTGAAAACCAATTGGAATATTTGCTCCAAGATGGGGGGAATCAAACGAAATATAAAGTCGAGTTTCGTGTGGTATACTGTTTTCTTCCATGTAAGCTAGCCCATATCGACTTATTAATCCTCCCATACTAGGTCCAATAATTACCAATTCTTCACTACCAACTTTTTCTGAATTAATAAAATTAATTAATTCAACAAGCACCATTGCATTGCGTTGAATATAGTCTGCACCACCATCTATATCCTTGCCGTCAGTGGTGTATAAAGGTGCATTTAAAGCTACTAAATCATAACTTTCATCCCTCAAAATATCAGCTAAATTTTGCCCACCAATATCTAAACTCGCATAAAGCATTGATAAATCTCTAGTATCTCCAGGATCAAAACCATCAACCAATATAATAGGCTTATCTAATATACCATCTACGTTGTCCAAAAAGATTTCATATTCTCCATGTCCAAAATAAGCCTGTGATTCGTCATAACCTTGATAAGAAATTGTTGCTGTTATAGTTTGAGCAGATAAGTAACTACAAAATAAAAAGAATACTGCTATTGTGAATTTTTTCATTTATAAGATTTTGTGAGTTTTTCTTACAATATACATGATTTTGTTTAGCTGATAAATTTTAAAATTTAATTATTATGAACACTATCCAATTTTTAATTTAAAGATTTTCGTCCATAAGATTCTGAAAACATTCAAGGTATTTTGCAACATGAAAACCATCTACTAAGCCATGGTGAACGTAAATAGCTACATTCATTAGTTGATGCTCATCTCTAGTAAACATTTTTCCAAACGTAATTTTAGGAGCACTTTCATCAAATTTAAATTTTCTTGCATGTGTCAATCCTGAAAAAGCATGCCAAGGTATAGATGAATAATGAACTACATCTTTTCTAGTATCGCCTTCTTTAAGTCTAATACCTGAAGAATTTTTAACCTTTTTAATTTCAGCTTTTAACTCTTTATCAAAAATATTAAAATCTAAATTAAAGGGTGTAAAAGTAAATGCAAAAGTACCATCAGCTCTACCGATTGTTGCAGCAGGATGTATTTGATCATAAATAACAATTTGGTCATCAATAATTCTATATCTCATTTCTTCAATAAGATTAACCGCACAAATAGATTTGTGAAGATAGTTCGTAAAGAATGATTGATTTCTTGACTTGGATAACTGATAAGCCTTGGTACAATCAATTTCAGAAACAATACCAAAATAAGGTTCGTCATACTTAGAAAAAAAATCAAAATGTTCTTTCCTTTTCCATAAAGATTGATCAAGAATTTTCATTATCTTATAATTTAAACCAAATATATACATTAATAATTGGTCTTTTTTTTTATTAAATTTGTTTTTGTAAATAATTTTAATGCAATCTAGAAATTACGAAGGACTTTTTATTGAAAATCAATCAACATCTCTTAAATTAGAGAAATTGGTTTTCGAAGCTCCATTGCAAATAAATATAAATAACAAAGCCTATACAGTCGTTATGAGAACACCAGATGACGATAAGGATTTAGTTCTAGGCCTACTTTACGCTGAAGATATTTATAAAAATACAGATCCTGTTGGTTTTGAGGTAATAGAGGAAATTAATACTGTCCCAAGTATTGTAAATATTATTATAGCAAAAGAAAAGTTAGGAGATGGTTATTTAAATAAACGAACCTTATTATCTGTCTCTTCGTGTGGAATTTGTGGGAAACAAAAATTAGAAGATCTAAATGTTAATGGTAAAAAACTAAACGATCAGGTTCTGTTTTCATCGTCTAACATCCGTAAAATGTTCAATACTTTATTAAACCACCAGCTTACTTTTAAAAAAACTGGAGGAAGTCATGCTGCAGGAATTTTTAACCATCAATATAAACTTTTATCGGTACGAGAAGACATTGGCAGACATAACGCAGTTGATAAATGTGTTGGAGATCTATTACAAAATAAAAAGCTACCAAATGCTGCTTATCTATTGGTAAGTGGTCGTGTTTCCTATGAGATATTATCGAAAGCTTTTTTAGCAAAAATACCTGTAATAATAGCCGTTTCTGCTTGCTCTTCTATGGCGGTAGATTTTGCAAAAGAATTTGGAATTTGCTTAATTGGATTTTCTAGAGCTAATAAAATGACCGTTTATTCTAACCCCGCTTTTTTCCAAAAAAAACAAATTTAATGGGTATTGATAAAAAAAATGCACAACCGCCAGAAAAATTAACAGGCATAAAAATTGAAGAAATCCCCTCTTCAGCAGTTGGATTTAAAGCCATAAAATCTGCTATTACTCATATAAAAAATGAAGTTGGCTTGTATAAAGGGATTGGCCTATTGGCAAATCTAAATCAAAAAAAAGGGATGGACTGCCCGGGTTGTGCGTGGCCAGATCCTGATGAAAAAAGAGCTTTTTTAGCAGAATATTGCGAAAACGGGGCTAAAGCTGTTGCAGAGGAAGCGACAAAAAAAAGAGTGTCTCCAATATTTTTTGCGTCTCATTCAATCTCAGAAATTTCAAAATTATCTGATTACGAGATTGGAAAAAAAGGTAGAATTACCCATCCTGTTGTTTTAAATAAAGAAGGTAATTATTATGAAGAAATTAGCTGGAAAGATGCTTTTAAACTAATAGGTGCCGAATTGAACAAATTAAAATCTCCTGATGAAGCTATATTCTATACTTCGGGAAGGACAAGTAATGAAGCTGCGTTTTTATATCAATTGTTTGTAAGACAATTTGGAACCAACAATTTACCTGACTGTTCAAATATGTGTCACGAATCCAGTGGCGTTGCACTAAGCGATACTTTAGGTATTG
>Ga0209092_10002232_pt1 | contig 17943 bp, 10 predicted proteins | sample FraStrMetagenome_FD_187446 | JGI IMG/M metagenome (GOLD analysis project Ga0209092, IMG submission 187446) | Marine eukaryotic phytoplankton communities from Arctic Ocean - Fram Strait ARC3M Metagenome (SPAdes) (version 2) | ecosystem: Environmental > Aquatic > Marine > Oceanic | place: Fram...
AAACTGCAAGCTTTGCTTCAACAGCTGCTTCCCTGTGAGGAGGAAGGCTTTGATGATTTTAATTTCATTTATTTTAAAGTCATCTATGAATCGCTACATGCGTATTCATGTATAACTATTAAAATAGGTGCTATCTTTTTAATTTAACTATTAAAGTCGCAGATACAGATTTCATTAGGCGATCGCGTCTAAACGTAGACTAATTTAGCCGGATCATTAACTGTACATTGCACATAGATACTTTCTTAAAGATGAGTCTTAGATGGTCTGACACTTGTACTGTTCGCACACAGGATGCGAATAAAAATAAAACCTGGATAAAGGAATATTGGGACAATCATCCTCGCCTCCCTATATTTAAAATCGATTCGCATCAATTGGATGAAGATGGGCAGAACATCAAAAGGAAAAAACGCTATTCGAAATTAATACCCAACTTGTTTCTACTAAGCTGTAATTTTTTCGCGGATAAGGCAGCTGAAATAGCACATACTGAGACATTTACAACAATACATAAACCTTATACGGATACAATAAAAATACCGTCCTCCAGTTTGCGTTTTATATTTACTTGGAATGGAACAGGCATTGATAAGCACATCTCAACATGGTTAACTTTTATTTTTCAGGAAGAAAGAATTAAGCAATTACGAAAGAAAGCCACACAGGGACTGCCTTGGCGGGTTATACAAAATCAATGGTCTAAAATTATGTCAAAAAGGGAACTTTTCAATTCCCTAAAGGGATTCAGTCGTACCCATACACGTTCCTTATATAAATCGACTATATATAGAGAAGGATGGATCAAGGAAACTCTCACTAGATCAAATGACTTTATATACTCACAACAACGCGAATACGGCACGAAGGAATGGACTGATTACTTATCGAAATGCCTTTGGTGCGAAAATAGATGTAAAAGCAAAGGCAATCGAACGCATGCTATACATTTTTGTCAACATAAACTTTTGAAGAATTTTCGAGTTAACATAACTAATTTATTGGAAGAAAGAATTTTGGATTTACTACAATGCATCAAAGAAACTCAGAACGCAGACGCTGCCGATTCGTTTATTCAATCTATTGAGAAGATCTTGCTACAACTCCATGGCATTCAAGACCGAGAGCAACATAAATTTCAAGATATTTATCGAACTAGAAGTATGTGGACTACAAAGAATACATTACTATCATCAGATGTTTACCAATACCGTCGCATTCCCATGTATGCCAATATCTTTGGATTCGTTCCTATAATGGAGACAGAAAAAATTTCAGATACGAATTTGAACGCTGCAACATCTATTTCATTGGGCATAATTCCGAAAATCCTAGATAGAGAAATAACTCATTTAGGAAATAACCTAAGCAAAGTGGAATCAGATGCAGAAAGAACCAATACCGTTCGTGCAAACTACAGAAAGATATGGAATGAGATCAAAGAAATCAATGAAACTAAGGTGATGGGTTTGCACAAAATCATTGGTGTTGTCAGCAAAGAATATGAAAGTGAATTTAGAACCAAACATAACATCGACGAAAGATCCTGGAGAGCATTGAAAAAATCATTAAAAGACGCTTCCGACAAGGATCGACCAAAGAAACTAAATAAACATCATACAGGCACGAGGCAGAGAATTATTGAAGAACGAAAGAAATTCTGCACAGGTACAACATGCAACAGGATGTACACAACCTGGAACTTTGATCTCAAACCAAATTTAATCAAATTCAACCTCAAACACTGTCAACGATGTGCCAAACAACAAACTGCATTAAAAAAAGGAGCACAGATAATAGACCACTGCATAAACCAATCATCACAAACACAAAATGAAGATTTAATTCATCACTTAGATAAAACTTCGAGCACCATAAATTACAACGGCATAATGAAGTATATACATATCGACAAAACATCCAGAGGACCGAGCATTAGTAAAAAAAGAAAGATAACGGATGCACAAAAGGGAAATCTAAAAACTATAAGCACTTGCATAACGAAATTAACCAACTGCAACAATCCACCGGATAAGAGACTCAAAATTGCGAAAAAAATATTACAGGATACTCCTATTACCTCCAACAAATTCTTAAAAGACGATCTTAAACATAACATCGACATAAATACTGTCTTGTTCAATACCAAATCGTGCGATCAAAAACCAATCATCAAAAAGGAATCAAATGTCATTGACCTAAACGAAACATCAACGTTCAACACAGAGGAAATACAAATCCGCGGGGACATTGCTAGTGCACTGGTCAGCAATCAATGGATGTTTTCTTATTCACTAGACAGAGCTATAAGAAATATTAGAATGCAAGCTCCAGCAAACATATTTATTGCAAACACAAGCATATCCACAACCCTGAAAACATGGAAACCAACGCATGGATGGGATATCATTGCTACTCACTTCAGATCTATATCAGTTATGAATCATAAACCACATGGGACATATATCATACCCATTTTTTCGGGGATAGTCACGGGCGGACATTGGAGTCTAGCCGTTATTTGGAAGCAAAGTAAAACATGTAAAGGCTGGATATTGGACTCGATGGGAAAAGGCAACACATCTAGTGATATAGCCAAGGCAACAAAAAAGGCTTTTGGGAGAGCTAGGATGCAATGCAGATGGCAAGATATCGAATGTCGAAAACAAAAGGAAGTTGAATGTGGACCTAGGACAATAGTGGTAATGGTAAGTATATGTAAAAATTTAAGAAATGGGATTTCTATAGAAAACGCAATCACAAAGGCAAGCTTGATGCATATATCGGATTCAAGTTACGCACCGGAGAAAATCAGGCGAACGGCGGCTTCGTGGATGAGAATGACGGAAGCAACTTTAGAAAGATGGAAAACAAAAGAAGAGGATTTGAGGACTTTTTACAAAAATAGGAAACATAAAAGAAATAGACGCCAATCTAATCAGACAATGACGGAAATAATCACGATAGAGTAAATCAGAGCACACATCTCACCAGTACAATTATCCGAAAGTTTTTTTTCCGGGACGAACGGTTTTTTTGAAGCTAGCTCAATACTGTTGGAGGAATTTCATTTCAATAAGAGATAGACACTCGATAGAAAGATCAGCGCACACTCGACACTTAATATTCTCTGCAAGTTTTTACCGGGACGAACGGTTTTTCTTCAATATACCTCACTCCCGAATAGAAATTTTCAAAGGAGAAATGATCGGAAAAACACATACATTTAATATTCTCTGCGAGTTTTTTACCGGGACGAACGGATTTTTCTTAACAATACCTCATTGCCATGTAAAAATTTTCAAAGGAGAAGATGATCGGAAGAACACATACATATCCGGAAGTTGGGATTAAGCAACTTTCTTATTTTATTATTTTTTATTTTGTAATATGACTCAACTCACCTACCATCTATGGAATTATATTAGCTGCGCTAGTGCTCGTGCATATGCACATGACACGATGTGGCACATCTGTGCAAACAGTTTTTAATTTATGAAATTAGATGGTATCTGAATACTTGCGGTCCGTCGACGAACGAAGGCATTTAAATCAGTATAAATCAGTATAAACACATCATACACAACAACAATCATCTCTAGAGTAGACATCATGTTGTAGATTCGTTGAATCTTAAATTGAATCTATCCATAGTCTACATCGACCACTTGAGATGCTTCACGCAGTAAGATTTCATATTCATAATAATGGTAAAGAATTTGGTTGTAAGATATTGCTACTTACTTAATTGCTCTAAGATAATAAATTTATCTCATCTCTCAAATGGATCAAGGCAAGGAAGTGTTTGTTTTTAAGTGAATTACTACGGTAAATCTACATGAGAATGATGAAGGGCGATGGCTTTGAAATTGTGTCTTGGGCTTTAGTATATATGTGAGTACGTAACAAAATGCATGTGTATCTCTAATTGTTCATCGATTCATTCAATCAGCTTATTAAATCCCTTCACACGTGGAACTACAAATGCAGTAGATTCCTAATTGCTTAAGTAAATCGGCTGGTTTTGATAGTCGAATCCTTTCTTAAAAAAGTTGAAAAATGAAAGATATGAATATCTATGGGATTCAATAAAATGTAAGGTATCAAATATATCTAAATGCGATGAAGTTCATACCAGAAACCAGTACTTATTGTACGTTGACACAGGAAAATACATTTTTGGATCTATATACTAATTGCTACATACTCCTGGATAACTTTGTTTCGTCATTTTTTATCATTTAAATTTTAGTCTCCATAGACTTTTACGCAAGAGCAGTATGAATATTTGAGTACGCACTTAGCTCATTATTTTAGATAATTTAAATAATTAGGTAAGATTGAGCTAAAGCGTATCAATACGAATCCATTCACAATCTATACTCATTTCCTCTAAAAAAGTGAATTATGAAGGTGCTTTTCTTCGCTGCTATCCTTCCAACATTGGCAACCGCTTTTGTACCAGCCGCCTTGAAGGCTGGAACTGCCTCGAAGGTTGCTTTTGCTCCTGAAACTGGTTCTGTTGCCAGTTTTATGGAAAACGCTGGAAGCCGTTGCAGTGCTTCTGCCATGGCCAAAGCCCGTTCTATGGTTTTGCAAGCCACTGACGACGGATCTGATGTGAACGGAAATGCAGAGAAGAAGAAGGTTATTGTTCTTGGTGGAGATGGATTCTGCGGATGGCCTACATCTCTTTACTTGAGTGACCAAGGTCATGACATTGTTGTTGTTGATAACTTATCTCGCCGTAACATTGATACTGAACTTGGATGTGATTCTCTTACACCCATCCAAAGTCCTGAGGTAAGTTACGTTCTTGTATTAGTTTCAAATGGGAATTATTTTTGGGTTTGCTTGTCTTTAGCTTCAAACTTTGAGAAAAGATCATGCGCTCTACATCAATTTTCTCACAAACACTATGGGAAGAAAGGCAGTTTTTTTTAAGTGTTTTTCATTGCCATGACCTTTTATTCTACCCTTGTTAAATTCAATGAAATAGAATTTTACCCAAAAAAACTCACCAATTTGTTTATCACCAGGTTCGTGTCCAAGCATGGAAGGAGGTTTCTGGAAAAGAAATGAAATTCGTGAATTTGGATGTTGCTAAGGAATATGATCTTCTTGTGAAGCTTCTTGAAGAAGAAAAACCTGACGCAGTTATCCATTTTGCTGAGCAACGTGCCGCTCCTTACTCTATGAAGAGCTCAAAGGCTAAGCGTTACACTGTTGACAACAACGTATCCGGATCTAACAACCTTTGCTGCGCCGTTATTGACTCTGGTCTTGACATTCACATTCTTCACTTAGGAACTATGGGAGTATACGGATACGGAACTTCTGGAGGAGAGATCCCTGAGGGTTACATTGATGTCACCCTCCCCGGAGGTCGTGAGGCTAACATTTTGCACCCTGCTTACCCGGGATCTGTTTACCACGCCACTAAGTGCCTTGACGCACTTCTATGGCAGTTTTACAATAAGAATGACAATCTTCGTGTTACCGATCTTCACCAGGGAATTGTATGGGGAACGAACACCCCTCAAACTATCCGTGATGAAAGGCTAATCAACCGTTTCGACTACGATGGAGACTACGGAACTGTGCTTAACCGTTTCCTCATGCAAGGGGCCATGGGAGTACCACTTACTGTTTACGGAACTGGAGGACAAACACGTGGATTCATTCATGTTACCGATACTGCCAGATGTCTTGAGATTGCCTTGAACAACCCCCCTAAGAAGGGAGAACGTGTTGAAATTTTCAACCAAATTGCTGAGACTAGGAAGGTTAGAGATATTGCTAAGATGGTTGCCGATCAAACTGGTGTTGAAGTAAACAACCTTCCAAATCCTAGGCAAGAAGCCGCTGAAAACGAACTTGATGTTGCTAACAGAAAATTCTGCGAGCTTGGTTTGGAACCCATTACTCTTGATGAGGGATTATTTGATGAAGTTACTGAAGTTGTTAAGAAATACAAGGACAGATGCAACCCAACTAAGATCTTACCAGCTTCTTTCTGGAACAAGGCCCGTGCTGAGGAATGTGCATCCCTTGACCCTGAATCTGTAAAGATTAAGTCCGATTAAAGAATCCAATTTTTGACCTAATTTATCAGACTCCTGTCACCCTAAGAATTATTCATATGAGATGGATGCCTTTACTTTCCTTTTACATATCCCACTGTTTTTCATCTATCTCATCATCTCAGTCAACTTACAACAAACATCAATTAAAATAATACGTTAATGCTGCTAAAAGTCGTCAGAGTAAGTCTGCATAAATACACAAAGCCTTTCTAAAAAAATACAATGTTGAAAGAAAAATCCATTTGAATTGAGTCTTTTTTGCATCGTCTGATTTTGGTCACAAGACCCTTTGATTACATACATCTATGAACAAGAGCGTGATATTTTTAAAATTTTTATGTCATGAATTTACGTCCCAAAGACAACAATCAACCTAAACGACAACAAAAATTAACAAAAATTTTCTCCTTCTGCTGATACCATTCATCATTTTTCAATCGTTTATTACAACTTAATAAAAAACATCAACTAACATAAAAAAAAGTTTACTAGAGTACTTTTTCGCTCATCTTTTCATTATTTGAGGAGATAGTGGGTATCGAAAGCTTCATCATACTGGAGGAGATGCGTAATAATTCTTTTTTCAATTCTTTGGAAGCAGGATAGGACATGTCCCTTGGAACACCAACTCGAGATCTGATGTAATCTAAGCACTTTGCAATTCCTTCCAATGTATCCTGATTTTCGTGTTTACCTTCTTTATTGGTACTCAAGGCTATTCCTATATCTTCTAGGCCCCAATCAAGATCCTTTCGTAGTTTATCGTGAGAGCTACTCAAGAGAGAATGAACAGCATGCCGCATTAAGAAATCGATTACTTGTGTAGCATCAGTATTAGATATCGCTTTTGGATCTGCCAATGGAGCAGCAGCTGCGGGCAAACCTGGCGTGCCAACAGCACGACAGGCGAATCGAATAAGATTTTCATGATTGTGTATAATCCGTTCGGCCGCTTCACGTTTGGATTCATTTGTTGAAATAGAATCCCATCCAGGTTCTGTCCATTCCAACCAAGATTTCAAATCGGCTTCATTCTGATCAGAATAATAATGAAATGGTTGGGAATAAACATCAATCGAATCTCTGACTTCTTCGCATCCATCATAAAAAGAACATCCTCCGGATAATTGAGGTGGTAAAGAACGACTGTGAGTATAATAATCACTTTTTGTGCTTTGATAACTATCACGTTGTTCCATCGTTTTTATCCATTTCACTAAGTTAGGCCATTTAGTCTCATCTCTCACGATCATTCCTTTAAAGTACGCCAAACTAGCCATTTGTCGTTCTATGAATGGGAGAAATTGGATATCTACAATACTGAAATGTTTCCCCATAAAATATGGTCCATTACTTTCAGACAATACTTCATTCACTTCATCTAGCATACTTTCATATCGTTCACGATATTCTTTTGGTTTACGAACCCCTGTTAAATACCACATCCATTCGGCGAATAAGCGTCTTTCTAATGAGTTTCGTCCGTCTTGACATAAATACACCATCTGTTCATAATCTTTCGAATCTTTATCAGGTGGATACAATGTAGGAACATTCGATCCATTTGATAAAGAATCAATATATTCTAAGAAGTCATTGGATTCATTATAAATCTCCACTTGATTCGTTTCTAAATCTTCCACGACGATACATGGTAAATTTCCACTGGGTTGAACTTCAAGAAAATTGGTTGGTTTACTTCCACCGGCATAACAATTCATATCCACCTTTTGGATAGTATAGGATAATTTTTTTTCTTCCAATGCGATCCATACCTTTTGACAATAAGGACACCATGATGCTGTATCCTTATAAAATGTAATCTTTACATTTGGATTGGGATGCTGTGGATTTATTCGAATGGAATTGGATGAAAGTCCCGAATGAATTGTTCCATTTTCAAGTAACGCTCGAAAGGATTGTTCTTTGGAAGATTGTTGATTTTGTAACATCTTGGATAGAATATCCCAAGATGGAGGTGGTTTTTGGAGAGATTTCTCAAAGGTTGTAAAGGCATTCAAATCCAATTTGGTAGCTCCTTTCATATTTTGGGTGAGGGAGTCTTTCATTTGATTCAAGTATTTTGGTTGAAGGGATCTTAAAATATCTCCTAATAAATGTTTATTCAAGGTTTTTCCGGCCATACCTTCCCCATCAAGAAATATTTGTGAGGATTGATACGAGGTTGGATCATGATGGGTTTTTGACGTGGATAATGATGATAATGGTGATGGTATAAATCCATGAGAAAATTTTTGTGAAGCTAAAACTAAGAGGGAGGAAAGATAGGATCGAGTCATGGTGTCCAAGACGGCAGTTTTGCTTCAACGGTATCCAAGTTGCTATGTGTCTCTCCAGAGTTAGCTTTGATGTGTTGTTTTTGTAATATTTTCTGAGGCATAATATGACACGTCATATGAATATCTTTCCTTTCATGAGAAAAAACACTTGTCATCCTGCCGTATAGTACTTTACGCATACTGGATTTTGCTCTCAATGCCAGTTCGTGATACATATACCGCCGTAAAAGCAATAACATGTCCAATCTATCATTACCTCCGGGTCTCCCACAATAAATGTTAAAAATCAAATAATAATAAAAACAGAAAAAATATCAAAGAATACCTTCACACCAATCATTAAATTTCATCACAATTATGTAATTCATTCATTATTATTGATCATAATGAAACTCGCATTTGAACGAAAAGATAATGAGGAACGAGGAAGACACCTGATTAGTGCACAGTCCATTTCCAAAAATCAAATAATTCACTGTGAACGTCCACTATTGGCCCTCCAATCACTTCAAAATTCACATGCTGGTGCTCTGTCCTGTAAACACTGCCATTGTTTCATAGGAACACCCAAACTAAATCTCCAAATTCATTCCCACTCCACTTCTCGTGCAGCTATATTCTCCTCCTCCAATCAAAACAATGAAAGTCATCAGAATTTAGCATCTTGTCGATATCAATGCGGTGAACTTTATTGTTCTACTCAATGTGAATTTGATCAAATATTACATCATGGTCATGATTTATTATGTACAGGACGTCTATCCGAAGAGGAATCGACACAGAATCATCCATTAATACAATTTAAAATACATGCCATTCAAACCAATGAAATTTTTTTAATGGTGGCAGATTGTTTGGCGACCATCATTGCTCAGCGGCGGTTGCAATTATTACAAAATTCCACTTCTTTCCATGAAAATGTGGATATTCTCATACGACCCTATGTTGATTTCACATTGGTTCCATGGTGGGATATTAATCCCGACCAATCCGATATTTTAAAATCAATATGCGCAGAATCGGCTACTTTGTTTCATCAAGTCTTATCCTCTCATATACCCTCCCCTTCACCAAATCCATCATCGTATGATAATGAACTTTGGGAATCTATGACACAACGAGCCATTCATGATATACTGTCATATGAATTCCAGAACCATTCATTGGTTTCTATGGAGATGATGGGGAAATTAATTGGATCCTATGAACAAAATGCTATTGGAGTTCGTGCCAGGCATCCATTATGTCGATCAATCTTTGATGTGGATTTTCGACAGGAAAATACAATGGATTTATCCAAGATATTGAACGATTTTCAATTGCTGCAAGATTTTGAAGAGGATCAGGAGGAGGGTGAGACAGATAGTGATGTTAATACTGAAACAATACAAGAAACAAATTCTCTCCAACAAGAGGATGAAGATGAAGAAAATGCCATGCATCAGAATAAAAATATAAGTGAAAGTGAAATCATCCATGAAATGCAAAATAATGATGTCGATAATGATGAAATCACCAACATTATGGCACCACTGAAAGAAGATCTTGAGAGCAACATCGAAAACGACGACTCTTCCACTGACTCTTTTACGCCTTATTCCCTTTCAGAAATAACCCAATATTTATCCTCACTCGACATCAACGAAGATGATTCTCCACATGGAGATGATTTAGATCAAATTTTTATTCCGCTAGATGGAACAGCCATGTTTGCCACAACATGTAAAATGAATCATTCTTGTCTTCCTAATGTATTGGTCCGATACAAAGCTGGATGGGGCTCGAAAAGACCATTGATATTACAATGGATTGCCTTGAAAGATATTCCAAAAGGTGAAGAATTGTGTATTTCGTATATAAGCAATAGTTCCTCGTTAAAAGAACGGACAGAAGAATTATTGAATTATGGATTTATATGCTCTTGTCCTAAATGTTTACGAGAACGAAGTTGTGGAGACATATCATGCAAAGAATGCATAGAGGAAAAAGATGATTTCGAGGATCTATTTGGAAGTGACGAAGAAGAGAAAGATGAAAATGTTACAGATGATTTATTTGGTAGCGATATTGATGACGACAGCGTGGAAAATGACGAATCTGTAGACAATTGTGAAGAATCCTTTCAGAATCATTTAAAAAACATTCAGACCAAAGTTGCTAGTCCAGATGGTCTTGGAAGAATGGAAATGACAATAATAGCACCTGTGTCCTCCTTTATACTAACCCAGGGGGCATTGGCTTGTCAGGAATTTGAATCTCTCCTATCAACAAATCTAAGTACTGATACGCAAATCATACAAAAAATGAAAATGGCGTTGTCTAAATGTCTTGACATTATTCCTAAACGGAATTATGATGCTTGTCAAATCCATGGATCTTGGGGGGAATCTTTAGCTCTAAATACTTTAACCCATGAGGGATCTTGGACCCATTCCGCATGGAGAATAGCATATCATTGTTGTGCCATTACAGCAGCCTTAGGATGTGCTGGAAACGGATGTTTTGTAGAATCCTTGGTGTACTTAGATAAGACCTGCATCCTTGGATTTCAAAGAAAGATTTTGAAAGTATTTTTCAATCATGTAGAATATCATGCTCAACAGTGTCATGAAACCATTCCATATCATCACTTCTCATCTAATGTGAATATGATTCATGAATATAGGAGGGAAGAGGTGAAGGAACTTGGCTTGGATAAGTCGTTCTCATATCCAATTATAGAGCGAGTCTACTTTGACCATTTCAAGTCAAAGATTCAAAATGATTTCATCGGTAAGAACAAACCACTTGTTCTTCGAGAATTTGCGAAATCATGGCCAGCTATTCAAAAGTGGCGGTAAGCACACATCATGTGAATGTTTAATAATGAAATGTTTTTGATGTTCTAATTTTCGTTTGCTATTATTCAATGTTGTTTTTATCAGATCCTTGGACTTCTTTAAACGTTTCTGCGGTCACCGAATAGTACCCATCGAAATTGGATCAATGATGCGACAAAAAATGAAGGAAGAGCTTATGTCTTTTGGATCCTTTGCTGACGAATTCCTCCAACCAAGTTCTCAAAAAAAGTTTTGGAAATTATCCGAAAATGCTAAGGTAGCATACTTAGCACAACATCCTCTCTTCGATCAAATACCATCCCTACTACAAGATATTATAATAGAACCATCATTATGTTCGGAAACCTCAACACTGAAAAATATTTGGATGGGTACCGGTGGAACACGAACTCCATTACATTATGATAGTTATGATAATTTATTGGTTCAAATTGTAGGAATCAAATATGTTCGGATCTATATGCAATCAGAAACGGACAAATTGTACGTTATGCGATCAAATCATTCATCTTCATATGGATACCAAGGAAACATGTCTCAAATTCATTGTGAAGAAGAAGATTATGATAAATATCCTCTGACACGTGATGCTGCATATATGGAAACTGTATTGTTTCCTGGAGATTGTCTGTTCATTCCCTCTAGAGTGTGGCATTATGTGAGGAGTCTTAGTACGAGTATCAGTGTAAATTATTGGTGGTAGAATGAAATATCAATGCAATGAAGAATTGCAAATGAATGATGCATGGAATTTCATGTTTGCAGTCAAATATTTAGGGATGTGGTTGCTCATAAAGATCAGAATCAGTGAATAATAATGTAAGGCATGTTTAACTCTCAAGGTTTTTCAAAGTAACGAATGACTAATATGTACAGAGGTCCAGTCCTCCTAAATAGTTCTTATTGGTATTTCGGATTCGTATTTTGATCGTATGCAGAATGAAGGAAGGTCGAATAAACGGTGCTTTTGATAAAAAGAAGAGGAAGGAGAGGCGTATCAGATTCTTATAGAGAAAAATCAGAGTGGCACTATTAAAGAAGATTAAGAAACAAAGAGTGTTCAGAAAGAAGGCTATTACCAAGGCCGTCGTCAAAAGAGTTCTTATTGGTCTGAAATATTTTTTTGCGTTCATCTGTTAATTTATCTAATGATATAATTTCAAGAAGAAGAGATAGTTCAAACCCCTGATTAGACTGTAAAAGATTTATGTAATGGAGATGCATAGATCACACAAGAATGTAGATAGGAAAATTTAGAAATGATCGATTCCCGTACATGCAGTCTTATTGCTTATAGTTAAACTGATTTTCTTTTGTCAAATTGCGTATGGAATCTGAAGAAGTTTGGATGACAGAAACAAGCTAGAACTATGATCCTGTTTGCTCTCATGCCTGCTGTACATTCATTATTGAATAAAGCATATTGATGATGCTTTATTGAATAAATCTAGAGAAACTAATTTCAAAAATGATCGGAAGATTGCTCATTTGGACGAATCATAAATCCTCAGCCACCAAATATTGAATTTATTTGCATGGAGAGAAAAATTCTTAGTTCGTTCTTCTGTAGTTTCGCCTCTGGGTTATTAAAAGCGATTCTAAATCAAAAAGTCTATTTGGGTCGTGGTTGGGTCATAAGATTTAAGAGACTCTACTTACACAAGAGTATAGCCTACGTCATAAATTCCATAAATGACTTTGAAAGCACGATAAGAGATGGGACATTTTTATAGATTGTACTAAATATTTACGTACAAGCTTCACTCAAGAGGTTATCCTAATTTGCATCCACACTACAAAAGGTATTTTTGCAACTCGAGAATTGGGTTCATAAAAACTCCTCCTGGAGTCCAATTCAACTCACAAAGATCAAATCATATCAACCTTTACTCATATTTCAATGATAACCTCAAATGAAAATGGAGGTTTTCGGTCGCGTGTCACATCCGAGCCCATAAATGATGCAGTTTCTCTCCACTCTACTGATTCAACACATTCTCAAAATTCTCGATTTGGTCCCTCCTCCGAAGAAAATAATCCATCCACTCCTCAGAATGCCAAATTTGGTACCTTAGATGGAGTTTTTTTACCGTGCATCCAAACTATTTTAGGAGTCATTTTGTTTTTACGTCTTACTTCTATCACAGCCCAAGCAGGATGTCTTCAAACAACTCTCATCATATTGATGTGTGTCACTTCGACCTTCCCAACAGTATTATCCCTTTCAGCAATCGCTACCAATGGAACGATTGAAGCAGGTGGTCCGTATTATGTGATTAGTCGGACTCTTGGACCTGAAATCGGTGGAGCTATTGGGTTATTATTTTATATAGGAACTACTGGAAGTGCTTCCATGTATGTATTGGGAGCTGTGGAAGCGATTGAACATTCAGGACTTGGATTTTATTCGGAATATTTCACTCAATTTTCAGCATTGATGATTATGTTTTCGATTTCGAGTGTTGTGGTGGTAGGAGAAAAATATGTTGCCATGTCAAGTAATTTTTTCTTGGTATGTGTGCTATTATCAGTAGTTTGTATGAGTTTGGGGGTTATGTTGTTTTCATTGGGATTATTTGATGGCGAATTAGGGCCCATGGATCGACAATTTATGGACAATTTGTGGCCCACATATGAACCTGATAGTATCACAGATCAAACGCCTACATTTTTTTCTTTGTTAGCTATTTTTTATCCCAGTGTAACTGGAATATTGGCTGGAAGTAACCGTTCTGCTGTGTTAAAAGATCCTGCTAGATCTATTCCTTATGGAACACTTGGAGCGGTTGGATTTACGACCTTTGTGTACATTTTCACAGTATGGTTAGTAGGAATGACCATTGCCAATGAAACACTGAAAGAAAATAAAATGGTTGTTGCGGATATAGCTTGGCCTAGTGGATCTGTGGTGAAACTTGGAATTATTATGAGCTCCATCGGAGCTGCACTACAATGTATGACAGGAGCACCTCGTTTATTAGCTGCTATTGCATTAGATGATACCATTCCTTTTTTGGGATTTGTCAAACCAAGAAATAATATGGTTGCACCCACACGTGCTATTTGGGTAACCGGGTTTATTGCCTCCGTTCCTACATTGACAGGAAATTTGGATCACATCACACCAATCATCACCATGTTTTTCCTATTAATGTATGGGGCTATCAATCTCTCGTGTTTCCTTTTAGATATTACCAAATCACCGAGTTTTCGTCCTACCTTTCAATATTTTCATTGGGGCATTTCTCTCTTTGCCTTTTTATGGTGTTTGGGCCTTGCCTTGACTATTAGTTGGTACACCGCACTCCTCAGTTTTATATTATTTGGGATGCTGTATCTATACAACAAAAAACAACAAATGGATACCAAGGATTGGGGTGATGTTGGAAATGCATTGCATTATAGCACTGTAACACAATCATTACGAGCACTTTCAGGTATGACAACTCAGGATTTTCATGCCAAGAATTGGAGGCCCCAATTGTTGACGCTCATGAACGTTTCTACTGAAAATGAATTTTGTGAACTACATGCATTACGATTGGCTGCTCAATTAAACAAGGGAAGAGGTATAAATATGGTAGTGAGCCTGGTACAAAATCCCAAGTCATCCCTGGAGCAATATTCTACTATTGATACTCTGCAAAAAATACGAGGATTGCTACGACAGCATATGAAACGAGAACGGATGGAAGGATTTGAGGAAGTTATATCAACATCTCAGACGTCCAATTCTGAAGCTATTTGGAGTTCTGTTATTCATTCCGGCTTGGGTCCGTTAAGCCCTAATACTGTTATGTTGGCATGGCCAACTGATTGGAAGGATAATCCTACTATTGCAAAGGACTATATCACAACATTGCGTGGAATCACTCATTTGAAAAAAGCCTTATTGGTCTTCAAAGGAGGAGACCGATATCCTTGCAGTACAGATTATATCAAAAATGGATCTATTGATGTTTGGTGGATTGTGCATGATGGAGGTTTATTGCTCTTATTGCCCTATTTACTCTCACAAAATAACATTTGGAAACATGGGTCTGTATTACGGTTGTATGCCGTCACCACAAGCAGTACAGAAAATCCTCAATTGCTTTATCAGGCAGTAGTAGATCATTTGCAACGAGTGCGAATCAAGGCTTCTGTAACAGTTGTGGATTTGAGTCATACGGATATTCATGAAGATATGCGAGATTTGGATTCTGTTCCTCCAGAATTCATGTCTAAATTTAGTGGTCTTTCGGAAAAGAATGCCAATATGAATACTCAACACATGACTGTAGGAGAAGTATTTTCACATGAAGTGTACGATATCCCATATCGACCTGTAGATGACTTGGAAAGTGCGATAGGAGCGGAACTGGGTCATTATCCGGATTCATCGGTTCCTCTAGAGGAAAAAGTTGTAAGTAGTAAGGAAAATCAAATCCAGACTGCCAGAGCGTTTAATCATGAATTGAAAAAATATAGTTCGTTAGCGAATCTTATCGTTACGAATATGCCGTTGATTCGAAGCGATACATCATCAGAATTCTTGAGTTATGTGGATGAAATGTCAAAAGGTTTAGATAATGTGTTGTTAGTAAGAGGATCAGGAAAGGAGGTGATTACGACATATGCCTAGTGTGTTTTGATCAAGAATTATTTAAAATAGTTCTAATTTGATATAGAAGCAATTTGCAACATATACAACAAGAGCCATGCATATTATTTGTAGTTAATGTAACGTTCTCAAATAATTACTCGTTTCATCATTGCGTTCGATAAAAAATGAAACCAGTTTTGTCAAGTACATCTCGTAGTTTTCTGTACAGACATGTTTTCCATTTTCACGATGAAGTATTAGGATTTATGAGCATGCAATTCAATCCTGCCGCTGTCACTAAAACATCAGTGGAGTATCTTGCAAGATCAGTGCTAGATCTCACAATTGTCTGGCTCCATTTGTATGACCTTATTATAGAAGAAGGAAGCATCACCTAAGAAACGATGTACAATATTTACAACTTCAAATAATACCTGCCCTCTTACTCCAAAATGTAAATTAAATCCGATATTCTTTTTCATTTTCCGAACAAGGGTCTCGTGGATCCACCATGGTGGGATGAATAGGATATCGCCTTTTTCTTGGTGTACTATGATCTTTGGAACTTTAAGCTTTTCTTTGAGCATTATTCGAGCATTTCCTGACCAGTCGGATTCAAAATCATCTAAATAAAGTGGATTAATAAGTATCCATGTCTTTTTTTCACTGAGACAAAAGCTGAGAAAATGGTCCATATGAGCATGTAAGTAATAAACTGCCGATCTTCCTGCATGCAAAAAGTATGTCAATACAGGACTTATCATTTTTGAAGTGAGGCCTAAATCTTTCTTTACGATCAAGAGTTTATTCGAAAGATCATCTTCAAGCTGGAGTTTCTCCTCTTGTTTCATCATGTGCGTATGTACTTCAAAGTAAGAATTAGATTCATCTTCACTGAGTTCATGCAGCTTGAAATTAGCCACCATTTCTGCCAAAGTCGAATTAGCACAGGGCACATCTTCGATAATTTCTTTCGTTTCTCCGTCAGAGGATTCGAATTGGAAGTTCCGAAACAGTTTTTCCTTACATAAAGGGAAGACATTTTGAACATTCTCTTGGAAGAAAATAAAATCATCTATTGTCAAATCTTGGTCAATGCACTGTTTGAAGAGGATTGGGTGATACGAAGAGTAAATTGCATCAATTTCACTGCAATTCTTGATCAAAAGGTTGGTCGGGAAATCGCCCAGGGTTGAGCTATTAGAATAGAGTCTTTTCCATATTTTCCACGGAAGATTGATTCCGAAAATGAACTTCATGTCGGCAGCATTTTCAAAAGTCAAGAGATTTATGATAAGGATGAACATAACTAGAAGTGTACCCATTGTCCACCACTTTTTTAACACTTTCTTGAAAAAATCCCTTTGTTTGTCGTATCTCTTCTTGATTTGTCCATTTGCTTTGGAACAGTCTGCTGCAGACTGTGGATATGTACATTTACAAAAGAATCCTGCCTTATTAGCACTAATTTTGCCGCTCACTGGATCATGTTTATTGCAATCTTTTCTTAGATTTTTGCTAACAGATTTACAAAAGTTAATGGTCTTATCAAACATGTTATCAAAAACCAAGGCCGTGTGCTGACTGCAATTATGAATTGGTTATAATGTAAGTAAATTCTTTTTCAAAAGTCATGTAAGCAAAAAAATGAATGAAGCTCCAGTTGGTATTACACATATGAATATTTTTACCCATTTTAACCTTTTGAGATAACTTGGAATAACTTTAGTGCTATTTAGCATGTCCATGTGTTCGGATGACTTATTCAAGCATTTTTTCTTAGAAAATGAGTAAAAAAACTTCAGTAAATAATCATACACTTTTACTATAGCTATTTTACCTTTGATCGTGTTTTTTATTTAGCTGGACATATATAAATTAATAGCATGTGCTCGTTTGACGTCAACAACAGAATATGTGTGGGTAAATGTTTCATTTTGTGTGAAAATATGAATTAGTGTTAGTTGCTAATTGGTATATCTGTGTCCCATAATACGCATTTTAAGACTCAACTATTTCTAATTTCCTACGAAACAGTAGTTTTTAAATTTTTATTTTTCTTAATAGATGTTAAGTATAGTACGGTATTGTTGAACGTGCGTTGCATTCGAATTGTACGACATACGAAAGAA
>Ga0209092_10002235_pt1 | contig 17931 bp, 18 predicted proteins | sample FraStrMetagenome_FD_187446 | JGI IMG/M metagenome (GOLD analysis project Ga0209092, IMG submission 187446) | Marine eukaryotic phytoplankton communities from Arctic Ocean - Fram Strait ARC3M Metagenome (SPAdes) (version 2) | ecosystem: Environmental > Aquatic > Marine > Oceanic | place: Fram...
AGGCTCTTCATGCTGGCCAAGCATCGATGTCGAAAGTCAAAGATGCCGGGAAGTACAGACAAGAAGGAAAGCAATACGCCATGGTAGATGGTGATATTGTTGTGTTCATGCATAATGTGACCGCATCCAAAAAGAAATAAATTCTCTTCTGGAATAGTAAAATATCTTTCGAAACGTAAAATAAAGTAAACATGAGGAATATTAAACTATTCCGAGATTGAAAGTCTATTACTTAATTAATTTCCTGTTCTGTGTTTCAATTCCGTGCTTGTCCATTATGGCATTTCATGAAACCCTTCTAAACGCAGATATCGAAAGAAACTTTCAAAGTTACATTCAAATGAAGTGTCGGGAAATATGTGAAGGGAAATAGATAAAGACTTCATTAAAAAAATAATGTATAGATAGATATGTGAGCCCACGTAGATTCTTTAGCATTTGAGTTGGAAAAAACTGAGAACAATTCTAATTTTTTAACTATCGTTTACTACTTCTTGCTTACTAACTAAAAATTCCAGTACAAAATTGAAAAATAAAAAAATACCCATCCATACTCTACTCACCGTAGATTTTAGAGTAACACTGAAACCACTATTTTTTGTATTTAAGGGTACATACGGAGCTTCACTACGAACAAAATTTAGGTTATCTCAAGACCATCTTACGGTTGAAGGTTAGCTACAGCAGGTGCACCAATCCAGCAACATCAGGAAGGAAGAGTCGGAGTTAAAACACATCAATAATGTAAGAAGGAGCAAGCAAGGAACGAATGGTGCCGTCTTGAGAAGGTAGAGAGGAGAGCTGCACATGTCTTTTCGCTTTTGTGGATAGAGACTAAGTCACAGTGGCTACTAACTTTTCAAGTAGAAATGTTTGTAAAGGGTGTCGCAGCTCTCATCTTCCTGATAAATGACAATGTCATCAAAGTGTACAACCAATTTTGAATTATATGATTCTTACAGTTTTGTTTTGCTCTTGTTTCTCAGGGGGTCTCTTATGCAAGGAGCTGAATTCCAGCACATTCTACGTATTCTGAATACAAATGTAGAAGGAAAGCGTAATGTTGTCTTCGCCTTGACAAAAATCAAGGGTCTTGGACGTCGTTTCGCTGATGCCATTTGCAAAAAAGCTGAAATTGATGTCAACAAACGGGCTGGTGAACTCACTGCCGATGAGATCGAAAAACTTGTGGCTATTATCCAAAACCCACGTCAGTTTAAGATTCCATTATGGTTTCTCAATAGGCAAAAGGATTTCAAGACTGGAAAGTATACTCAAGTATTTGCCCAAAGTTTTGATGCCAAACTCCGTGATGATATTGAAAGGATGAAGAAAGTCCGTGCTCACCGTGGTCTTCGTCACTGGTGGGGAATCCGTGTCAGAGGACAGCACACTTGCTCCACTGGTCGCAGGAAGCATTAAACTGTTATTGTTTTAAAATAAATGATTGTGTGAACAATAGAAATATATCTTGAATAATTTTGAACAAAATGTGTTTTATAATAAGGAACGAAAGGAGAGGACAAGTAGTTACTTTTAATTGTACATATTTCTTTTTGGTGGTCCGGAATAATCCATTGAAAGTAAATGCATAGAAGCAAATATATCGTCTGGATGACTCCCATGCATGAAAACAAGAATTTCTTCAATATCCAATAATCTTCTTAACCGAAAATATCACCATCCATCTTGTTTGGATTTCGGTCTGAGGACGAATCAAACCATTCAATCTTGCATTTGGGATATTTTGTCAAAAATGTGTATACTACTTTTTAAATTTTATGAAAGTAACCTTGACAAACGATGCTCATATGCAGAAGAATAAGCAACAACATTTCTATATTTTGGAATAACTAACTGATCCGATTAAAACATTGCATTGGACTTAAATGATCATGGTTGAACTCGATTTCGATACTTATCGTAAATTCTCAAAATATCATGACCCTTTTTTAGGGACCGAATTTGAATATCGTTCTTTCATGCATATAGAATATATTATGTTGTCCACATTGCTGCCAAGCAATTGTAGTGATAGTAATGCCACTCATGCCCAATACTTCAAACTAAAATTTAAAAATGCTGTTAAAATTTTTCTTGAATAAAGGATTAATCTAAATTACTCAAGAACTCAATTGATTCTTATGCTTTCATAATACATTCAAATGCACCAGTTCCATGCTTTATGGTGTTTCCAACAACAAGATTTGCACTGGGACTAATCAAATTTTCAGTATGATTGTTCAATGCTGCTTCGACCAAAAAGGTGGCGGTGGTTTCAAAACTCATTTTTAGGAAATCGGAGCTAGATGTTTTCATTCCTATCCGATTCATAGCTTTATATCCTCCATCAAACGTCATTGAATCAGAAATGAGAGAAAGATGCCTAGGATCAACGCTGATCCCGTAGACTGCGAAGACTCCTCGAATCTGATCACCAATTGTTCTTCTCGCGGCCTCTACACCATAGGTGCAGCATATAGCCCAAATATCATTTGACATCAGTCTATTATGGTCGACGTTTTCAAGCTTCCACAAAGCTTCAAAGTTGCACCCGGCTGTTTGAAGGCATTTTCCGCGACCGTCCTCGTCGTTTATGTAAGCTTCCTCAATACCTTTATGTGATCGTATAATTGTAATGGCTGCAACTTGCTCGACTAGACCAACCATAAGAAGTGGTTGGGCAGAAGGATCAACCTTCAAAGGAAGCAAAGAGATGGTATCATCCTTCTTGTTTGCTTTGACGGAGTCAAACGCAATAACATTAGGTTCGTCGCTATTTTCCTTTTCTTCCTCAACATCAGAATCTGCATTATACACATCCTCATCATTGTCCTCTTTCAAAAATTGTTTTCTTAGCTGCTTTTCTTCCTCATCCATTTCATATGAAGTCATTTCCTTTCGATGACTGAGTCGAGTAGCTGTAACTCCATCTTCCGCATCAAACTCTTCAACTTCATATTCTTCGGATTGTTTCTGTTGTTGTTTTGCTTTCTTTACATCGGATTCTTCAGCACCGGATACTTCTTTTGGAATTTCATCGAAACTTTTCTCGACTTCAAAGCTAACTTTACTACCTTCCGCTTTAGAAAATTCTTTTTGCATTGCCTTTTGTAGCAGCGCTAGAAAGGAGCCAGCAACAACTTCAGCAGTATCTTCGAGTTTCAAACCAAATGCCTCATTTATTCGTTCTGCTGGATGAAGCTTGATTGTAATGTAATACCTCCTTTCCCAGTCTCCCTCTGGACTTTGCTCTAATGATTCACGCACAGTTATCCCATTCTTATTCGCAATTAGCTCCAGCAATGTTACTTTCTTAAAGAATGTTGCTAATCGAGATGCGTCCTTATTAGACACAGTCCCATGTATAGGTACAGACATGGTGGGAGTCTTGAGGTTTTTTGAAGCTGTCATGATGATTTCACGGAGACGTGGGATTCCAAGGGTTACATTTGCACCAGACCCGGCAAGATGAAAAGTATTTAGAGTCATCTGAGTTGACGGTTCGCCAACTGATTGTGCTGCAATACATCCAACAGCTTCTCCAGGAGCACAAAGTGCAGAACTATACTTTGCTGCCACAATTCTTGTGAGATCTGATTGCGAAACACCAGCAAGTCTTAGTGCTTCACGTAGGCGAGAGTCGTTTTTCAATGCATTCGCTGTTTCTCGTGCCACGCGTTCAGATACACACGACCCACTAATACCAATTCTATGACTTCCGTTTTCTCTGTTACTATCAGATAAGATTGGGTCTAGTACAGTTGGTTTGATCAGTGTAACCGTTGATGATATGGCTTTGGTTTTGAGGGATCCACAACCTGAAAATTCAGCTTTTAATGGTACTCGTTTTGCTTTGGAGCCGTCTTTGAGGTATTTCAAATCAAATGATCCATCTCCATGGGCCTTTGATACCTTGGCTTGGTGCCAACCAATAATTAGCGCTCCGCGCTTCCACGTTTCTCCGAATCTCAATTTTCTCGCAAGGACCATGTCTCCCGCTTTCATTAATTGTTCTGGGTCATTATTCGCCAGTTCATCTACCCTCTCTGCATCCGCTAGTGCAATGTCGATTGATGAGTTTGGTAATGCTTTATATTTTCTTTCAAGGGCTGATTTGTTCCTTGCAATATACTCTAAAGTAGTTGAGGAACAATCCAAGTGAGCAGCTTTTGTTGGGTCGATTCCATCTTCTCCGTAGAGGAATTGAACAACTCCACCCTCTGCATCCCTGACAGTAGAATCATAGCAAACTTTGAGTTCTTCTAAATGCTTCACCAGACATCTTTGTAAATAACCACTCCTAGACGTTTTCACAGCCGTATCAACGAGACCTTCACGTCCAGCCATGCAATGAAAGTAATATTCCTGGGGTCTTACACCCGTAAGAAATCTATCGGAAATAAAGCCGTCAGCTCTGGGATTAGGATCATATGGAGCGAAAGAGGGCAAAGTACGACCACTAGGCATGCGTGGAACTCGTCTACCTTCAAGAGCCTGTTGACCAAGTGAACATGATACTTGAGATTGATTCACAGTTGATCCTTTAGCACCAGTTGTAACCATAAGCCCAAAAGTCTAAGTAATGGGTTTCAAAAAGTGTTATTTGAGTTTAGTCGATATATGAGGCAAAAGTTCTCGAATAAGAATTTGACAAACATTACTTACATTTGCTGGAAAAGGGACAGCAAGACCATTAGGTAAACAGGACTTTATTATTTCACTTGCAAGAGGGTTCATTTTCCCTTGCATGAATGAATCTAGGTGAGCAGCGTTACGTGGGCCCTCTTTTCCCGCTAGGAGTTCACTAATTTTTTTCCCTGTTGCAGCAGATTCATATGGAGTCAAAGGTTTATTGATTACTTCGGTAGATATCTCGGTTTTGCCTCCCTCAGAATCAGCCCATGCTTTAGCTGCTTGTGAACCAACATTGTAAGATTGCTACATACACGAAAGGAAACGAATTGATGGTGCAACATAGTTAGCTCGTGAGAAATGCATTAAGCACATGCTTTTTATGGTTTTAATTTAATATCGAGTTTTCAACTTACCTGAACTAATTCTCTACGATTTTCATCAGCCGCAGACGTTAATACTAAATCCTCCATCCTACAAGAGTGTCCTGAATAATACTGTAAATATGCTGTAAAAAGGCGCCCCAATGCATTGAGAAGTAAACCGGCTTTTGAGGGACCATATGCTTCATAGACGGCATGTACAAGAGAGAAGTCAGTCGATCCGAAAGCCGCTTTATCCAGAACTCCTCGAAGTAATTCTCCATCGCGTATAAGCACCTTATGTTCATTATATTGTTCTCCAAAAGCGGTGGCTGGGGTCTTTGTTTTTCTTTCTACATTAATGCCGGGAAGGTATTTGGAATTATCCGAGGACTCATCAATTTCATCTCGATCATTTCCTTTTCGTAAATGATGTAATAGTGTAGTAATTACTTGTTTCCCTGTCCAAAGCTCTTTTGGTTTTCGAATCGCTGGAGGCATCATTTCAATGCTACTATTCGAACGAATTACCTCCAAACCTGGCAAACTTGCTAGAGCAGCAAACAACAGCTGTTGATATTCCCACTTCTCCAAAAATGTATCTAGTTTAGTTAGCTTTACGCCACTGTCCACGTGATCTTGAATTAGCCCTCGTAAAGGTGATCCATCAGTAGGGACAATGTATTGTAGGTCTGTGTTCAAGATACATTTCGATTCAGCTCTAGCAATATCATTTTGTGGAAAGTGGGCATTCATTTCATCTCCATCAAAATCTGCATTATAAGTGTTACAATCTTATTTGCATAGATGATAGCATTTTAGTACACAGTAGTTATAAAGAGAGTGTCAAATGAGCAAAATATGATACATCTATAACTTACTAGCATAATGCATTCGTATAGTCTGCTGGGTAGGATTATGGAGGATACGTACTGTGTGAGCCATAATTCCAGGCTTATGTAGTGTTGGCTGCCAAAGAAAAAAGAGCAAGCAAACGAAAGCATTTTGTCAGTAAATATGAAATGAACGATAACTTAAATCTGAGTGCCAGCATTTCCCTCAGTACGATAAATTTGATACCATCCTCATACACCAGCATATTTCTACGCCAGCGCAAAAGCATAGATCAATATCCACCGATAATGGAAAGTCATAATCTAACATCTGGGATTCAGAGTGGTGCATGACAAATATATCTCCTCATTGGGAAAAGTGGCTATTTCAGTAGAATAGCAACACATCTTTATAACCCACCTGTCGATTTAGCAACATCATATCCCCATTCTTCAGTTGACTACATGAGTAATTCATTTTATTTCAATAAAATATGATGTCAGATATCGTCTAAATTTGATTTATGAGCTTCATCAAATTTATTGCTTACCGTCCAACTCTAGTTTGACCCCTAGCACTAAGCAATCTCGCAGCTACTGCTTCTCGTTTTAATTGACTCATTCTTGTCAAATCAAACCTCTTTCCTGTTGCCAACTCGTCAACCCAAACTGCACCAGGATATTCCGATGGACCTCGTACAACTAGCTTTCGCATTTCTTCAACATTAAGGGAATTCACAGGGGTGGGGTATGTTAACTTCTTAGCGAACTTCACTGGGATTCCAATTTCGTTAGTACCTATGTATGGATCAGGTGATATGACAGATCTGCATGCAAAATTGACACGTTTTCCCATTATGTTTCTGGTTGGAACAAAACACACAGGTAGTAAAGAACGATCAACAAACAAACGAAAGCATTTTGTCAGTAAATATGAAATGAACGATAACTTAAATCTGAGTGCCAGCATTTCCCTCAGTACGATAAATTTGATGCCATCCTCATACACCAGCATATTTCTACGCCAGCGCAAAAGCATAGATCAATATCCACCGATAATGGAAAGTCATAATCTAACATCTGGGATTCAGAGTGGTGCATGACAAATATATCTCCTCATTGGGAAAAAGTGACAATTAATTATCAAAAGTGATCAAAACTTACTTTCGGAATATTCCTTCTTTTTTCTCTAGCAGTTGCCTGATACCGTTAGGGGCATTCATATCCGTTGCTTTTGAGCTGTCATAAAATGTATTTATATACAACTGTAAATCAATCCATATAGTAATGCTTCTCTGATGCAATTTTTCACGCTGCAGTCTTTGGTCTTCAGGATTAACGTCCGAATCATCGTCGTTGCCTGCCTCTTCTGACAGCTGAGTGATAGCAGCAAATATAGAACGGATCTCTTGATTTAATTGCAAGATTTTTGTTAGATTGGTGTTTTGAGCGTGTTCTGCAACCATTGTATCCAATGCCATAGGTGGGCGAAATCGAGAGGGTGGCACACTAATTGCTCTCATAAAAAATGCAGAATATCCCTTGGTAATAGATTTCTCTGAACAATGAGAAAATGCGAAAGCTCGCGAACACAAATAAGGTTGACGAGCCCAAGTAAGCTTGATCTGTGCCTCGACCTCTAATGGATGTAAGTATTTATCAGCTTCAGCGGCTTTTTCTCTATCAGCTTGAAGAAAATCTCCGTCTGTTAGGTCTTCACCTGCGGGATCGATATCACTCTCATCACTATCATAACCATCTGTTTCACTGCCTTTTGCTAGAGCAGAAGATAACTTTTTTCCCTCAGCGAGATTAATCATTTTTTCTTTTTGGTTCAGAGGAGATTGGAATACTTTATTGTGTGCATCCTGTCGTACTTTTGGAGAACATGCACCACAGTTTGCACATCGCTTCTTTGCTAGAGAATCTGTCACGAACTCTTTGATAATGTCACGTTGGATTGTTCGCTCATGTGAAGTTAAAACAACCTTCGATTTTGTCTTCCCATATTTATCAAGAATTCCTGCAACATATTCTTCAGCATTTAATTCTGTATTTCCTGCATCATTCTTCAAATTGAGCCCTTTTAATTTTCCATCGAGATCTAATGCCTCTATACATTTACCATGTTCGATTAACGCTATTTTTGCGGCAAAAACTTTGCTATCGTATTTCCCCATTCTGAAATCATGACAGAAAAAACATTTAGTTCTCAGTAATTTGACTAGCTGTGGAAAGATCAAAGGATGATATACAGGAACACACAATTCGATGTGACCGCAGTGACCAGGACATAGATTTTGAGGACTACCACAGGTCACACAGGAGCTAAATTTGTCTGTGGGTCCTAAACGTGGATCATAAAGACCATTGGGAAGAGGTGTGTTTAATGGTCCATAAGTTATAGGATTGGTGATTTCAAGCACTGATCTAGCTCTCACTTCTTCATCAGTGTACATTCTTTGTATTAAGTATAAGAATGATTGTAAAAAATTACGAAAGGTTAGGGTTAGGTGAGCACTGAAAGAATGAAGAAAAATGAGGCAGGCAACTTTATCTTGACAAGTATATGCCATATTATTTGCATAGAATATTCTCACCCAAACTCAACTGATTTCATTCTCCACCGTAATACGGCGGTATTTAAGTCCGCCATTTTCTAATTCTTATGATTAAAGCTACAAATGGGAAGATTCGTGGCAAGCTTTAGAAAATATTTTTGCGCTTTTGATTATTTTTTGATTGGTGGTTATAATAATATAAGCACAATGTTGCCACAAAATACTCATCTCTTGGGAAAAACTCTATACTATACTATACTATACGTACGTTGTGTGCTAGAATGTTGATTATGCTTTTTTATGGTTATGTCAACTTCATCCATCATTTTTAACATACGGACCATACTACAGTTTTTTGCTGTCTGCTGCTGTCAACACAAAATTTCAGTTTGAAAAGGTACGAGATCAAGCTTCGCATGACCTTGGGTTCGATTCCATGAAGGTGTATTTTTAAGCCCACAGCAGTCTTCGAAAACTGTATTATTCGATTTTCTCCATTAATCTATAATACTCAAAGATTTTCTGACAGGTGCATAGCATCTTCTAGACCTGGTAAGATCAATTTTATGATGTGTTACCATGAGACCTTCTTGGACATAACATAATTTGTTCATCATTGGACTAGTACCTCTCTTAACAGAATATTTTAAAAATCAAAATGAAATTTGTTAAATATGATTCCATTAAAATTTAAAGATATAATTTAAGATGAATAAAATCACTTCAAAATCATTATGGGTATGACAAAATATTTTTTCGAAGTTTGCCTTACAAGAGAGCAGGATTCACTCAAGAGATCAATCTTGATATTCTTTCCCCCCAGCTTTCAGTCAATTTGGCACAGATAATGCTTTCAAGCTCCTTCCTCCACCTGATTCAACCCTAGGATCCTCCAAAATTAGAATAGAAAGGAGGTGTTTCCCAGGAAGAAAATTTAGTTTTTTCAAATGATGGGTCTCCTATTATAGCTCTCTTGAAAAACAGGGGAAAATAAGAGTGTTACACCCAAGAATCATAGCACCCTAACCTAAAAAATTAATCCAGTAAAGAAATTGAAATGGACCAAAAGTGCTCCGTTGAAAATCGAAGACGAAGTGGTTTTTCTAAAAACCATCAAAGTTGTAAAACCCAGCCAACTTGAGGAGCAAGAAGGAGCATGAAACACAGATTGAAAAATTATATGATCTAATAGGCAATCAATATGGAAAGATCTTGGGTCTGGAGGTGGCAGTCATGAATAAGAATCTGGAGATCCAGAAATTGAAACAAGAAAGGGCATCTGTTGAATAATACACCCACCATTATATCATAAAGAATAAGCATATGACATTTGCTTTGATTGAATACATCAAATATTGCTTCCCATGGCCTGGTAAGTACAATTGATTCCAGAATACATCCCATCAAAGTTTACTACGCTAAGAATATGCATAATTATTAAAATAGTGTTTTTGCTTTCATAAATGTCTATCACTACACATCTTTCTTGACAAATGTTTGATATAATAAAACTATTTCGTTTATCTTTTACTATTTGGAATACTGGATATACTAACATAAAGCAGTAAGGTTAATCATAGTGCAATTATTTTACATTATACAAAAATTGCATATGATTTCTTATATTTAATCATCAAGATTTATAGAGAGAATCATTTCATTTTTGTCTTGATGCATATTTGATATGCTTTCACTATTTTGTTTATCTTGTCTTATGAAAGTTAATAGGTGTAACATAAGGTAGAGATATTAAATATTGCATAAATTTGAATTAATTGTATTACAACTCTACCAATAATATGTGTACACAATCTCAAAGAATTGATTTTCTAATAATAGTTGAATAAAAGTTCAAATTCAATTGAAACAAACAATACAACAAAACAAAAACAAATATAAATATATTAACCATTTGATATTATATATTGATTAAGACTGCACTAGATTATTAGAGAGAATAGCTCCTCTTTGCGATAGTAATGCCACACATCTTGTATAGTTTATCTTCATCTTTTTTCACCACAATTGGATTATCCATACAAAAGAAATCAACTCTAAAAACATAATTGTCCCTCTTGTTGTTGTATTTGATGTCACGTGCCTTGTAGCCTTCTAGATAGTAATAGAAATAGGCGTACAGATCACCTGGTTTCCTACTTGGAGAATCTACACTGTAGGGATCTTCATCGTTGCCTACTTGAACAGAAACATGGTTGTGACAAGACATTGGATTCTTCATTCTTGACTTCAGAATACTCAACTTCACTTGGTGAGTTGTGTGTTTCCAATCTCTTCATCTCCTCTACCATGTATAAACAAATTAAAATTGTTAAGGTGATAAGATAATTGATGGTAGATAAAAAAATTAGTTTGGGGACTTACCAATATCAAAATGTTCCCCACATAAAGTCCACTCATTTTTAGAAATAGAGGTGGAAGTGAAGTCAACAATCCTTTTTACTTGAGTATGTGCTAAAGCATCAAAGACGCATAGCTGGATTTGCTCATCTTTTACAAAATACAACACCATTTTTATTATTATGATGCAATGTCACTTTATTTAAATACACTTTCTATTGCTTATTCACTTTTGACTCTAATTGTAATCAAATCTAAATAGAATTTACTTTGTTGAAGTTTAAGAATCTTTTAATCAGCTAATTTACATAATTTTAACTCAAAATGTATATGTTGACATAAACAATATATATTATGAATTCTAAGCTCTAGAAGGAATGGACAGCTGCATTTATGAATTACCATATACAAATTTTTAATGTAATTAAAAGTAGACCATATATAGCCTAATATCAAACAGTTTTTTTTGGAAATTTTAACTAATTTTTCTGAGTAGTTACACTAATATTTTAGGAAGTATGTTAGAATACAAAGAAATAGTAGAAGTAATGCAAGTAATGTAAGAAATTATCATCATTTAAAATAGGCCATAAGTACCCCTGGATTGATGGTATTATTGAATTTGTTTACTGAGGACTTTCTGTTGTTCCTCACAAATTTTATTTACAAACATTGTTCACTGCAATGCCATTCTTCTGTACCAAAGAACTTACCAGATTTCATTGTCAAGATCACCAGTAAGAAGTTAAAGAAGAGCTCCCAAACTGTGATTGAATCAACATGTTTAAGCAATAATTGGGAAACACACAAAGTTTATCAGATTCTGTTATGCGTGGCAAGACCTTATCTACTCTATGACCTATACAAAAATCCACACTACATGTTACAAAACAGCAAATGTAATTGGTATGAAAATAGGACTAAAGAAAAGGGCATTCGTGTTTATGATGTTGACCAGCCTGCAACAGAAATACCTAACAAAATTTTATCATTTTGCTTACAACATGTACTACCTTTTGAGAAAGACTTTTGTATTGATGCAATCATTTTGAAGGGCATCATTAAGCGTGGTAATTGGGCAAACAGTCGTGGTTGGCAAGGACAAAATATGATATTTGAGAACATAATGACAGTACCTCGTCACACATCCATGTCAGAATTGGATAAAAAAATCATCAATTTGATGACCAATATTGTATATTCTATATACAGCAAGAAACTGCAAGTTGTACCATACACATGTCACAAGTGCGAATGAATACATTTGGTCAACAGCTGTTTGGACCAACTAGTTCCTACACACATTGACCAGACAATATATTTGAAACTGTAACATATGCTATGACATATTGTGATACCAAAAACAAAAAGAAAACACAGAACTACTCAATCCACATATTGACTCTCAGAATTGTCATGATATGTCATATAATGTTATGTTTTCAGTGTACTTTTATTACAGACCAAATGAGGAGTCTGACAAGCTTATTCAGGTGGTATTTGTAGCCTATTCAAGAAAATAAATTGGTGATTATTATTGTCGTTTCCAAAGAACATCTTCTAAAGTATACTGAAATCATGAAACAGAACAATAGCAAGAGATTAAGTCTGAATCTACAGAATGCTATAGAATATCATTATCAACAATCTGATTTATACTTAGTATGAAATTACCATTCATGAATAAGTGTGCTACATTTGGAACTCCTCTTGAGAATGTGTTTGAGAGGGTCACATATGTTATGACATACTGCAAGAAGGAAGCTGGTGATGCTCACACTGTGGACTTACTCAAGCCTCATATTGATTCATACAATGTGGTATTTTTATTACCAATCAACTCAATGGGATCTTATTTGGGTAGTTTTTGTGGGGTATTCCAGAAAATCTATTGGTGATTACTTCCATTGATTCCAAAGAAGAACTTTATTCAAAGAGCGTCTCATGATTCCTTTTAAAAAAGAAATATCTGGACCATAAATTATAAGAGCTCGTTTCACGCCATCAGGAATGACGGGAGAATTACAAAAAAAGTTATTTTCCAATAAATGAAGGAAATATTTATGTCCAGGCATGTTGATGTGTGTATGAAAGAAAGTTAAGAAAATACTGAAAATGTTGAAAAAAAATATTCGATTTCTCTGTTTCATTAAGGGAGTCATGATATCATTTATTGTTGGATCAAAGAACTGGATAATCTTCTTCTTCAAATCAAAGACCATGAGATTGAAATGGAAGGCATCAGAACATAGGTTTGGGGAAATCATAAGTAGGACATCATACACCTAGTTCGTTTATTATATTACTTATCAAACCATTATTGAATGAACCATGTGTGAATTTTTGTTCCATACTTTGATAATAACCTATGTAAATGCTGATTGGTAGACAAAAAAATTTTCTTTTACCACAATTTTCTGCATTGAAGGCACAAATGGCAATATCTATTTCTTGCGATCTGAAACTTCCTTCATCTGACAAGGCTTCCAGTATATTTCTAAGTCTTATGTTCTTGTCCTCAATCATAATTATGGTTGTATCAGCTGTACTTAGTGGATCTAACTGAAAATCATCTGATACTGGTCTATTTTCAAAGTTCATTTTTTGACTGACAATATTGGTTACATCATTGTCTTCCATGTCAGTCCTACTTTTTTGGTTGTCATCGTACTCCTGGTTTAACAATTGAGACATTCGTGTAATAGTTAATTTCAGTACTGCACTCTCTTGTGTTGTCATATAATTCTTGTTATGATTTTTCTTGAAAAAATCTTTCCAGTTCAACCTTTTCGGATGAGACTTCTGTGTTGGATCATCATCCGTCTTTGCTAAGTTAGTTTTCTCCTTATTCAATTCCAATCGTTCTTTGTTGATATCTTCATCATGAAGGTCAATATGAAAGAGTTCTCCACTTTCTGTTTCTACATTAGCATGTCCCATGAAATCCATGATTGACAGTTTTGCATTCTTCCTCTTAATGCGGATGACATGTCTTGTATCAAAAATAATTTCATGTACTTTTCCATATACTTCAATACATCGTGTTGAATTTCCTTATAGAATACACATATCAGAACAATGTGTTCAATTTGTATTGGGGCATTTGACACCTCCTTAATAATGATAGGATCAAGTTGTCCACATATTGGAAAAAGCGAAGTCCTCAAGTTCAAGCAGGTCAAAAATGGACTTTATGTTCTAATTGTAAATCCTCTTAAAACTAAATCTTTAGTTACGAACTATTCAACCACAAAGCTCACAATAAACACTAGAAGATGGTAATGTCGAACTCAGTACCTCATTAACGAATTTGCCATAAGATGAAACCCCATAACAACAAGGAAAGGAAACTGTTAACGCATTCGACCCTGAATCTGCCCCCTGAGTCTTCATTATGTCGTCAACATAACCCGAAACATCAACATCACTCCTAAACATGCCCCTAATAAACTTGCTTCTTAAGCTCTTTGGTGGCGTATTGTCACACTCTTCCGCTAAATACTCGTGAACAGCAGACACAGCTCTCAACCAATTTTGAAATGACGCTTTCCTAACACCTTTTTTATGAGTGATCTGCCTATATGAAAATAATTGTGGCAAGGCTGCTTCAAGTCGCCTATACTGGTTCAAAAACACTTTCAGCTCGTTAAACAACGATACCAGAGCAAACTGACCACAATCTTTAGTGTCATTTCCTTCCCTCGTGGTCTTCTTGTTTATGTAGTGCATCTTATACACGTATTCATCAGAACCCAGTGCACTAGCTTCGTCTACCGTCATCGCTCCTGTATAAACTGCAAAATATTTGATTTCTGTTTTACAAAAATCATAAGAAGTATCCCCTTCAACCATGATCGAATCGAACATTGTAAGTTGTTTTTTGATTTTGTCAACTTTCAAGAGCACCCAATGCGATGCATTTGTCGGAAGAAAGACATTCATTAACGAATATACAATGTCGTAACTATCTCCTTTCTCTGCAGGATCCCACGGCAGACCTTCCCTGGGTATTTGTTGACAACCCATTGCAATTCCCAACCTGGGATGATTTTCATTAAAACGTATTTTGGATAGCTCTAAACAGCAACCCCACAAAAATAAGTTCAATTCAGTATCATAAAGTTCATACGATTTCTGAACATATTGGGACATTTCGTTTCCATCCACGTCCACTTTCAAACAAATAGAATCCTCTACCCGACACATCTATTACTTCATAAAGGTCTTCATTTTTCTCCACATCTGCTTTACCGACGAAGTTGAAATCACCTGTTCGAAACTTTTCGTATGCCTTGTTTTTTTTTTTTTCATTCTGCTCTTTCCTCATGACTTCTTCTAGATCCGGTTGATTTTTTGTTTTTCTCTTTGCTTTGGCAACTTTCAACGCATTCTTTTTTTTCGCCATTGTTGAACCTATGTCCTAGAGCGAAAGCCTCTTCAGATTTTTTCTAAGCCTCCAGGAGTACTTGCCATCAAGGTCAAAATATACTCTATCGTCTCTTATATGCAAGATTCTTACCCTTCTACCCTGTTTTCCTCTATATCTATTTGTGATTTCAACCGAATCACCGATACGGAAATCTTGAGGCCCAGAGCGTGGAGGATATCAGCAGGGTTAATATTGCCATCAATGAAAACAAATTTGATTACCTTGGCAGCAATTGCTTCTCTTACTTGATGATAGGATAAGAGGACATGATGCTTATGTAGTGTTGATTTTGGTTTACTTGAACTATCAACAACAGTGTTGTTATCCCCAAACATATACGTTGGTCCAACTAGGTTAACACCAAGATATCTTAAAGTATTGCGAAGATCCATGATCTGTTCCATTACAATTCTAGCTGCCATATATTCAGAACCATAGGTAGCTGATTAAAGACTGGGCCAACTTTCTTTTGCAACAATTTTTATCCATTTCAACTTTTCCCACAGTTTTTTTTTAAATTTTTTGTTACAACCAAATACATATAAGCATATATACAAATTGCATACCAACCATTTAAAACAAATGCAATTATTCACATTGTTTAATTAATTTACTAGATCTGTATTTTTAAAGTCTTTTGTTCCATATAAAGTACAATAAAGTTTCTAATTGCTTAGTGTGAGCATGAATATACAAGAAGTACATGGTGCTAATAGATCACCTATAGTCTTGTTTCACACAATGCAAAATAGTATGTTATTTACTTAATGAGGAATTAAAAACATCAGCTGCATCACGTAAATAATCTTTGAATGTGGAAATTTCTTTTCATAAGATATTATTTAGTTATTAGTAACATTGCATTACATAGGTTTCATCAAGAATTAATTACAAACAATGTATTTACTTTATATAACTTCAAATAGCAGGAACTTTCAGAAATAATGTGTACATGGGTTCAAATCCTTTTGATGGTTCCTCCGCTTAGCTAGTGGTAGAGGAGAAGCAAGAATTTAACTTATTGTTCTGTAAATTTGTAGTATCATGGTGTGTGAGTCAGGTCTACATCTGTTAGAATTCGTTCTTTCCATTTGCTGTCATGCACACACTATAACCATACTCTGGCACAATATTCTTATTCATATTTCATACTTTTTAGTTAAGTTAAATTTAAGTAAATAAAGAGCCAAAACTTCATAATAAATTAATATTTAAAGAGAAAAAATATAGAATTGTGTGTTTTGGTCTACATTTTAGCAAATAACAAATACACTTTCTAGCTAATGACATGAGAAAAATCCAAACAACAACTGGAGGTATTCAAACCAGCTTTGCCCAAGGGTGTCCAGAATTTTGTGAGTCTGTAGTAACCACAATTACTATCCCACCATCATTTACAAATTTTGGAGTATCTTGGTACATAAAATTTATGTGTTATTGAGTAATCCAGATACTAAGTATGTAGCACATACATCTACTACTTGCAAAAATACATTTCATTTTTATTCCAAAGATCTTTTTCAGATTGTTTAATCCTATTTCCCAGTCCTGTACATACAAGGTCAACCCATCCTACAATTCATCTCAATATGCATTGTAAACTTTTTCTTTCAAAGCCTTTCATCTGGACACATAATATTTACTTCCTCATTATCTTCTTGTGTGAATATGAGGTCTTGTCCAACAATGACTGGAAAGGTACCTTTTCTCCAGAGGAAACCTACTGATCTCATATTTTAAAAGACATTAAATAGTTTAGTTTCAAGATCATGAAATGGTGATTTCCTGTTGACAAAATGTTGTGTAGATATCTATCACCCTGGTCCCGCAATATCATGGAATACACTTTTATATGTTGATTCTTTGTTCCATGATGTATAATAAGAATTACTTTCACATGTGCTTGATCATATGTATAACTATTTTTCAGAAAATAATCCATTGCTGGGGTACACATGTCATTATCCATTGCTGAACTAACGTTGGTTTGTGTATTGTTTTTGTTCAACTGGCCCCTTGTTATTTTTCTCAAGTCATCATTAGTGATTGCATTGTAATAGATGCATTGGTGGTCTTTTCTACAAGAACAACAATTTCCATATGCATTAGAGTAGAGGATACATTCTTTTATAATGTGCAGTGATTCAAATGATTTCCTTGGTTGTGCTTTTGTTGATCATTAGTTAGTATGAGATATACTTGTCTTATCAATTTATATTCTATGTCTGATATTTGGTTTTGTTGTTATTATGAGGCACTTCATTTAATTAGAAGGAAACATATCTCTTAAGAATAAACAATAATAATCTATTAAGTTTATTGAATGGCTTAATTATGATTACATCACATTGTACATTTTACTTTATTGATGAAATGATTTTTTTGGAAAAATACAACACATCATTGCATAAATATAGTGAAAAATAACAAAAGTTGTAGTTAAAAATCAATCTTGATGTGGATCAATCCCATGACCATGCTGACCAAACATTTTCCATGCACCAAATTCGAATTCAATCTTAATTTTTTGGTAACCCCCAATATGGATCCTTTGCGTAAATTTTATTTGAGTACTGGGAAAACTTAAGAATCATCTTAAAAATGAGCCGATCCCAGTACTCAACATCTTACTACTTACGACTGAAACATCTTACTGGTGAGATTAGAATGTATATTACAGTTTTACTTTTTTTATGAAATAATTCCTATTTCAAGCAATGCAATAGAGCCCTTCATGAATACATTCAAGGAAT
>Ga0209092_10002236_pt1 | contig 17929 bp, 18 predicted proteins | sample FraStrMetagenome_FD_187446 | JGI IMG/M metagenome (GOLD analysis project Ga0209092, IMG submission 187446) | Marine eukaryotic phytoplankton communities from Arctic Ocean - Fram Strait ARC3M Metagenome (SPAdes) (version 2) | ecosystem: Environmental > Aquatic > Marine > Oceanic | place: Fram...
CAATGAGTTGGGACGACATCGACAAGGCTTCTGTTAATCCAGAGGCCGCAAAAAAGCAGACGGCTAAAAAAAGGTCACAAGCTGCTGACCTAGCTAAAGCATACAATCGTTGCTTCAACTCTGAAGAAGGTAAGCAAGTCATTGCTGATCTACACAAACGATTTATCTACGACAACGACACTTCCTTTGGCTCCCCTAATGCTAATTACGAATCTGCTTACCATAATGGTGAGTCAGGTGTTATTAAATTCATAATCAATCAAATCAATCAAGCAGAAATACTATGACTAAAGAAGTTAAGAAACGTGCCGTAAAGGTAACGCCAAAAGTTCTTATGGGTGATGAGTCTAAGAAGTACCTAGATAAAATTGGCTTTAAGATGGAATGGCTAGATGACTTAGCTAAACAGTATAAGTTTGATAGTTATGATTATGTAGGCAAGTTTTGTGCATTCCGTTGTAATAAGGATGGCAAAAGCGTTGAATGGATCGACGTTAACTCTCTCGCCTTGCTCAATGGACAGCGCAAGTTATGCGAGATAAAACTTAAACACCAACCATTAGGGAAGACGAGAAAGATTATCGACCTACCCTGGGAGAAAATTTAATGTCAGAAGAACAGGCCGCAGTAGAAGAAACAACAAGCGATACCCTGTTAGATCAGTCATCGCCAGAGTTAAGTGAAGGTGAATACTTTTTATCAGAAGGTATCAAGGGTGCAGGCGATATGCCTGAGTGGTACAACCCTACTAAGTACAAGTCTGTTGCAGAACAGGCTAAAGCGTATACAGAATTAGAGAAGAAGTTTGGTGGATTTACAGGCGCACCTAAAGATGGCTATGCTGGCCCTGAAGGTATTGAGTCTGGTGACGCTTTGCTAGAGGAACTTACTGAGTTTGCTAACAAGACTAACATGTCGCAGGACGCATTTAATGATGCTTGGGAACTGTTAACCGCACAATCTGAGGCTGTTGAGCAGGTTGAGCAAGAACAAGAGCTATCTAAGCTAGGTGACAACGCACAGCAACGAATAAAGACTATTGAAGGCTTTATGAAGAACAACATGAGTCCTGAAGACTTTGATGTTGCCCGTGATCTAGTGACTACAGCAGAATCAGTGCAGCTAATTGAGATGCTCGTATCCGCTACAGCGCCTACTAAGCTACCTATTGACGGTGGTGAAAGCCCTACAGGTCTTACATGGTCTGACATTGAGTCTCAGATGTTTAAAAAAGATGAGAATGGTGGTCTTTTGCGTAGCTCTGATAGAAGTCACGAGGCTAAAATACAGAAGATGATGCAAGACTTTGGTGGCGACAGACCGCACCACCGCACTGTTGGTTGATCCAATAGGGGTATTCGGGTTATAATTCGCTCACTGGATACCCTTTCTTTAGGCCCAGTAAATTAGGTTGGACGCTGACCAATTTACTGGGTACTCAGCAAAAACCTTGAAAAAACTTTTTATTACTTACTCTTTTTCGAGGAAATTCTTATGAGTAAAAATCTATCAGCCGTGGCAGTCACGGAATTTGACAGTATGGTTAAACATGCCTATCAGGGCATGGGCCTGCTAAAAGGTGCTGTAACACAGCGCAACAATGTAGTTGGTGACACTTACAAGTTTCGCCGTATGGGTAAAGGTCTTGCTAACCAGAAGTCTACTTCTGACTTGGTAACTCCTATGGATGTGGCGCACGAGTTCAAAACTGCCACTCTAAGCAACTGGAATGCTCCAGAGTACACTGACATGTTTGATGCTCAAGATGTCAACTTTGATGAGAAGCAAGAACTAGCAAACACTATTGCTGGCGCTCTTGGTCGCCGTACTGACCAGCTTGTTATCGACGCTATGGATGCTTCTACTCCTCTGACAGCCACTATTGGTACTAACGTAGGCGGTAACGCTTCTAACCTAAACATGGCTAAAGTAATTAAAGCCCAGGTTGAACTGCGTGACCAAGGTGTTCCTAACTCTGATCTGTTTGCTGCTGTTAACGCACTAGGTCTAGGTGGGTTGTTGAACGATGAACTAGCAACTTCTTCTGACTATCAGGCTATTAAAGCACTCGTAAACGGTGACGTTGACACTCTGGCTGGCTTCAAGTTTGTAATTCTTGAGTCTCGCGTAGAGGGTGGACTGACTGTTGCTGCTAACGTAGTTGACTCTTACTTCTTCCAGCGTCCTGCTGTTGGCCTAGCCATCGGTATCGACATGAAGACTGAGATCGACTGGGTTGCCGAGCGTACTTCTTGGTTGTGTAACGGCATGCTGAAGGCTGGCTCTGTTGTTCGCGATGAAGGCGGTCTGGTTAAAGTTCAATACACTCAAACTGCATAAGGAGAATTAGATATGGCTTTTGCACGAGATGGTTTATGCCGCATTGGCGGTTCTGGAAATGGTGGTTCTACTTGGCAGTACACTTCTACTGATGCTAAGGCTGTTATTGATAACGCAGATTATTTTCTTGCGGCTATCAATGAGTTAAGCATTGGTGATTTGATTATCTGTAAAGACACCACTACTGCTACAGCACCAGTAGTACACTTGACGTACATTAAGACTCAAACCGCTACAAGCATTACTGCGGCTGGTGGTCTTTTAATCACTGCGTAAAACTGACTGGGGGCTTCGGCCCCCTTTCTTACTGAGGTTAGTATGGCAGAGAAAATTAAGTTAATTTCTAACGCCTTGATTTTGATTGGCGATCTGCCTGTCACATCATTAAGTGGTAACACACGCGCAGAAACAGTAGCTAACAACTTGTACGACAACATAGTACAGGCTGAAATGTCCAAGTATCGCTGGGGCTTTGCTCGACGATTAGCGCAGTTAGCCCTTACTACCGAGACTCCAGTAGGTAATGACTACAAGAATATCTATCAGCTTCCTGCTGACCTGATTAACGTAGTTAAGTTAGACCCTGCAATACAATACAGAATCTATGGCGACAAGGTGTATGCTAATACATCTGGGCCTTTGTACGTTGATTACATAGCAAACGTAGCTGAAGCTGAATGGCCTGTCTACTTTGCTAAGATGATTGAGTACGCACTAGCAATGGACTTTGCCCCATCTATTAGGGACAGTGCTGCATCAGCGCAGATTAACGCTGCTAAGTACGAGAACGCTTCCCGTATGGCGCGTTATACTGACTCACAACAATATCCAACGGAGCCGCTTAGAAGCCAACCATTTATTAATGTGAGGTACTAATGGCTAGTTCACAATTCCTGCAAAGCAGCTTTACTAGCGGTGAGTTATCTCCTCTATTAAGAGGTCGTACAGACCTTAATCAATACTATGCTGGCGTACAGACTGCTGACAATGTAGTTATTGTTCCGCAGGGCGGGATGAAAAGAAGGCCAGGCACTGAGCATATTGATGAGCCTTTAGCTATTATATCCCCTTACCTTACTGGCACATTTACTCCAACAATGCCCAATGGCGGCACACCAGCTAATATAAACGACTTTAACCCTGCCACCGTAGGGCTGACTACTACTAGCATAGGAACGTCCGGCACAGGGTCAACAGAGTACGTTGTAGCTCAATACAATATGAGCGGCATTAGTTCTGGCATGCGTTTTATTGATGTGCTGGATATGCAGCTAAATGTTAATAATTCAGACACGGCTCTATTTAGAGTGCAAACCTCTTCTAATGGCAGTACCTGGGTTACTCAAGAAACGCTTACAGTTACATATATTGCAAAGTCATACAGAATAAAAATTACTGATACTATTGCTACGCCGTATGTGCGATTAGTAAGGCAAGGTGACACTGGCGACTTAGGTACGCAGACCGTTACATTAAGTGAGTTGAATGTATTTTTTGAAACTACAACAACATCTGATGTTAAGACATTTGACTTTAGCGTTGAGTCTGATCGACATTACATTTGTGTAGCTACAGGGGGTGCAGATACTACACCTTCATACGGCAATATGGCGTTTTATCGTATTCCACATGCAGGCTCTGCTAGCACTGTATTAGTGGGCAATATTCCCTTGCCATACAAGTCTACTGAAATATTTGCGTTGCGTGATGCTCAGACAGAAAACATCATGCTATTGTTCCACGAGGAACATCCAGCAAAAAGAGTTATTAACAGCGGCCATACCGTAACGTCTGGCAATGATTCTTTATTCCAAGTAGACAGTATTCCTTTTTCTAACGTGCCACAGTTTGACTTTGATGACGCGCAAAGTCCTACGCCTGTAAATGATGTGCAAGTGTTAACATTTGGAAGTCATGTGAAGACAGGTGACACATATCAAATTGATGTAGAAGGCATATTAAGCAAAAACATTACGTTTGCTGGTGATACTACGGCTGACCAACAAAGTTCAACCGCATTTAATTTACAAAGAAATTTGCAAGACATGCCTGTGTATGGTGAAACAGGTGTAGCAGTTACACGCACCGGTATCAAGCAGTACACCATTACCGTTAGTGGCGAGTCTGCTAAGGACTTTGAGCTATATACTGGTTTCCCTACAAGCGGTATTAGTAACGCCAACCAAACATTAGCCTTTACAAAAAGCCAAAATGGTTCCCCAAGAAAAGAAGATGTATGGAGTGCTACACGAGGCTATCCTAAGATGGGTACATTCCACGCTGGTAGACTGTGGCTAGGCGGTACTAAGTCTAAGCAGCAAAGCCTATTTGCATCTAAGTCAGGCTCTTTCTTTGATTATTTCTTCCAAGAAGGTGACGATGACGAGGGTATTTTTGTAACTTTGACTAACAGAGTGCAGACAGAAATCGTAGACATTAACTCTGACCGTGGGTTGCAAGTGTTTACCACAGGTGGTGAGTTTTTAGTTAAGGGTAATACTCCAGGAACTATAGACATTGTATCTCAAACGCAACATGGTTCTGCTTACTTAGAATCTAAGTCCCTAGATGGCGCTGCATTATTTATAGATCAAAATGGTCAAACACTTCGCCAGTTTGTGTTTAACTTTAATGAAGACGCTTATACATCTAACGACATCTCTGTACTCTCTTCTCAGTTAATTGACCAGCCTAAAGATGTAGCCGTGTTATCAGGCACCACATCAGAAGACTCTAACTGGGTTTTTATTATTAACCAAGATGGTAACGGTGCCGTACTTAATACGGTACGCGCACAGGATATTAATGGCTTTACACGCTGGACTAGTGCAGACAGTGGATATTATTTAACTGGCATTGCAGTTCCGTTACAGCTTGTATCTGCATCTACCGTTAAGAACGAACTGTACCTAATTAACAAGTTTGCTGGCGGTACTAGCTTTAGATACTCATTAGAACGCTGGTCTTTTGATCACTTGTTAGATTCATCAGTCAAAATGACTAACGTGTCTTCAACAACTGTACAGCTTCCAGACGATCATTTACGTTTAGCTGAAGTAAATGTTATTGGTAACGGCAACAACCTTGATAAGCGTATTGTATCAGCGACAGGGCAGATTACACTAACAGCAGAAGAGTTGTCAGGTGGTAACTTAGACCTAGAGGTAGGACTTAACTTTGTACCAAAAGTAGTACCTATGCCTCTAAACACTAGCACAAAAGCAAGCGCAGAGAATGCAATGCGCGAAAAACGAATTAACCGCATGAATATACGCATGTATGAAAGTGCTGGTGTGTTTATAGATGGCAATCCTGTAGCTGTAAGGAACTTTGACGTTGCTGCAAATAGCCCGTTAGGTACACCGTTTGAGGTAAGAACTGGTATTATACAAGACAACAATGGTGGTAAAGGCTGGGGTATTGACGTAGTACCTGAAATTACAGTGCCAGACGCTGCTCCTTTCCATTTACAGGCGATAGAGTACGAGGTTGAGTCATCGTGAACCTAGCAGTACAAGACAAGATATATGCGCTTCAGGATACCCTTAAAGAGTACCCTAAAGCTGATGTCACTGTACGCCATCATTTCTCAGATGGTATGTATGCTAGAGAGATGTTTATGCCTGCTCAGACCTGTGTAGTAGGTGCAAAGCATAAGACCCGCCATTTCTACAGTGTATTAAATGGTAAGTGTTCTGTTGTTAGCGTACATGAGCGAGAAGATATTACTGGGCCATTCTTAGGTGAGACATTGCCTGGAACTAAAAGAGTTATCTATGCACACACAGACTGTACATGGATTACTTTTCACCCAACTGAATTAACTGATATAGATGAATTAGAACAGGCTCTGGTTGAGCCGGAGGTAGTGTAATGGCTTTTGCAGTAATAGCAGCGTATGCGGCTCTAGCAGGAACGGCTGTAAATCTTTATGGAACTATTCAAGCGGGTAAAGCCGCAGAAGATGCCGCTAAAGAGCAGGCAAGGCAAGAAAAAATACAGGCCGAGTCAGAAGAGTTAGCGCGTAGAGAAGAGCTTAACAAACAGTTAGCTGCACAAAATGCTGCTATGGCTGCTAGTGGTGTTGCCACAGAAGGCACTCCGGCTAGTATTTCCTTAGAGTCAGCTAAAACTATAAGCCAAAGTGAAGGCATGATTTCTTTAAGTGGCAAGCTGGCAAGAGCGCAAACTGTTAGGGCTGGTAAAACAGCTAAATCGGCTGCTTACACTAAGGCAGTAGGTACGTTGTTAAGTAACTCAGCGGCAACTGCTAATAATGTCAATACTATTAAAGAAGGGTAACTGATGGCTATAAAACCCATAAAAAGATATGGCGGCTTTACTCCTACTGGTATAGACACCTCTGGCGTTAAAAGAATGGAGGCGTTAGCAGGGCTGGGTGCTACTGCATCAGAAACATTTTCTGCAATAGGCGAGAAAATAGCTATTGCTAAGGCACCTGAAAAAGCTAAAAAAGCCATTGATGAGGCAACTACTGTTGACCCTGTAACTGGTGAGGTTACTCGTGAAAAGATAGAGATGAAAAGTGGCTTTGGATGGGGTGACGCTGCATACAACGAGCAAATAGCAGTGCATGATGAGGCTATTAGACAGCAGTATTTAGATGGCGTTGACCGTAATGCTCAGACTACTTTAAACAGGCTGTTTGATGAAAACAAAGATAACCCAGAACAATTTAATGCGTTAGCTAGAGAGGCTGCAAAAGGCATTGTTTCTGGTGTTAGTCCTGAATACCAAGGTCTTGTTGGCGATTCGCTTACCAGCTCTATCTTTAATAACACAGAAAAACTGCGATCAGACAAACGTGCTAATGACATTACTGCAACCATACAAACAGGCAAAGAATCATTAGGCGCAATTACCAACGAAATTACGGCTGCTGCGGCTGCTGGTGAAGACCCAACTGATCTTGTAAGCAAGGCTCGATTAAGGATAGAAAGTCTTAGCAAATTGTCTCCAGAGCAAGCTCGTCTACAAGATAGCAGGTTAAAGGAGTTAGAGAGAAGCATTTATGAGGCTAAAGTATCTGGCGACCTAAACCGCATTGCTGAAGGTGAAGGCGGTGCATCAGCAGCGTATGCCAAGATAGTAGAGCTAGAGAACAACCCCAAGAAAGGTTATGGGAACGAGGAATGGCAAGCATTTATACAGAACCGCAAGGTTGAAGTTGGCCGTACAGATACGTTGCTTACTGCAAGTAAAGGAGTTGCTACAGCAGAGTTTAAAGCTGACGTAACTGAATACCAGAACAAAGCACAACTAGGGTTTGAAATAACCGAGTCAGAGCGTATTGAGATGACAGCAAAAGTAGCTGGCACTCCGTATGAGTCAGGCGTTGCTATGGCTAATCAAATGGCTGAGTTCTCTGTCCAGCCTCAAGCTAAAAGAAATGCTCTAATTGCTGCTGCACAAAATTCTGGCAACGCTACCTTAACCCAAGAATTGTTAAGATTAGACGATCGTTTGCGAAGTGAAGTAGCTAACGATGCGTTTGGGCTAGGCATTAAACAAGGCTATGTTGAGTACACTGCTCTCAACTTAATGCAGTTAGCAGATGATCCAACTACGCCTATTGATGAGCGTCAAGAAACAATATCGGCATTAAATGCGCGTAAAGAATCTGCCAGCAAATTAAGCGAGATATATGGAACTAATGTATCTGTGCTTACAAAGCAAGAAGCGGCCACACTATCGGCAGCATTACCTGGAATGAATGTAGCACAAAAACTATCTTTATCTGAGGTGTTTGGTTCTACATCTGGGCTGTGGGCGCAAATAGCACAAGACAATAGCGCAGGGGCATTTGCTCAGGTATCAGCACTGGGTGACGAAACTGTAGCAAGAACAGTGTTTATGGGCCAAGAAGCTATAGCGACTGATAAAACATTAGCGGTAACTGGTAATGACCTTAACGATGCCAATGACATACTTGATGATGTAGTAGGCAGTGTATATGGTAATTTTGATAAGGCATCTGTACGCGAGGCTGCGCTAAATTATTATTACGGTAGCAATCCTGGTAGGGGCGTTTTAGATCAGAATCAATGGAAAGCATCTATACAGGCTGTTACTGGAGGCATTGAAAAAGTGCGCGGGGTGCCAACACAGCTTACAGGGGTTGGCGTAAACAAAGTTAGCGGCAGAGACTTAGATTTGTACTTTAGCTCTTTTACTGCTGATAACCTTGAAGACATGAACATAAAACAAATTACATCAGAAGTTACACAAACTTACACAAGCTCTGTTAGAGACTTTTCGCAAGTATTTCAACAAAATCAAACATTAGACAATTTAGCTCACGGAAGGATTGAGGCCGTAGCAGGGCAAGGCAATTATGTTATTGTGCAAGGAAACGGAGTTGTTACAAAACTTGACGGGACAGACATGATATTTAACGTCACAAAAGACAAAATTGAAGCTATGAAAGGAACTGCACGAGGTAAAGCAATGCAAGGCACAATCACCGCCAATCTTTACGGGCAGCAACAAAGCACACAAGCAGATGAAGCATTAGGAGCATTCTTAGGCGGCCCTAAATAATGCCCATACTGTCTTCAGTTGATCAACAAAACAAAATGCTTGGGTATGTGCCTGAGTACGCAACTAATGCGCCTACATTTGCTGACACTGTATCAGCAAGTTTTTCTTTTGTTCGTGATGAAGAGCTATCTATATCCTCTAGTTTTTACAATGAAGGCTATTACAACCGAAGGCGTGATTTAAAAAACTTATCTGATGAAGGGTTTGACGTAGACAAATACATAGATAGTGCAGGCATTATTGATTATGACCGCATATCTACAGCTACGGAAGGGCGAGTAAAAACTGATCTCGAATTGTATCGAGAGCGCAATGACATATTGCGTAAGCGCAGAGAAGAAAACCAAGACGTAATGGCTAGAGGTAGTGGCCTTGCTCAGTTCTTTGGCATGACTGCGGGATATATGACTGACCCTGTTAACATAGCAACTTTGCCTATTGGTACTATTGCTACTGCTGGTAAAGGAATGAGCGTACTGTCACAAGCCTTGATGAGTGCTAGGAACACAGCGGCAGTTGCAGTGGCCTCAGAAGCCGCTATACAACCATTCGTCTACAAGCATAAACAAGACATTGACTCTCCCTACGACATGGATGACTCTATTAAGGCAATCGCTTATGCAGCAGGCGGTAGCGCCTTACTTGGTGGTGCGTTAGGAGGCATATCTGGCTACCTAAGAAAGTTGACAGAAGACGCATCGAGTGCGTTGTCTGTATTCCCAGAAGCCCCATTCGCCTTTAAGCCTGTCGTTATAAATGGCAAGAAAGCTATTGCTCCTACATTTGAGAATATAGAAGCATTTAAGGCGCAGTTAATAGTAGAAGCAAAGACCAAGTTAGTAGGCGCGGCTGGTGAAAAGTTAAATAGAGGGCAAGTTAAAACACTCCGTACCGAACTTAATCAGTTAGAGTTTGATCTTAAAAAAGCCGACAAACCGCCAGTTAATGTTGTAGCTAAGAAAGGTGAATCAACTAGAGTTGCTAAAAAAAGAGTACAACAAGAAGAGAAAGCTAGAATACAAGCTAGAATTGATAGGGTTAAGGCAGAGCTGGCTCGCACTGACGTTGCTGCAAAAGCAGAAGCTGAAATTAGCCGTTTAGAGCAGGGCATATTACCTGAAGCTGCACAAAAGCAACTTGATGACTTTATACTTCAGAAGACTACGCCAGAAGGTGAATCTATTTTCTTGTTGGCGCGATGGGCTGAAGTTGTGGGTAAGCAAAAAGGATTCCGAGAGCATGAAGTATTTTTGGGCGCTTTTAAGAAGTCGTTTGATGAAGCCGACAGTAGTTTTCCTAAAGCTTTAGACAACTTGGAAGGGGTAGACATAAAAGCTGTAGGGCTGAAGGCTATTGATGAAAGACTAGCTGAAATGAAATCTGCTGACGCAAATGCTAGTGACATTGAAAAGCTACAAAAGTTGCGCGACAGAATAGCCTCTGAAGAAGGTGACGGAAAAGATTTGCTAAAAGCTGTTAACCAAGAAAACATCAAATTGGATGCAGACATTATTCGTGAGAACGAACTCTTCAGACAGCAAATGGATGATTACACTGTTACTCAGGATATGTTTGTTGGGCCTCCTAAACCGCCTGCTCCTAGAGCTAAAGCAACTAACCTAGAAAGAAACGCATTAGATGCTGACGGAATAGGCAAGAACTTCGATGAAGACATGGCTAACTACAATAACTTGGACACTAGGTACGCTATTGTGGACGGTAAGTTAGTAGATGGTGAGCAAGTCATCAAAGAGCTAGATGATGATCTTGATGGCCTAGAATCAATAATGAGGTGTTCAGTTGGCTAGTTTTGATTACTGTATAGATCAAGCCCTTAAAGGGGGCAAGATCAACAAGAGTGTTGCGGAAGAGATTAAGCAGGCGCAAGACCCTGAAGCGGCCATACAAGAACTGGCAGCTAACTACAGCCGTGTTAAACGTGAAAAGCTAGTAGATGCTGTTCGTATAGCCGTTAACATGGAGAAGATGCAGAGCCATCCTAACGGGGCTGTAGCAGGCTTACAGGCTTTGCTGTCGCGTGACATTAAGATGAAGGCAGGGTATGCCAACATTGATTACTTAGCTAAGACGTATGAGAAGAAGTTCCTAGCGCAGTTTGGTGATGGCCTGTCCATCTTCAGAACTCGTATGTTTGGCCTGTCGCAAGATGAAGAAGGTCTTAGAAAGTTTGTCAGGGCTGTATATGGCGAGTCTGTTGATGACCCTGAGATTATGAAGGCTGCTAAGTCGTGGCTAGAAGTGGCTGAAGACATGCGTGTTACCTTTAACTCTAAGGGCGGCAGTATTAGCAAGAACGAGAACTGGCTGTTCCCACAGAACCATGACATACGCGCCATTACTAAGGCAGGTAAAGAGGAGTGGATAGCGTACATTAGCAATCGTTTAGATCGAAACAAGATGCTAGATGATGCAGGCGAAAAACTAGACGATACGCAGCTCGCAGAATCATTGTCCTATGTGTACGACACTATCACTTCTGGCGGCATGAACAAAGCGCAAGGGCTGACAATACCTAGAGGGTTGGGTAGAAAGCTATCTAGGAAAGGGTCTGAAGAACGGTTCCTGTACTTTAACAAAGCTGATGATTGGCTGAGTTACCAGAACACGTTTGGCAAGGGTGATCCATTGACTACCTTAACCGATCACATTATGGCTAGGTCAAATGACATAGCGTTGGTAGAGACACTAGGGACGAATCCTAGAGTTATGTATGACGCGCTGAAGAACCAGGCCAAGCAACTACAAGCGCAATCAGGCAAGGCAGCAAGTGAGCCTGCGGTAGCCCTGATGGACGCAACATACAAAACTGTAAGCGGGGAAATAAATGGTGGAGATTTTCTTACTCTTGCTGATGGTGTTCAGTTTGTTAGGAATATTCAGGTAGCATCTAAGCTAGGTGGCGCATTCTTAGCATCGTTTACGGACGTTGCTACATCTGCCCTTACATCGCACTACAATGGCATGTCTGCTACTAAAGTATTTAAGCGTCACATGCAGTTGTTTGCTGCTGGAACTGAAGAAGACCGCAAAGCATTAGCTAGAATGGGTCTGATCTTTGATACATGGACAGGTAGAGCGCATTCGCAAAACAGGTTCTCGGATACCTATGGTACAGGAGCCAGTGCTAAAACAGCAGAAGTTGTATTAAGGGCGTCAGCACTAGAGCCTTGGACTGAGGCTGGGCGCAAAGCATTTGGTATGGAGTTTGCAGGGCTGTTGTCTGATAACTTCAGCAAGCAGATGGATCAGCTAGACCCGTCATTGCTCAAAGGCTTTGAGACATACGGGATTACTAAAGAAGACTGGGATGCCTTTAGAAAGACTGGCACTGTAGATATACGCGGCTCTAAGTTCGCTGATCTTACCAAAGATAAGAGCATGAAGTTTCATCGCATGATTCTGACTGAGACTGACTTTGCTGTGCCAACGCCAGACGCTAGAGTGCGAGCAATCGCTACAGGTGGCCTAGAGCGAGGTACAGTGTGGGGTCAAATATCGCGTTCAGCTATGATGATCAAGTCATTCCCTATCACCATGATTACTACGCATTTATATCGTGGAGCAACGCAGGCTACAACAGCAGGCAGAGTAGGCTATCTATCAACCCTAATGGGTGCTACAACTCTTATGGGTGCGTTTGCTATGCAGGCAAAAGATGCAGCTAAAGGCAGAGAGCCTAGAGACTTAGATGGTGGCTTCTGGGCGCAAGCATTAACACAGGGTGGTGGTTTAGGGTTGTTCGGTGACTTTATCCTATCTGACGTTAATAGGTATGGACAAGGCTTTGCTATGACTGTGGCTGGCCCTATGGCTAGTTTTGCTAATGATACATTTGACCTGACCTTTGGTAATCTTGCAGAGATCGTCAAGGGAGAAGAGACTAACATACTGGGTGAGGGTGTTAAGTATCTTGAGGATATTAGTCCTGGCACTTGGCAGACACAGTTGATGATAGATTCGTTCTACGATAACTGGAGAACTATGGCAGACCCTGACTACGAGAAGACCCTTAACCAAATTCGCAGACGCAGAATGAAAGAATACAACCAAGGCTACTGGTGGGCGCCAGGTGAGACTCCAGTCGAGGCTCTTTCAGAATGATCTATAACCTTGTATGTAGTATAATTAGCACAATTATTGGGGTGCAGAAATGACAGTAACAGCAGCAACAACTAGGAACGATTACGTTGCCACAAATGGGCAGACGGTATTCCCGTACACGTTTACTGCCCTAGCAGACGGTGATATAAAAGTCCTAAAGAACGGTACAGCCTTAACGCTGGGCGGCTCTAATGACTACACCCTGAGTGGAGTAGGCACATACGGTGGTAATGTTACGTTAACTAGTGGTGCTACTACTGGTGACAAGATAGCTATCTACCTAGATATGGACTTAGCCCGTACAACTACCTACCAGAACAGCGGTGATTTCCTAGCCTTAGACGTTAACGGTGACTTTGATAAGTTGTGGTTAGCACTACAGCAGGGCGCAACGGACGCAGAAGTTGCTGTAAGGCGACCTCTAGCCGATCCTAATACAATCAATATGGAGCTACCAGTAGCTGCTGATCGCGCTAATAAGCTGCTTTCCTTTGACAGTACGGGACAGCCTGAAGCGTTTGATTTATCAGCATCTCCGAACAATGCTACTGGTGTTATCTATCAGCATAATGCAGGCGCACAAAGCCAGTCATTACAGACCGTAGATGAAAGGTTAGCTAGAACTATTTACGTTGAGGGATTTGGCGCAAAGGGTGATGGCGTTACTGACGACACTTCAGCTATTCAGGCAGCAATTAATTATGCGTTTAGTCTGTCTACAGCTAAGGACACTATCCTAAAGAAAGGTGGTGTGCGCCTGAAGTTTGGCTCTCGTAAAGTTTACAAAACATCTAGCATACTAGACTTTGGCGGTAGCATTGTAGGCGGCACAGGCCAGGCAGGATGTCGTATAAATGTTGATTTCGGGCACTCTACCATTACTCCTGGAGCGCATGACTGTATGCGCCTGTGGGGGCAGAACGCTACGTTCCAGAACCTAACTATTGATTACTCGTTTAGCCGTACTAGCTACACAGAGGGCGGCGTTACCATCCCCGCTATTGATCCTATCAACACGCAGGATCAAGTGTATGCAGCACAGCCTACGGGTATATTGTTAAACCCTTTGGCTGCTAACGTACCTTCAAGCGGAGCATCTACATCATTTAATAACTACAAGAACATTGTGGTTAACCGTGCGTACAGAGGCTTTGAGCTAGAGACTGGCACAGCATTCATGTTTAAGAATCGCTTTATTGAATGTGATGTTAATGGCGCTCTTAATTATGCTTGGTATTTACACTCTGCTCCTACTGCTGGGCAGTCTACTACTAACGTATGGGAGTCTTGCCACGTTTCTGCTAAGGATGCAGGGGTAGATTCTGACGTTACTGTTGGTAGTAGTTCATACAACTGTATTCAAACGCATGTACCTTCTGCGGCTACTAAGCCAGGCACAGGTGGAAGTTGGACAAGCTACTGGTATTTAAACCCATTAGCCAGCGGTAAGCCTGCGTGGAGTGTAAGCAAGCCTAGATACTATGAAGACGGTAAAGGTTGGTATCTGTTTAACCTAAGCGTATCTACCTTCCAAGGTGGTTGTGCGTTTGATGGTGGCAACAATAGAGAGAACGGCAACATTATCTCTAGCAATCAACAAGGTCTGATCATTACTGGCGGGTTCCACCTAGAGGTTTACCAGTCTGTTGTTGACACGACTTACCCTATAGACATTAAACAGGGCGACATACACATTGACATGCTGTATATGCCTGCTGCTTATCTTGTTGCACCTACTAACAACATTCTTATTGGCTCATCTACGGGGACTGCTAGACGCGCATACATAGAGAACTTGTACAACTATACCCCTTCTGTCTCTACCACTTCGTTAAACGTGGTAGATGTAGATCAGTTTAGGTTCGTAAAGCTGGGCTTAGGCATTAGTGGTTCAGAGATTATTTCTCCTGTTTCCAGTAACACTCGCCTACTGCCTAGTGACTACTACATACCAGAGCGACAAGTAACTAGCCGCGACCAGTTTGAGAACATTACGGAGTACGGTGGTACTAACAGCACTGTTACACCTACATCAAGAGAAAGCGGTAAAGTCTTTAGACAGAACTCTACAGGTAATTTAATTATTAACCTGAACTCTACATGTGACATAGGTACGATCTTCAAGGGCTACACTAACAACTCTACAGGTGGTGCTACAGGCACTACTACCATGAACGCTGCGACTGGTAATGTATGGGGGCCAACTGTTGCTAAGAATGGTGAGACTATCTGTGCTAGGAAAGAAAGTTCAGGCACATGGAGAACATGGATAGAGCCTACACAGAACCTACATGCAGCTTATGTAGGGAATAGACTGCAAGAGTTTTTGGTAGCAGCTTTGCCAGCAGCCTCTGTTTACGCAGGCCACATGGTTGCAGTAACAAACGAAACAGGCGGGTATGTTCCTGCATTTAGTGATGGCACAAACTGGCGTAGAGTTACTGACCGCGCTGTAGTTTCCTAAGAGGATTTATAATGGCACTTACAAAAGATTTAACTGAAACAAAAACAGGCTACACAGGAACCCTGGTCGCATCAGATGTTTACTTTAAGGTAACACTGATACATGGAACCAAGGAAGAGATGGCCTATGAAGTAACAGGCACCAGCGAAGATGGCGAGACTATGTTTGTAAAGACATTCTCATTTGTACCTTCTGTTGGTGACGATGCTGATAACTTCATTAAGCAAGCATACGAACATGCCAAGACATTGGCTGACTTTACTGGCGCGGCAGACGCTTAACAATTTACTAAGAGGTTTTATAATGGCTAATCCATTTGAAGGTGTAAGCGGTCAGTTAAATGGCAGTGTTTACGATATGGTTCCCGTCACTCCTGCTGACGGTTCTGATAACTTAGGTGCTGATAACATTGCTATTGGCTTGTACATAACAGGTGAAGGCAACGTTACATTCCACAACAAGGATGGTGTATCTCGTACAGTTACTGTACCTAATAACTTCTATCTGATTTGCTCTATTAAGCGAGTCCTGAGTACAGGCACTACTGCCACTGGTATACACGCCCTGGTGCTGTAATGATTAGCGCAAATGTGAGTGCCTTCTCTATCGGTAAGGCTGTTGGTCGTGGTGGTGCTGGCTCTGTTCCTTTCTCTGCTTCTTGGGCTGTTGTGGCAGGAGGTGGCGGTGGTGGAACGGGGGGCAACTCTGGCGGTGCGGGTGCAGGAGGAATGCTTGAAGGAACTACTACAATAGCAACGGCAATCGCTTATCAAATAACCATAGGCGCTGGTGGCGCTAGAGGAAGCTCCTCTCCTGCTTCTGGATCAAATGGAGCATCGTCTATTTTAGGGGATGGTGCTGGAGGAGCGATTGCTACTACGGTTGGCGGCGGTGGAGGCGGTAGTTTTGATTCAGAAACGGTAGCGCAAGATGGCGGCTCTGGCGGCGGCACGGCGTTTAATCGAGGCAATGGGTTGCAAGGTAGTGGAACATCAGGGCAAGGTAATGATGGCGGTCATGGTGGCACTTTCGGTGGCCCAGCTTACGGGGCAGGCGGTGGTGGTGGTAAAAATGCGGTTGGTAGCAATGGAAATTCTACTCGTGCTGGGTATGGTGGTGCTGGCAAAGCCATTGTTTTAGGAGGAACGACAGTTAAAACTGCGGCTGGTGGCGGCGGTGGAGGCGGGAGTGGATATGATGGTGGAGGTCTAGGAGGCAGTGGAGGCGGTGGTAGAGGCGCTGACCAATATCTACAGGCAGTTGCTGGTACTGGGAATACTGGTGGCGGTGGAGGCGGCGGTGGACAATATGAAAATGGTGGCGCAGGTGGCAGTGGATTTTTAGCTATACGTTATCCAAATACTTTTACTGCATCCTTTTCTGGGGGGGTTACTGCAACTACTAGCTCACACGGCTCTGACAAAATTACACAGATTACAGCCGCTGGCCCGTCTGACACAATAACCTTTGGATAATCACTATGGCACACTACGCAGTATTGGATGAAAACAACATAGTCACTCAGGTGTTTGTTGGCAGAGACGAAGGCGAAAAGGACTGGGATTGGGAGTTGTATTACGGTGCAAAGCGCACTAGCTACAACACTCATGGTGGCGTTCACTCTAACGATGGCACTGCCTTCCGCAAGAACTATGCAGGCATAGGCCATACATACGATGCAGGGCGAGACGCTTTCATAGCTCCAAAGCCTTACGATAGTTGGACATTAAACGAAGACACATGCTTGTGGGAGGCTCCTGTTCCATATCCTGAAGAAGGTGTGCATACATGGGATGAAGAAGCTGGCAAGTGGGTCGAAATGGGATTAGATGAATGACCACAGATACTATTACCAGGATGGAAGCCCACGAGAAAGAATGCGCTATTAGATACGCCAACATTGAGAAGAGATTAGATGATGGCAAACATAGGTTTGATAAGCTAGAGCGCATGTTGTGGATGATGTACCCGATGATCATCTCCATATTCGCAGTAACTAAGTGGATACAATAATATGTTGCAAGCACTGATAGGCCCAGTCTCAGGGTTACTAGATAAATTCATAGAAGATAAGGATGCGAAGAATGCACTGGCTCACGAAATATCTACGATGGCAGAGCGACACGCTCAAGAACTGGCTAAAGGACAACTGGAAGTTAATAAGGTCGAAGCTGCCCACAAGAACATGTTTGTTGCAGGCTGGCGTCCCGCTGTTGGCTGGGTCTGTGTTGCTGGTATGGCTGGTAATTTCATTATTATTCCTATGACTAACTTTGGTTTAGCAATAGCTGAGTCCACTGTAGTGATTCCCCTGATTGCCTTGTCTGAGATGATGCCTGTACTGATGGGTATGCTAGGGCTAGGTGCTATGAGAACTGTTGAGAAGACCAAGAAAGTTCAGAGAGACAGGTAGTGCTTGCGGAGATCGCAGCAGCCAATGCT
>Ga0209092_10002237_pt1 | contig 17921 bp, 9 predicted proteins | sample FraStrMetagenome_FD_187446 | JGI IMG/M metagenome (GOLD analysis project Ga0209092, IMG submission 187446) | Marine eukaryotic phytoplankton communities from Arctic Ocean - Fram Strait ARC3M Metagenome (SPAdes) (version 2) | ecosystem: Environmental > Aquatic > Marine > Oceanic | place: Fram...
AAATTTCAAAAAAGGACATTTGAAGCTCATACAAGAAATTTAGATATGGAACTTACTTGATTTCCCCTTTGCCTTTGTAGGTTAAATGGATGAACTGGGGATCAGTTTCTGATCCTCTGGCCACACCCAAATAGGCACCCATACCTCTTTTCTCACATTCTTCCTTTCCTAAAATAGTGCAAGTAATAGTACCATTGCTATCCTCGGCGATTTTACGGGCTGCATTAGCCAAAGACTCTGAGTTCAAAACATTGTGTGGGGCGTTGACGATGTCCTTTGTCAAGTATAATCCCTTGGCTAATTTAACTCCTTCATTCAATTGAGTAGAGACATCTTCAGTTGAGATTGTGGATGACTCTGATACAAATGTCACGTCTGTCAAGTCAGGAATGTTCTTCTTGACTTTATCACTGGTGCGGTAACGGTTATCAGCATACAAGGAGGAGAAGTATTGAGCTGAAACATCCATCATTGCTGGAGAATCACTAACAGAGTCCATGAAGGCTGCGGGGAAAACAATGGAGCAGGACTTGATTTTTTTCTCAGCATTGCAGGTGGTAGCTAGTTGAGAACCCAATTTTTGAGCAGAACCGTCTTCCATATCCTTTTTGGCGGGTCCTAGTCCAACTACGACATATCTAGTTTTCTAATATGTTCAATTGAGGCATTGCATGAGATACATGTGGAACAATCAAGATATTTCATCTTGACCAATATGGGATATGGTACTAGAATCACTCAAAAATATTGTCGTGTCTAAACAAAGAACATGGATATGAATCAAACAGATTTTTCAATGACTTACATTAGCTCTGATGGTAGGCAAAGCTGTACCGAATGCAGCTCCGTTCTTGAATTCTTTTGCATTCTCCATCATAACATCAGTGAACATACCACCCAAGGCTTCATCAAGTTCCTTTAATTTACCTTCCAAAACAGGTGCTGCTTCCTCTCCTTCTTCTTTCTTATCATCATCTTCCTCTTCCGATTCTTCAGGGCCATAAACACCCAAAATAACCAAATCAGAATCATCTACACTCGCTAGATCAGTGGAAACACTCACTGTAGGAGAAGGTAATTCTGTAAATGCCATTGTATCACATGCTTCATCAAAAGTCCATGTCTTGAAAGGAGGGGAACTACTATCGTCACTCATCATGCGTTGAGTACTACTAAAAGGTGTTGAGGATGTTGTCGAAGCTCCGCCACGGGTTGTAAAAGCTGGATGACTTGGAATGAGTCCCCTTTGGTTATTATTTGTAATTGCTGAGGATAAGGCACGATGTCCTCCTGCGCGGAAAAAGATACGTCCAGCGGCATTGAGTTGGAAGGCAGAAGTAAGTCCGAGAGCAGCCATGAGTGTAGTGCTTGAGTAGACAAGACGCATAATTACTTATTGAATGAATTTGCTTTTTGATGTATATGAATGCAATGACACAAGAATAATAATGTGGCACTGAAGAATTCAATAAAAAGAAAATGATGAGCAGAGTGGAAAGCAAAAAGATCAAAACGTACCTGATTGACACCAAAACGTGACGCAAGAAAAAAAGTAATGCCAAAGATCCCAACCAACAAATGATGAGATGGAAAGTACGTAAGTGAAAGTCCGTTTTTCATTTATCTTTTTTGGGTTGGATTTCTCATTTACCCAGCAGTAAACGCAACAAAATAGGCTAATGTTAGATGGAAAAGGCCTACACAAGATTTTTGATTTGGCCTTTTATGGATATCTTGTAGAAATGCTCTTTGTCGTTCACAATACCATGGCTTGATCATACAAACTGCAAGTTCATGAACGGTATATCACAAATGATATTCCTTATTCAGATATGAGAATGATGTGAATTGGGCCTAAAGCCTCCTTGAAAATGGTTATTAGCTTCTATATTATTCATGTTTAATATCTTTTAGTTGTGGGTAAAGCCTGGAATTTTTGTAGGCAAAGAAAATACACAAAAAGAAATAATCTATCCATATCATAAATGAATGCATCTCTACAAGAAATTTACCGGTGTGGCAATCGTTTGTTGAATTCCATTAAAATGATTGACCATAATAAATAGCAGAGATTAGTTGCAATTTGATGGGGAATCTAAAAGCATGTTTTCATCGGGAATTAAGTTTTGAATATTTTATCAACAGAGTTACTTTGGTAATATTTTTGAGCTTGGAGAATCTATCATTCTTTTCAAAGTTTGACTAAAGATTTACATAATGTCCATCATTAACACCTTTTGGATCTTCTTATGATGTGAGCTGTTCTCACTCCTCTCGACTCTCGAGCTCTCACAAATCTATCTCATAAATGTTGATGACGTCATATATACATCTGGTATTCTATGGCTTCCAGATCGGATGCGTCACATTTACATTCTTCGTAGAACTACATTTCATCTTTCTACACGTAAGAATAACGAGCGATAGTTTTTCTGGATATAAAATAATATATCAAATACTCAAAAATCAGCATCAATCCTTCCATTAATTCTTCTTATTGTTCTCATTCATATTTCGTGCAGCAGCAGTCGTATTGCTTCATCATTCCCTTCGTCTCTCCTGCATTACTTTGATATATCATATCATACATAACATACAATTTCGTTTTAAAATGATGAAAGGATTATCGATATGGGCCTTTGCATATATGTTCGGTTCCCTTGAGATAATAACACCGTCCTTAGGTTTCACACTCCCCACAAGTCCCTCCATCAGGAACTCATATGCAACACCATCATCCTTATCACGTTTCGTAGCATCCAAAGAATCCTCCGATACATCTATTGAAACGAAGGATGAGAAACTATGGTGGAAACAATTTCAACTGAAAGATGAAGATCTACCCAAATCAGTCCGAGCTGAGTTTCCTATCCTTGCCAAACCACTCCCATCCAGTGATCCGGAGAAACAAACACCCTTGATTTATCTGGATTCCGCAGCCACTTCTCAAAAACCAAATTATGTGACGAATGCACTTACTCATTATTACGAAACGATCAATTCGAATGTTCATCGAGGTGCACATACATTGTCCCGTGAGGCGACTCAAAAATATGAGGGTGCTCGTGATACCATTGCCTCCTTTATAAATGCGAATAATCGACGAGAAGTTGTCTTTACCTCTGGAGCCACGGAGGCTATTAATTTAGTTGCCATGACGTATGGTAGGAAATTTTTGAAAGAAGGTGATGAAGTGATTGTTACCGTAATGGAACATCATTCCAATATTGTTCCATGGCAAATATTAAAGGAGGAATTAGGGATTGTAGTGAAATTCATCCCGTTGACTTCTGATCAAACCAAGCTAGATGTCGAAGTATTCGAAAACGAATTACTAAGTGAGAAAACAAAATTTGTGTCGATGCAACATGCCTCGAATGTGATGGGTTGCATTCATCCTCTGGAGGATATCATTCCTCTTATCCGGTCCAAAGCTTCTCCGGATTGTAAAATCATGATCGATGCCTGTCAGTCAGTCCCTCATCAACCTGTGGATGTACAACAATACGATATTGACTTTTTAGCCGCATCTGGACATAAAATATGTGGTCCTACTGGAATTGGATTCTTATGGGGAAAAGAAGATATCTTGAATTCCATGCCTCCTTATCAAGGTGGTGGTGAAATGATTGAAGATGTATTTTTGGAATATAGTACCTTTGCGAAAAGTCCTGGACGGTTTGAGGCTGGTACTCCTGCGATCGCTCAAGCGGTGGGATTTGGTGCGGCTTTGGAATATATGAATTCGATTGAGGGTGGTATGGAACGGGTTCATCAATATGAATTGGAATTAGGTCGGTACATGTATCGTCGTATGAAGGAGCTAGAGGGTGTCAGGTTGTTGGGACCCGTTTTGTCAGAGGAGGAGAAAAATGTCGAACGTACCGCTATGGTAGCCTTTGACTGCGAAGGTGTTCATCCATCTGATTTAAGTACTTTTTTGGATATGGAAGGTGTTGCTATTCGAGCAGGTCATCATTGTTGTCAGCCCTTGCATAGAGAATTAGGGCTAAGCCATTCGGCAAGAGCTAGTTTGTATTTTTATAATACGAAACAGGATGTGGATATTTTTATTGAGAAATTGCAAGAAACCTTAGATTTCTTTAGAGGGACTGTATCGGGTGCTGGTGATGGAATATTGGGAACTGGTGAAAAAGATGATGATATTTTTATCTAAGATTATGTTGAATGATATATTAGTCAGATCAACTTTATAGAGTATAAATATGGATACGCTACAAGTATAACAGCAGCAGGATGTCTCATTAATATATTCATTTCCTTTTTACTTCAGGTACATTTTTAACATACTTTCATTAGTTATTTCTTTGCTTTGAAATAATCTGAAATCATTTATAATACATGAACTGTTCCACTACCTATTTACTCGATCTTTGTCATCCTATTTTCATTGTGTGCTTGTCAACATCATTCAGCAGCAGGTTCATCCATAAAGGTATCCTCTATCAAAAATAACAGGATGTCAAATTTTTAACCGTACAGTACGTTACAACGTGCCCTTAGTACGATGATATGAAAAACATTTATTTACTCCCATGCACAGATGCAAGAAAGTGTTATTACTTCTATCCATTGACCTCAAATTGTACAGACTTTGCAACACAAATCATTTGCATTCCCATCATTAATCGAAAAAAATTCATACAATGGGGGCAAAGGAGACCCAACCCGTTATAACTCCCACTGACAAAAACGATGTTGACATGGTAGATAAGGAATCATCATCTCCTACAACAAAAGAAGGAACCAATACAGAATCAACAGACACGAACGTCATGACGCCATTGAAAAAGATACCCTTCAAGGACTCCGTGTTAGTCTACATTCCTATGTCTGTGACAGCCGATTTGGGTATTGCAATGCGACGAACACGTACAAAACGCCTTGCGAAATTACGGAAGCTTTATCCCGCGCTCATGGAATCACTGGAAAGTTCCAACGCCACGGCGAATCAACAAGATCCAACCGAATCTGCGCCCGATCCAACGAAGGATCCTAAAAATGGGGATGATAATTTGGAGGAGAAAAATACTTTGTCAACCTCCATGACAAGTCCATCAACTTCGAAGGACACCACAAAGAGTACAAAAGTTGGGAAACATGATAATGTGCCAAGAAGAGAGCAATACGCTTCTGTTTTGGATTATTTAGAAGCTAAATATGTGAGAGGGGTTATGTTAGATGATATTGATGAAAAGATTCAGAAAAAGAAGGATTTAAAGAAACAGCAAAGACAAGAAAAAAAACTACTTATGAAGAAGAAGAAGCGAAAGAAGAAATTATTGAAATTGAAGAAGAAGAAAATGATAGAACAGAAAGGAGAAAATGGTGAAGGACAAGAAGAGAAAGAAGGTGGCGGTGAAGATGAAGACAGAAGTTTAGGAAGTCTAAGTAGTCAGGGTAGTAATCTTGGCGATATTGACGATGCAGATTTAGATATATCTGAGGATGATGTAAGTGACAAAGAAGAGAACCTAGACGATGACGATGATGATATACTTTCTGAAAGTGATGATGGTACAGGATCCTGTTATAGTGAAACATCTGGATTCCTTGATGATACTTTACTGCGCACATCTGTTGCAGAACAAGTGATGGCATCTTCATTTTATGGCGCGACGAGATTGCAAGCTGAATCAAAAAAATCTTCGAAAAAGTTAGAAAACGATGAAGAGGAAGAAAACTTGGACGATGGGTTCTTTGTCAACGTTGGAAATTTGGAAATGGTAGATGGTTTCGATGACACGGAAGCAGCTGATATTGATTTCGACTTATTGGATACTCTCAATAACCCAAAAAAGAAGACCAAATCAAAGAAGAAAGACAAAGACAATACAAATTCAAAAGAAAAGGATAAGGGTGGTAAACCAGATGGTGGAAATGGAAAAACCAAAAAATCTTCAACATCAGATAAGAAAAAGTCAAAAGGAAGCAGCAAAACTGCTAATAAATCACCGACCAATGATAAGGTATTAGGCAACGATGAACCAATCAGTGCGTTGAAAAAGAAACGAAAAAATCCATCATCTGCAGGAACGAAAGGTGTAGGATCAACCAAAAAGAAAATCAAAAAGATTTCACTCTCATCTTCCGTAAAGAGCAACAAAAGCAGTACTAATAGTCTTAGCAGTAAAAGCAGCAATGATGGCAGCGATACGAAAACCAAAAAGAGTGAACAAAAGAGTAAGAAAGGTACTGAAGAAGTCACGCTTCCTCCTGAAATTCAAGAAATTAGAGAGCAGTGTAATCTATTGAAAAAAGACATGAAACGACTGTATCAAAAAGTCGTAAAGGAAGTCAAAAAGATGCCTCCTGAAAATTTTCCACCAAAAAAAAAGAGAAAAAAAGAAACTATCAAAGTATCAATTACGATTCCACAGAATAAAAAACCGGGAGATGAGATTCAATTTCAGTAAGTTGCATCTCATACTATAAATGTATGATCAGTTTATTTTGTATACATTTCTAAAATACATATTTTTGCAAACTCTAGGAATCCTCGAGTTCCAGGGCAAAGACTGAAAGTCCAAGTGCCTGAAAACGGAGTCCCAGGCAAATCTTTTGTTGTGAGTGTTCCTGTTCCATCTAAACCGACACAATCACAAAACAGTAGCGATGGGAATATATTTAGTAAGGAAGCAAAGGAAATCTTGGATCAATATTCAAAAGCTTATGATGATTGGATTGAAATGGAAGGTGCGTTTAGAATTAATGAGTCATTTGTTGCGCTGTAATGTATGCTAAAAAGTCATCTTCTTTGTAATATATAGCTAAATATCACGAAACAGCACCTGATGGTAATCGGAAGTACAAACCAAACAACGAAAGACTGAAAAAGTTTGAGAAACTTTTGAGTTTTTTCCCAAAAGATTTGTTGGAACCCATTGATGCTGCATATCTCCGTAAAGTTGTCAGAAGATCTCGACAAAATCGTAGCAAACGCTTAAAAACTCAACAACTACAACAATCCCTATCTTCACCTTCGATAGTAACTTCATCATTAGCTAAAGGTACTTCTAAGGAACCCAGTGAGACAGTTCTTGTTGATTTGACTGACAAAACTAGTGAAAATGTTGACGACGAGAGTAATAAGAAAAAATTACTTGCAGAAGGTCCTACAAAATTGAACAATTTGCCAAAAAAGCAACAACTCGATCAGGATCAGGAATTCTTTACCTTGAACATCCCCAGGAAAGGAACAGAATTTCCATTAATTACTTTTGATCAGGCTGACTTTAGTCATAGAAGTTAAATGACAAACGTATTATAATTTTTTATCTATTGTCTTTTGAGAAGTTTTTCAAACTAAATTCATACCAAAATTAATGATCCGCAAAAGCACCATTTTTCTGACACTTTCACTTCCTCCTGCTGAAAAATAGATTTGTTCGCCTATTGTTCTCTACGTAAATAAAATTCATGCTCTTAAATATTAAAGTGTGAATACATAGATACATAATGCATTTTTTCATAGAGAGCTTATTTCTCTTTGTACACCTTCTTCATGAATACGAACGTTTAAAACTATTGATATAAAAAGACGTATCTAAATCTCTATGAAAAGATAAATTTGAGCGACAGGTTCAAGAATAATATAAAGAAGAAGCGTACTTGCCTCTTAACAGAAAATCCGCGTGATCACAAAACTTACGGAAAAGAAGGGCTTGCGCGAGAAAATACCTTCGGAAAGAATCGGTTTCACTTTTTCAGTACAAATTATAAATATTTATGTTCAACAAAATTCAAGTAAGAGAGTAGCATGAAGCCACCTCGACCTCCTTCCTCTGGTCGAAACCCTGAAAACAGTATAAGGCATTCTAAATCTAGATCGTCAGGGAGATCTGTGCGAAGTCATAGATCGTCTTCTTCTCGTTCTCGTGTGTCCAGACATGATGAAGGGAGCCAGGCCAGCGAGAACGATCAAACATTTAAAACTGCACAGTATATCGAGGTGTTGAAACAGATTTTAAAAGATAAAAACGTTGATTTGAGCACTTTCGATAACTTAAGCGTGAGAAGTGACAATAGATCAGCTTCTAATAATATTGATGAAACAAACATTCAAGGCCATGGTGATAATAATGATGATCGAACGGACTGTGAAGACACTCAATATGAATATGATTTAGAGCTTCAAAGTCGAGGTACTGATGTGAGTAGCATTACAGACACTAAGTACAGTATTAGTAGCCGACATAGATTGTTCGGTCGTAACCGTGAAAAGTATACACAAGAAACAAAACCAGATCCAATAGAAAGTCCAATAGAAGTAGGTCCTGGATCAAAAAACTCTGCTTCGAAAGCTGCAGCGACTATTCTTTCAGCAGGGGGAAGCTTTGATTCAGCTGTTAAAACAGTTACTACGATTATAACTGAGAGGAATAAATTGAGGGAAGAAGGGATTGATGATGATAATAAATCTGTAAAATCCTCTAGATCATTTTTATCTCGTGGTTCCAGACGCAGCAGAAAGTCTTCATCTTCGAAAAGCAAAAAATCCTCACAAAGCGATTCGAAATCGCAATCAAAGGAGTCTGTAAAGGCTTGGGCCACTGTTGCAGTTTCTGCTGCAGCATCTGTACTAGAAGCAGGCGGTTCAAGAACATCAGCACAAGCAGCTTCCGCTGCTGTTCTGTCAACTGGTTCTAAATCAAATGATCACATAAATGCTGAAAGCGCAGGTATCGCAGCTGCAGCTGAGGCTTCAGCTGCGGTTCTTGCAACAGGTTCAGACCAAGCTTCTGCAACTGCAGCAGCGATTGCAGTTTTACGTGTTAGCCAAAGTTTTACAAATAATATGAATGAAGCACAAGCACCCAAGTCAATAACTGTCTCATCATCGTTACAAATAGGAGAAAAAGAATTAAACGACATATCTTTAACAATGAGCTCAGAATCACAAAAGGAGAGAAATTTAGAAGAAGCGTCAGCTTATCAGAGCTTTAACTTTCGTAATCAGGAATTGTCACCTAAATCGATATCATCCATGAAATCTGACTCTCAATCTATACCTTCCGTCAAATCTGATTCCAGATCTGTGGCATCAAATAAATCGAAAATTTTTTTGAGAGAGAGATCGGACGAAGACATAGTTCCTGATCTTCATGAAGGTAACTATCACAGAAATTTTGGAACACACCAAATGATCCGACAGCCAAATACTGGTGATAAAATGTGCCGAGAATTGAACGTCTCTCAGCCATCAGAAAGTTGCATGCAAAATCAGAATTTTGATGTCCCGTCACGAGGTAGTTACGCTCAAGTACCTAGAATACCAACTCCGATATCAGGGCAACATTATCACAATTCCTTCAACAACAATCAAGCTCTTGATCCAAGAATTCAACCTTATAATGAAAAACACCTTCGCGATGAAAATAGAAGAATTGAACAACCACATCATAATGTCGAACAAAGGCAGCAACAACAGCAACATCCACATCCACATCCACACCAATATCAATCGGAGAGTCATTTAGATCAAAATCAACTTCATAACAAAGAAAACATAGAGAATCACTATCATAATAGTACAATACAAAATAATCTCGAGAAAAATAATATGAATCCACTTGAACAAGTGATTCCTCTCCAGAGATCTTCTTTCAATGCAGCTTCAACACCACATCTAAAACATTCTCCTCTCCCAAAAATCGGTAAATCGCCATCCACAAGCAGTTCATTTTCATTTATGGAATTGATAGCAAAGAGTAGTGCAGACGTTAGTGAGGGCATATGTTCCGTGCCATCGTTTATGAAGAGAAACTTAATCAATTGCGGTTCCGTCTCACAGACTGCATCACCGTGATAAAACGCTAAATAATTCAACGCAATATTTGTGAAAGAAATGATTATGTGGAGTCCGTTTGTTATTATAAAAAAGTGGTTGTTGTCTGTGTTGGAAATGCGTTGAGTAACATTGAAGGAAAGCAATCCAATCAATACAGATGAGATTAATTTAAAATGTACCTTTTGAATACAGAAATATTTCAAATTATAAATCTACAAACATACAGCAGATTCATCATTATTGCATTGTGTTTTTAGCCTGTTTCAGATATCGGATATGAATATATTTACATGTAGGGAGGAGCGTTGATAGTTGTTTGATTATAGATGTGTAATATGTTTTAACTGCACTTCCTAAACGTAGAAAATGCAAGATAGAGATCCATCGTTAAGGATTACAAATATCATATTTTCCACATTGCATGCTCTAGTGATGTGCTATATACTATAAAACATTTCAATGTACATCATCGCTGTACCTCCTACCAACATTTTTTTACATGTACCCTAGAATATCTTCATTTTATTTCTAAACGAGAAAGGACCGAATCAATCAATAACAATACCTAATTAATTTGTCACGAAGCAAATTCTCTTATATTTTAAGGTACATTTAGTAAAAAAACAATTCAAAAAACAACACTGGCGACATTCTTTACTCCCATGGAACTCGATAAGGCCCTTCATATTCTAGATTAATCGAATTATCATGTAAATCCAAATTGAGATACATTACTCCTTCAATAACCGAGCTTATACCATATAACAAATAATCACATTTAGAAAGCAAATAAATATCAGTCATAATTTCGAGTCCAAGTGTTTCCGGTCCATTTTTATGATCAACAATGTATGGCACTGTATCATCTCCTGTTTCTCGTTTAATGGTCTGAGAAGTAAATTCTATCCCTTCATATTCAGATAATTTCGTGAACATGTCAGCATCATCTGTGGCAACAAAGATTCCACCATCTGGAAATGTTTCTAGAAAAGACCTAATGTAAGGCACATACTGTTCAACTTGTATGAGCTTCCTTCCTCCTGCCGCGAGCTTATCGGTACCTCGCATATGGATACCCAGCATTGGATAACCTTTTAATAAAGTTTTTTCAAGCCTAGTAATATGTTTTTGAATTCTTGGTTGTGGAACGTGATATTTAGATACGATTTCGTGTCCTCTCTTGCGATTTTCAAGGTACCAAGTAGAATTATACTTATTCTTGTGAATGTAATCATCAGCAATACCATATGGCCATGCCTTTATTCTTCCAGAAGACAAATGTCTCTTCAAATCGTATATAAAATTTCTGAGAAGGCTTTTTCTTGGAATAGATTTGTTTTTATCATCGATGCAATGCAATAAATGCTCATTCACGGGCTGGAAGAAACGACTCCATTTGTTCATGTTCATGTCTCCCTTTTTCCGAAAGTAGGAACTTTGCCGATCCGTTGATGGAATAATAACAAAATTGTTGTTCCCTCGCTTTAATTCATCTTCCATCATACCAGATATCTCAATGAAGAAATATGATCCAAAACCACTCCTTCCTTTGGGAGGATCGAGTCCTCCACGAATCACGGTAACTTTTTCTGGGCACTCTTCATTAGTGGATTCTTGTAGAGAATTATATCGACTTTCCATATTGGAAGCTATCATATTCTTTTTTTTTGTAATGTCTTCCGTTTCAAAGATTTCTTGAATAGATCCTTGAGTCGATATGGGAGGAATTGATAGTGACCTGCCACTATCAAAAATATTCAACATCATTTCTTCTCCATTGACATTTAATTTTGAAAGAAGTGAACGACTTTTAATGGTCCAGTAGTAGCATACTAAAGCAAAAGAGGATACAGCAATGGTCTGCTTGAATTTTAATTTCGATGACTTCTTATCTTTCCTGATACTCACCATGATGGCACAAAGAATTTTTTCCTCCTACCTGCTGTAAATTATGTTAAGAATTAGAAATGGGATTATAATATCCGGTACTAAGTTGTAATTCTATTTTCGATATATTATTTAGCAGGATAACTAATTTTAATTAGACCTGTGAGAACAAAGAATAAGTAGTCGTGATTCAAACTACATAAATCACGATATAGCATAGTAAACAATCTAGCAAGGATAACAACATTAACTACTAGTTCTAATTACCGAAAACAACAAAGAAATTTCACGGCACAATACTTAGAGAAGAATAATCTCATTTTTAAGAATATGTTAGGAAAGAAACTATTTTCAGCATTATTTTTTCTTAGGTAAATGTCTAAATGGCGGGGTATCTTTTTTTAGTACGTTTGTTTGTTTGTTCTGATATATTACTTTAACGAATGTTTAGGCTATTGTACGCGGACAATCTTTTTTTAGTACGTATGTTATTTCTATTGATCCCTTTCATTTTCAAATGTTTGCGAAAATGAACTTTCAATAGAAAAGGAAGTATCTAAATAAAAACCTTTAGACTTCTCAGTGACCGAAAGGCTACATCGAAGCATCCTCGAATTACTTTGCTATATTTGATTCTAAGTATTTTTTTATACGTAATAGTATACACACACGTAAAAAAATATTTAGGTGAAAGCACTTTATTTTAGTTGGTCCCGTCTATCAGCAGGATAAAAATTGGAAGTCATTTTTTTTATCCTCTACGGTACGGTAGTACGATCTTTTTGGCACAAAATTGTCTAATTTCTAAATTTGGACAATAGCCTAACAAGGCCAAAATTAGACGTTTTCAATTTTGGCCAAATTTTGCAAACGCGTCTAATTTTTCAAAATGTCATGTACGTACGTAGTAAAGGAGACTCGACCGTAGACTGAGAATGAGAAAATGATGACGTACGTTTACATTATCTCCTCTCATACACGTTCCACGCGTCTCATATATGCTTACATGATAATACTTAATCTGTCAAACAATCTTAGAACAATGCAACAAGAGATCACTTTTCTCAATTTATTCACCCATCAGGCTGTATCAAATATCGATTACATTGCCAAACTAACTATATAACAACAAAATCAACATCATCTTTCCAAACCCACTGGAAACGAATAAAAAAAATTTTTATATCATTTAATCCCCTTTACAAACCTTATTCATCACCGTTTAATTACAATTCACACATCAATTCATCATCATCTCTCTTCACCCTTGGTTTTTTCCATCTTACAACACCCCATCCCCCCTTTCTTCAATCATCTCTTGTAACCTTTCCCCTTCCAGAACCAAACCCCCCCTCTATAATATTAGCCGTCTCTTTCCCTCGCTTCTAAGCCTTCTTTGTTTTCGATATTAGTAATCACACAGACACCCTGTTCATCTATCCCTTCTATTCACCACTCCCTCATTTCTTACCTCTTTTTTCACCAACATCACCCCCCTTTTCTTTTTCATCATACGGTTACTATTTTTCCTACTTTTAATCATACCTACATTTACATACGCCCTTTTCAACCGTTTATTTTAAATTTTGATAAATTACTCGTCACTGCAAGATCCTTGGCCGAGGCAGGCTGCGTGCAGTCTCCTCGGTGATCAATATGCACTATGTCTAGTTATGCGTCTCTTTTTTCAATAAACAGTAGGCTTCCCTTCTCCCATCCAGTTTCCTACATATATCACCTACCATACCTCATTCCCCATTCTACTCCCTCCGCGATTCTTCCTTGACAGTTTTCTTCCATGCCATCACTACTTCATCCTTCCCTACCCTCGCCTACTGTATATTTTTTTCCTTCCCCTATCCTCCTATTCTCGACGACGCAAAAAACATCTGCATCCATTCTTCTTACCATCTTGCTTTACATATACCCCCCATATGCCCTTCCCATACGCTATCTTTCTCTTCTCTTTCTACCCTACATCATATATGCCCGTTTCCCGATTCCTACACTGATTCCCAGCTGTTTCAGATCACCTCTACATACTCAAAATCTCCTACAAAATCTCACCCAATTTCGCCACGACATTTTTTTCATACACAATGCCAACTTTCGGCGCCAATCTCACCGTCATCTGTTCAAACATATTTCATATAACGTTTTTTCAAACGTCTTCAAGTACTTCTCACATGCACCTCAGATCTTACATACTAATACTACCGCTTTACTCACAAACACACACCCCCTTACCTTACATACAATACATTACTATTTAGCTACCTGCAACTTCATTTCATCTCTTCAACAACAATCACATTGATAACACAAGTTTAGTTCTCACAATTGCAACTTCGCTCAGTTACAATCCGATAACAAAACAAGTATTTCCAACCTTCTGCACTCTTTACTCAATCTCTCTATCCTACGATGTCTACACCGGTTGTATCTCCTTCCCCGACCTCTATTGCAGGCTCCTTCATTGCAGATAGCAACCCCCCTGCCTTCACGGACCCCTCTCATCACCCAGTCCAAAAGCTTATTTCAGGCAGCTTGGACACTCGAAAAACCCAACTCATCCATTCCCCGAATGTTGAGGGTTTCATTTTTGTTAGCAATAACAAACTTATCACGATGTATCTAGCCCGGATCTCCTTTGATCTTAGTGCTGACCCTCAAGAACAACACCCACTCATCATTGGTGCTCTCGGCTCTCTATGCGCAGAGGCGATCCCAGCTTCCGTGAATCTCCACGAGGCTCTCTCCGACTCCCTCATTTTAGAACAAGTCCAAGACGCAACCCCTCCCACTCATTCCTTCACGGTTGGAAAAACTCTCACCGACGTTTTCTTCACCAATGAAGATCATCCAGATCGCGTTCTCCCCCGCTCCTCTCCTACCTCAACACACCGCCTTCTCCGCCTCCCAGCCTGCATTCCCAAACTTAAAGGTCAACCGATCCTAGAAGGCTCGATCTTTGACGACGCAGTAGTCTCGGCTTTAGAAAACTATTGTGCAGATGCCGGCACATGGATCAATTTACACGTCCTTGCCGCCCGCACCCCATCAACAGTCGTCCGACAATCCTTCATTGAGTCCATTGATGCTTCCTTTCTCCCTCCTTTTCGTCAAGACGTTACCTTGTCTATCTCCCCTCAAATCACCGTCAACATTCTTCTCGATGGGAGCAATGTCCCCAACTCACCCCGTCATACCATTCAATCGGCTATTCAGTCTTGTATCAACATGAACACCAACAGGTACAGGCTCCACAACCCTCAACCAGTGTCCCCTTATCCGGTCACCCCTCAAGGCTCTGTACCTCCTACTATCCCTACTATTCCTGTGAACCCTTCTACCCCCCCGTCTTCGACCGACACTTTCACATGTCAAGGCTTATCGTTTAACAAGAAATACGAACGTCCTATCAACACATTCCGAGCTATGCTTTCCGTAGTCAACGGGACATCGGTCCGTACGCCTACCTTACGCAAAGAGTTTCTTTATGCTTTTCAACAATCCTCTGCCGCCGAAAACGCCCGTTACGCCACTAAAGCCATGAAAGAGCATGACATTGAAAGGGCAGAGTACACCCGTGATTATCTGCAGCGATTGGTCACCGGGCTCCATTGGAACCAGACCACTACTTCACTCTACCTCAACGCTATTTTCCACACTGCTCCCCTAGACGAACACAAAGACATATTGAAAGCGTCCGTGTCCTTTCTTACCTTTCTTGCCCCGCCTCCAGAAGCCTCTTCCTCAGAACTCCAAGAGTATCTGAAAAACAGTCATATCGAAACGATGCAGGCAATGGTCGGCGAAAGTAACGAGAAGAAGGAGAAAATAAGTCTCAAGACTTTCCAGGGCGGTTTGCAGCGCTCCCCTCAAGATGTCCTCGTTGGCATATCAAACCTGGAATCGAGATTTTCTTTCATCACGGAATATTCCTCCGACCCCGACGACTCCCCTCTTATCGTCACATGGCTCCTTCAACTCGCCCACATTTTCTCTTCCCCCGAGTTCAAAAAATTTCACAGCAAATATTCTCCTACACACCCTTGGATCCCTCACGCAATGGTGACCCAAGTACATATTCTTTTTGCAATGGTAGCCAAAGTAGCGTCAAATTTCAAGGTTCTCCAGGCGCTCAAATACGGTCAACCCCTATCTCCTGATATTTTTCAAATGCCAATTCGAGCCTTCGCCAGTATCGTGGCAGACATTCAATCAGTCATATCTGGAGCAGGCGCCGGTATTTACAATTCCCCACCGCTCTCCTATACTCATATTCCTCAACCATCACCTCATCGACAACACACGAATAAACGTCGCCAGGACGACTCCCCAGGCTCGTACCTCGCGGCCCCAAAACGTCACTCTCCGTCAGACAAGGGCTGGATCACGGCATCTGGACGATACCTATGGCCCAAGAATATCTCTGGCAAACAACTTTGCAACCGCTTCGCTCAAATCGGATCCTCTTGCCCCAACGGCACAAATTGTCCATTTTCTCATAGGGTATTTCCCAAGGACTTTGACTCCACAGATCGCGACATCATCTGTCGATTCGTGCACGAACACCCGAACGTGGCATTTGCATCGTGAGTACGACCCAACCCTCATCAATCTGATTCTCATCGCTCCACGCCTGCCCACTCCTCGAACACTTACAATAGGAGACCTTCATCCAACCCGTCGTCGATCTCTCCCACAAAATCACAAGGTACATCATCCTCTGTCTCGCGACCCTCTGTGTCCTTTGCTACCCAATCCTCGTGAGCCATCTCACCAGCGCTTCGCTTCTCTGACTCTATGAACAACCTTTTATCAAACCCTATATTAACTAACCCATATTCTAAACATAGAGTTACACCCACATCAAAGTCTGCGCTATATACCATCCATTCTGCTCCTACCATTACTTGTCCTTCCCCACCGTCTTCTACTCAACTCTTCCCCAAAATTTTGTGCATGACGAGACCGCTACCTAAATCAGTTCCTATCTCTGACACTACAAAAACATTTTCATCCGCTCTACAGCTCAAAACCACAGCACTCCCGCCACTGACGTTTTCCACTATTATCCCACAGACACGACACGATACCATACCTTCGTCCCCTTCACCCCCCGTCATATCCACATCTGTCACCAAACCGTCCCAGGACCCTCACGTCTCTTCTCCTTTATCACCACCTGTTTGCCTCACCAAACACAAGGACGTAAAATTCCCAGAGGCGCGTATTATTCGCATGAACCAAAAACTCAGCCAACACTATGGTACGTACCCCACTCACACTGCTTTGATTATGTCCAAATTCGGACGACCATCCAGAGAACACTCCTTCACGAGCGACGTCACGTTCGATCATGTCCTTATTTCCGTGTATAAATCGGGTTTCCTCTCCGCTGATAGCACTACCACCGTGTCATCAACCCACCCTCTATATCGTCACATTTTTCGGTCGCTGCTTCATTTTACCAATCACGATTTCTCTCCTTTGTCAGAAATCAACAAAGACTACTCATCACAGACATCGATACCCGATAAACGCAAACGTCACTTTATCGCAGCTATTCTACACTACGATTTCAGAATCTCTTCCCTCATTCGTTATCTCGGAAATAACTATACCAACGCCCATCTGGACCCATCCTTGATCACTCGACGTCTCCGCAGCAACACTCCACCCGATGTAATCGCCTATGTACTACGAGCCCTCACCATCGGGGCACCATCACGCATCAATGGACACTCTTCTTCTCAGAACTTCTGGGATTACAAGAGATACGGAAACCATGCTTCTATCAACACCAACCTCGTAACCGTGCGCAAGAATGCGCGACAAATTTATTTGTCACAGACTTTGTAATTATGTGCTAATTGAATCAGGATTTAAAAATAAAATTATGCATGTATATAGTCTGGTTTGACAAAAATATTGGTCTATATTTGTGCACTTTAATATATTTATTTGTCTAATATTCTCTATAATGTTAGTGCATTATAAATTTTAAATGTGTAAAATATTTTTTATTTGTCTGGTAGATATTAACTAATGTGTAGAAAACGAAAGATATTAGTGTTTGGTATTAATTAGTTTGTCAACCAAAAATGTAATTATCTAAGTTGCGCAATAATTTTGTACAAGTATAAAATTCTTTTTACTAGCTTATCATATTTGAATTACTAAAAACTACAACATTATATTTTCTCACCACACATTA
>Ga0209092_10002238_pt1 | contig 17916 bp, 17 predicted proteins | sample FraStrMetagenome_FD_187446 | JGI IMG/M metagenome (GOLD analysis project Ga0209092, IMG submission 187446) | Marine eukaryotic phytoplankton communities from Arctic Ocean - Fram Strait ARC3M Metagenome (SPAdes) (version 2) | ecosystem: Environmental > Aquatic > Marine > Oceanic | place: Fram...
ATATCACCACAATGACTTCCAACAAAACTATTGATATTGCATCAGCAGCTGCTGCGGCTGCCATGACAAAACAATCTGATTCCACTCAACCAAATCATACAAAATCAATCAATGCAAAGTCTTCATCTTTATTGTCTGTGGGAGGAAACTCTATTGCGGCTGCAGCCGCTGCTGCTGCTATGAAAAGCAGACTGAAAGCTACCCAACAATCTCATGATATCACCACTATGACTTCCAACAAAGCTATTGATATTGCATCAGCAGCTGCTGCGGCTGCCATGGCAAAACAATCTGATTCCACTCAACCAAATCATACAAAATCAATCAATGCAAAGTCTTCATCATTATTGTCTATGGGAGGAAACTCTTTTGGGGCTGCAGCCGCTGCTGCTGCTATGAAAAGCAGATCGAAATCAACTAGAAAGGCCAAAATGATTATGAATATAGGCTCGATGAATAGTGGAGAAGATTTCTTGGAAGATGTTTTCTGCGACAATGCCTCAGGTCAGGGAAATAAGGATACTTTATTAAATGAAATATGTATTGGTCGAATGGGAGTTGGAGCCAGTAATATCTCTACTCCAGTAGTAATGACAGCAATTAAAAAGAAAAAAAAACCGTTCAAAGGAGAATTTTTTGCAGCATCTACAGTTGAATCTAAATTGCACTTATCGTCATATTCTTCCAATAATGAACTAGACAAAGCAGCGAAAGCCAGGAAAGTACTTGATTCTACTCACAACTCTGAGAGTAATATCACTGAAGTTTCAATAAGACCAGTACTCAAGAATGATCCAGAATACGCCAAGTATTTCAAAATGCTTAAAGTTGGCTTGCCTATGGGTGCCGTGAAAAATGCCATGATACGAGATGGCAAAAATCCTGATGTATTGGATGGGGATCACTTTAAGCCAGCTCAAATTCCATTGAAAAATGATCCTGACTACACAAAGTATTTTAAAATGATAAAGATGGGATTACCAACTGATGCCGTGAAGCATGCATTGAAAAGAGATGGGAAGGACCCATTAGTTTTGGACCTTGATCCAGAATTGCCGCTTGATATCCAAACGAACCAAGATGATTCTCTCCCGCTGAATGAAGATCCTGAGTATTTGAAATACTTTAAGATGCTGAAGATGGGCTTACCAAAAGCTGCTGTTCAGCATGCATTGACTAGAGATGGAAAGGATCCATCGATTCTTGACTTAGATCCAAGCAAATCTTTGGAAAGTCAACTAGGAGATAGCGGCCCTAGCCTACAGGACGACCCAAAATATGCGAAGTATTTTAAAATGCTCAAAATCGGACTACCAAAAGAAGTAGTCAAGCATGCTCTAACGAAAGATGGAAAAGATGATACAATTATAGATCTTGATCCAACAAAAAGTTTAAAGGTTCAAATGAAAAAGAGTGCAAAAAAAAGTAAGGACACGCAGAAAAAAACGAAAAACTTTCGTCGCAAAAGATTGTTTTGGCAGGCAATTGATACGTCAAAATTAAAGAATTCAATTTGGCATGAAATGTCTTCTAGTCTAGTCCGTATGGCTGATTTTCGGTATGATAAAAAAGAGTTCAAGAGTCTATTTACAGCACTTAAATCAAATCCATTAAAGGTTAAGAATTCCAATGACAGCAAAAATGATAAGAAAAAGGTTCAAATTATTGATGGAAAACGAATCATGAATGGGGGGATCATACTAGCCAGATTAAAATTGAATTTTGAGAAAACAATCGATCAATTTTCTTCAATGTAAGTTTTTTGTGCTCTTTATTTGGTTTATTTGAATATCTACACTCAATTGTTACTTATCTGTAGGGATTCGGGGAAATTGGATTCGTCTCAGCTACGGACTCTTCAAAAATTTCTTCCAGCAGAAGACGAGGCTGTCGCATTGAAGAAATATACAAACAGGGCAAATGCAGAGGAAATTCAACAACTAAGTGATTGTGAACGATTTATGATAGCAATGATGAATGTTACTAATGTGCAGTCGAAATTTGATTGTATGATTTTCCAATTGCAATTTCATGATCATTTACAAGATCTCCTCAATGATATTATTTTAGTCGAAAGAGCCTGTGATAGTGTGAGACATTCAGCAAAATTGAAAAAGCTTCTTGCATCAGTTTTATCGCTAGGTAATGAAATTAACTCTAATGAAGAAGGAGACAATATGGTTGAGGCATTTAAACTCGAAACCTTACTGAAGCTTAGTGAGGTAAGTATTCGTGATAAAATGTGTTTCTCAATTATTGTTTTGCTACTATTGGATGCTTCTTCACTTCCAACCTCCCTTACTTGACTTGAAATTATAGGCAAAAACATTCGACACAAAAACCAGTATTCTACACTATCTAGTGAAATTGTTGAAAAGAAATGAAGAAGAATTGTTGACCTTCAAAGATGACATTGAACCTGTTCTTCATGCACAACGTATTTTGCTGGACAATACATATGATGAAATTATGAATCTTTCTAAAGACCTTGAAAGAATTGAGAAAATTGTGAATGTTCATGAAACAGCTAAGATCACTCATATTCATCGAACTCAGCATATCAAACAAGTGCATTCACCACAAGAAAAAAAGTCATTTTGGCAAATGTCAAAAATAGAACAATTCATGCTTGATGCCGGTAATGCTATGGATGAAGCACTTACAGCTGCTCATAATACAAAGGAGAAATATAAGTATCTTTTGAAGTATTTTGGAGAAGACGAAACCATGAAAAGCGATGACTTTTTTGGGACTTTACAATCCTTTGTACAGGCATTTGGTGTTGCTCAAGATCAAGTGATTGCAGAAGAAAAGACGGTTGTGAGTATCACCAAGTAGATTTTCGGCTACATTAATTTAATTTTTAACCTTGTTGATTTTCTCTTTCTTATTAGTTGAGGCAAAAGAAAAGAGTACAAAAGAAATGATTTATAAATGGCGGTTTGCTTTCAGCATTTTCGGATTGAATTCAATGTACTGGAGGGATTTTTCCCTTGCTTTGTGTATAGGAATAGCACTGAATTTCAAGAGCGATGATGACGAGGGTGAAAGTTTTGAAATATATGACTTTTATCATATTGATGCAATCTGATATTGCTATAGCCAAGATAATAGACTGGAGAATATATTTTTTTACGGCATGCAAATTTTGTGTGAAGTTATTTTAGATAAACGCGGAATTATTCAAAGGTTCGGAAAAACAAGAGCCCAATTTAGTAGAAAGTTCTGCTAATTGAAAGCAATGATAGCGTTTGTGCTAATACACTTAATCTTTTCCAAAACCTTTCCAATCATCTGCCTCGATCAAACTCTCTAAAGTATTGATTCTCTCGTCAATGGATTCATCGGGGTCATGTACACTATTTGTCTCATCGCTATCATCTGAATCATAAACACCAATTATGCTTGCAGCATGCTCACCGACAGCATCCCAATCTCCTATTTCTATCGCCCGATCAAAATTGTCTTGGATTGAATCCTCGCTTGAAATATCACTCTTACTCAGGAAACTTCTTGTATTCTTTCTTTTGGTTTCATCTGAGACCGTTGATTTTCTCAATTGAAATTCGGACTGAATCTGATAAAATGAATCATTTCTAGGCTTTCTTCTTGGCTAAAGTGTGACAGTAAGAGTGTTATTCTTCTAATCTCAAATACAGAAAAAATATTTTCACTACAGTGTTTAACTTTCACTTACAGTGTTGCTTCTTAGAGAACCAGTGTCTTTTTTAATAATAATATTTTCATCCAGCTGATGGAGAGGTAATCTTGGTTGATCGATATCATGCTTCATCATCTTACATTCATTCAAATGATTACCTAGATCATAAACTGATTTGGATGATACAGCGATATCTTGTAGGTTTGTAGGCAGGACTAATTTGATACTAGATGATTCCGGATTGAGTAAGGACGACTTTTCATCATTCAACATCTTCGTTTCGTTGTTACGATTTGTTGTCTTAATGAATTTTTTTTTTTCATCTATGATATTATTTCGTGGACTGAGATATGAGCTATCTGTGGAAGATTGCGAGAAAGAATCCGAGTTGTCTGTACTGAAGGATGTTAATCTTCCAGAATCAAAAGAAGGTGCAGACAATCCTATATTCATCCACCCTTGCTCTGGTAAAGGGTGATATTTGGATGGCCCATGCACACCCCAGTTCATTGACTCTTCTTTTTTCATAACTACTCTGGTCCCTCCAACGTATCGAAATTCCAAATCAGACGTTTTATTGGATGCTTTGGATTCATTTTTTCTATGGATTGCCTCCGGCGAAAACCTGAAACCCCTAACTAGGTCTCCCTCGTGTACAGCATTATCAAACTTGTTGCTCAATGCAATTGGTTTCGAGTTGGAATACTCCGAATCACTTGCATCTGATTTCGTTGGTGACATACTTACGGATGATACATACCTTGAGTCTGAACCTAGGGGGCTTAATTCAACTGCAAAAAATATTAAGCACTGAAAAAGAATCATTTCATGAATTCTGTAAATTAAAAATTCGATCTTACCACTGTTTGTGTTGTCAAAAAATGTCTTTTTCTGGCCCTCTCTATTTTTAAAATAATTGAAAAATGCTATTGGAGAAGGGGCGTTCACGGGACTTCGGTCATCACTATTACAGTTGCCTGAAGAAATAGGGATAAATTAATCGACTGAGTTTGACAAGATAATATGAAACAAGAATAACTAATCTAAATCGTACCATCTATGCGTGAAGAATGCAAAGGCGAACCACTTTTCTGAGAATCTTGTTTCTCTAATTCTTGGCCTGTTAATGATGACGCGTGCTTTAGATAATTTTGATCGCAGCAATAAATTGTACATGAATGATTGACAGATTTACCATTTATTTGATTATCTATAGCAGCAGATGCAGCTATTGACGCCAATGTGTGTCTGCCTACAACGTAATCTAGAAAGGAACGTTTCCTTGCATCAGGTACTCTTTCTGTCGAAGATGAAGATACAGTTAACTGGGCATTGGATGAAGCACTAGACGCATCGGATTGATATATAGCTGTTTCAGTGGCAAGCGCTTCCCAATCTCCGGATGAAATAAGATTATTTATGAATTCATTTTTACCTTTATCATTCATATTTTGAGGACTTGGAATGACTTGTTCATTAGAATGATGGACGAGGAAAGGAAAATGATTTATATGTTCACCATGAAGTTTTGAAGATTGTCGAGAAGATTGGCGTGATGATAGAGAGCTCATGTCATCATTTTCAGATGATTTATCATCAACTATTTGGCAAATTGCTTCATTCTGGTATGTACCAACGGCTTCATTAATTTCACGAATTGCAGCAGTAATTCTCTGAAATGACATTCTATTGGCGAATGAGTTGGTTATTGAGTTCGAGACGTCAGGTGCTTTACTGGAACTCGATGATTGAGAAGAATGACTCGTAGGCGAAGAATATTCTATTGTGATAAGAAAGTAATTAAAAATGACGGTTAAATAGAAGAGAAATTCTCAAGGTGTAAAATGAAGAGAGCATCTCTTTCACTTACCTGTTGATGGATTAAATTGAGGGATAATATTAAGTTGTTCCGAGGTGAAAGTATTGAGTACGCCGTGGTTCTCGTTTATGCCCTTTGGATCAGGAGAGGTTTCTTCAGAGTCATAGTTGGATTCGCTCTTGAGACTAATAAAATCGAAATCAAAATAGGACTTTGACCTTTCTTTTCCAGTGCTGGGTAAGTTCCTCCATTGTCTTTTTTTTCTTTTTTTCCTATGCATTACAAAAATAATCAACCCAAAAACAAAGCACGAAGCAATGAGGATTCCAGTTATTCCAATGCCTCTCCCGGGAGAAATTTGTTCGTTTCCTTTTGCAAATGTAAATGTCAACGTGGGAGACGATGGTCTCACCGATTGCTGATTGTTTTGTGATGGAGAATTTGAATTTATATTTGGTGCAATTGGCTCAGTTTGAGTTGGAGTAGGCTGTAGAGTTTGTCTGGCGCCTGTGGAAGAGTCTAGAGGTAAAATTATTCCATTCTTAGATGGTTGCGTTGAAGTGATCAAAGTTGGTTTGTTTGAATATTTTTTTGATGGATAAGGAGATGGTGGGTTTGATGAAGTGATCGAGGGTGTATTAGATGGCAAATTTGATTCAACTAAAGTTGGGCTAGAAGATGAAACTGAAGACGATAAATTGGATCTCAAGGTTGGAGGTGCTGAGGTGTGCATAGAATTAGTTAATTCTATGGTTGGAATAGATAGAAGTGCAGATGATGGTGCATTAGATACAGCAATTGAAGGTTGGGAAGAGCTTGTTTGGTTGCGTTCAATAGATACTTTAATGGATGGAGAATTAGATTCAATTTGAGAAGGGATCATAGATGGAGATGGTCTTTCTTTCAAAAATGGTGTTGATGATGGCGATGCAAATGATATTGAAGAGGGTAAATTTGATGATGAGAACATCGAAGGTGATTCTGATGAAATAGTTGAGGGGTTCGCAGATGAGAATAATGATGGTGAAATCGTTTTTATATAAGATGGCTCAGGACTTGGTGATTGTGATGGAATTGGGCTTGGAATTTTTTCAAATGAATCAATCCAACCAAGCTCTTTTAAATCGAAGAAAATATCAAAACATAGTTCTTCAACCTTTTCGTATTCGCCTTCATTGTAACCAAATTTCGATTGTTCTTGATTGACTCCATTATTGCAGGTATCTAAGTTGTTCCCGTCACATAGCAAAGATACAAATTTGAACTGAATCGATATGGGCAAATTATAAAACTGCATTGGTTCTTTTGCCAATGAAGAGACAAAAATAGCAAAGTCAGCCGTTGACACCAATCCATCTTGTCCTAATTCTAGAGTAAGTTTTTCAATACATTCATCTGTAAATTTCTTTTGAGTTATTACTTTGTTTGAAGAGTCCGATTGCATAGCTCGTTTAGTTTTGATCGTTGGAGTAATAGGATTTCCTTCAAGAGAATTTTCTTGATACATTTGTGATTGATAATGCATGTTTGGTGGAACCATTTTTTCGTGCAAACTGGATCATGGATTAATTATTTTTTATTCCCTCTCCTTGCAAATAGATAGACTGAAGCAAAACCATTCCATTTATCAACAGATATCCGTTATATCCGATTATTTTCTTCTCAACAATTATACGACTCCACGTAAAAACATGCTATTTTTTAATATAAAAACAAACGTTTAGCAGTCTTCTTAAACATATTTTTTGTGTGCGAACTATCAAAATGTGCAAGTGAAACACAAATACGATTCAAAATTTTAAATCATATGAGCTCATTCTTAAACTGCCTTAAGCACAATCACACGAATCGATGGCTAAATAACTACTTAGGAGTATAAATATATTTTGCAAATTTAATATGTGTCTATTTTACCTATTCTTTATATTCAAGCGTATCAATATTATTAAGTAAAACAAACCACATGTTGTTGAGATTTTTATAATAGCAGTTATATGCATAGACGCCAGCGCTAAATTTTGTCACTTAAGGATTAGAAACCCAGTTATTTAAAAAAAATACATCTCAGCTTTTCATTTGGATAAAGTTCATTACGATATTTTGAATATACTCATGCATAGAAGAAAATAGCTTTGAAATGGATAAAATGATAAGGCTTTTATTCAAAAATATTCAAAAAATAAAACAATGAAAATGCATGTTCGCACAAATTTGAAACATTGAACAAACACAATGTGCAACAGTTTTAAAGCCAATTTCGGGCAACGAAGAAAAATCCAATTTTATTCAAGCAAATACGGCACATCACTTTGTTGGCATTCAGTGATGGGCAAAGGCTTCGTTATTCTGAGAAAAAAAAAGAAGTTTTAAATTGTCACGGTTGTTTCAAAAAAAGATTTGAAGATGATAAACATAAGAGAGAAGGCATCATTTTTTCACCAGCAGTAACAAATTCAAAAATTCCTCAATCATTCTCATTATTTAATATTTAAAAAGAAATTGGAGTCCACGGGTTGCAAACTAGTATAAATTGCATAAAAGTGCAGAAACTGCAAAAATACAAAAAAAAAAGGATTTGAATGCATATGTTGTTGTATATGCTAAAACTCTGTTTTTCTTAAGTTGATTTTATTAAATTAAAAGTAGAATTGAAGCTATCTTCCATTTGTTTCAATGTACATAAACTCCAAAAGATGTATATGTACAGTTGTTTTTAATCCTTCTCGTTCAAATACATTTATTTTAGTCACATAACTCAAAATGTCCTTTATGGCTGGTCAATTCAATTTCATGTTTGCCTTGAATTCTTGATAAAGTTGGTCTTGCTCTTGGGTACATGACGTGCTATTTGGCGATCCAAGGACAGCATACACACCTAATTCACCCATGCCCTCACGAAACTCCAAACTTTTCCATGTGACAGCCAACCGGCCTTGACCTGAATCGGTTCTAAGAACAATAAGTCCAGCTACGAATTTACCATCTTCATCACGTATAGGTTCTTTCTGAAGATTTCCATAGAGAGGTAAGTAAACATCTTCAATTAATTGCTGAAGAAGTTTCTCATCTGTACATCCACTCTTACGTACACTAACAAAAGACTCTTAATGTATTATGACAGCACAGCCATATCTACCTTGAACCTTGGGAAGATTTTTGAACCAAGAAGGTTTCAGTTGGTGTTTATCTAATGATGAAGCATTGGTGTCAAATATATCAACCGGTGACATTGCAGATCCGGCAGCGGTGGATTTCACTCAACTACGCCATCCTAAAACATGTGATCAATGTAAAACGCAGAGCTCACTACTTTATCATCAAGTTGATGATAAAGTAGAGGAGATTGTCAGGCCTCCACCATTGCCAAATAAAGAACATCAGACATCACACATGACCTTTAAGCAATACATAAAATCTCTTCCTCACGTGTACAGGCGAACTATAGGAGTCTTAAAAGGGTGTTCCTACTCTCGGATATTGTCGGAATATCTTCGAATAGGAGAATTAATAGCCGCTGGTAATGTAACTGTAGACAATCGACGAGGCGCACATAGTTATATTTTGGAAAAAACAGATGAAAAATGGAAAATGGTGGGAAAAGCTCCAGTAGATTCAGATCCGGATGACATGTCTTCCAACCGCGCAGAAGGATGCTCGGTGGTAGCCATGATAACTCTTCTAGTTGCAATCTATAAAATTTACTCATTACTAGATGATGGGGAGGTGGAGGTATTTTGTGGCAATGCCGAAGCCATGCAAAAGAAATATTGCAAGAATGTCACCTACACAAAAACTGCTCAAAGAGAAATGGATATCAACATGGAAATTGCATACCTCCTCAAATTGACTAATATGAAAGTTTGTTTTCAACATGTTAAAGGGCATGCAGATGATGATGAGGACTTTGAGTATGACCAGGCTCCACAGCCGACACGAAGAAACATAGACATGGACAAGTCAGCTAAGGCCTTTCTATCGAATCCTCCATTAAACTTTTGCCCAAATATGAAGCCAGGAATATTTTTCCACCAAAAAATAGCTCTCTACCTCCATGACACCCTTATTACAGGGGACTAAAAAACAAATCTAGCCATATCACAAAGGCCCTGGTATGGAGCGAAGGATATCATCGATGTTAAAAATTCCACATATTGAACTAGAAAAAATCAAATGGGAAGGAATAGAAGTAGCCCTCTCCGACTTGAATGATCAGGAAAAAGTGTCAAAAATGAAAATAATACATGATTATTTACCGACTCATTGTGTGTTCTCAAAACGCAACGGTCCAAACTCTTCATTATACACCATCGCAGTTCAACATCGGCTCATAATACAGCCAACAAAAACTCTGAAACTCTTTGCGAAGGGCATGTAGTACACATATTCTCATCGCCAATGCCATCGATATTTTTCCTTTCACAAATCAGATGCAGAAAAGAACCTAAATACGTTCCGCCAGCTTTGGGATTGAGACAAAAAATAAGGATCGTCAAGCAAGTTTTCATTCAGCAATTCTCCATAGGGGACTTTTCACAAAGGGTTTCTATCCAGGAATTGGATGCTTGCCCAAAATATTTGTACAGATAAAAATGATGCTTAGAACAAAAATGTGATAAGAGCATTGTGGACGTACTCACATGATTTGTGGGTACATAGATGCAAACAAGCCGATTTGAATAATAAGAAATATCCTGAAAATCTCACTCACAATGAGATTCTCTTTGCACTTCGTCAATATCTTCATGTAGATAGGATTGAGTTATCCACGCCAGAGAAAAAAACTCAATCTAAACGTAACCAGGAGCATCAAAACAGCGCACACGCAAACATTAGTGAAATGGCTAAAATTGTTGAAAACCGAACAATAACTCACCATAAGGATGACGCGAAACGAAAGACGGAATACAGGAAAAATCCAAACAATCACGCGCTTTCTCTCTAGGCCTTGGTCAAAAATATTTTGGATCCATGTGTGTTATTTATAGTTTTGTGCTAATTTCTTGCATGTGTGCAAATTTGTTTTATGTGAATTAAGAACATACACGTTTATTTTAAGCGTGTAGACGTAGCGTAGGCGCCCTCCCCGTGTGGGCCCTAGCAGCGCGTCCTAAAATAATAGATGTTTATTTCCCAAAAATAATGCATTCAAGAACTATGATTCAATGAAGCAATGCACATCATGTGGAAGATGGGGATGTCAAGAAATAAAGTGTCAGCTTGTAGCGAAAATACAGTTGGCGATGAATTATATAAGAAAGAATTCAATCAAGACTGCTAAGTTAGCCGAAGAGTATTTACGAACGAATAGTACGCGCACAAAAATGAGCACTATCAGGACACTTACATCATTTGCAGCAAGCGGAGGTCAAGATGAAGTTATTCAAGGGATGATGAGGAACTATTATATCATTTTGATATTGATATTCCAATGGAAGAGATAGACAGTAGCGGAAATAATGCATGAGAATCAACATCACATATTCATCACACCAATAGTATTTGTAAAATTTATGCAGATGAGCATAAGTTGACAAATGCATTGAAAACTGTTGAAAATAGAGATGTAGAAGCTGATATGGATTAAAGAATGCTGTTCGTTGATGATGTGATAAAAGCTATTCGTGATGACGTTAATGAATAATTAAATGATGTGATCATAGATGAAGAATTCATTGAGAAGAATTTTCATTTTGAAGACATACACCAACGTGATAATTTGAACAAAAATATTGATATAAATGATATAAGAATTGAAAATGTGTTAAGACGAATTCAACAAATTGATGAAGACAAATATAGTAAGATTGGAGATGCAACTTACATTAGAAAAATATGCGACTCAACAAAAGAGATTCGAATGCACATGGATAGTGGAGCGAATCAATCAATAACGAATGATAACAGGCTCCTATACGATGTGAGGAAGATAGAACCGTACTATATGTATGGAACAAAAAACGGTGAAGCCGATATTATTTGCACAAAAGTCGGGTATCTGCATCTAGCATGTAGAGGTGGTGGAACGGTCAAGGTCAAAGTATTATATTCCCCAAACATATCGGAAACTTTATTCTATCATGGAGAGAGTAACTTTTTTAAATGGGAGCAAATGTGTGACTGAAATAGGAAGGGCGGGGAGTGTTAGATTCAGTTCAAGATCAGGGATACAACAGCCAATTGTGGATACTTATCTTCGCAATGGGATATGGTATGCGAGACAATCATTTTTAGATTGCATAACGCCGGCCTATAATGATAGGCACTATGTACCCATCCCTGAGACAGCTTGCATTAAGAGGATGACAACGGCAATGAGTTATGGCACCAGAGGTTGGCCCATCCAGGGAAAACTGTCTCAGAGGTGATACACAAAACTGCTGATGATGTGCTAAAATTGAACCATGGTAGGAGTGCATTCTACAAATGCACATCTTGTTTGAAAGCCAAAGTTAGTACTAGGGACTAGTGAAATGAGCAAACGCAAAGTGACAGGACCCGGACAACAATTCCATATGGATTTTGGATTCATAAGGGGTTCTGATTACTCGGAGAAAAATAAAAAAGGAAAAGTAATAATTAGTCGCGATGGCTACAATGCTTACCTTTTAATTGTGGACAAATTCACGGGATACGTCTGGGTGATGCTTTCGTGGTGTGGAAAAAATCCACCATTGGGATTTGTTAAAGACTTTCTAGAAAACACACAGAGATGAGAAATGCAAAATATGCACTGTACAAACTGATCAAGGAGGTGAATTATGGAAATCCTTATAGTTTTGTGATGTCATACGGGAAGCTAAATGTATCGCAGAACCAACTGGAGCTGATGACCCAGCACAAAATAGGAAAGCAGAAAGGCCAAATCAAACATATACACGGATGATACAAGCTATGTTACATACAGCTGGATTGGGATCAAAATACTGGTCATATGCATTTATGCACGCGGTGTATATCAAAAATCGACTACCACATGCGGCTCACAACATGAAATTATGTCCATATGACTCGTTAACGGGACTCAAACCTAATCTCAGTCAACTAAGAGTTTGGGGATGCAGAGTGCATGTTAAAATACCAGGAAAACAAAGAGCTAAATTACTAGATGATTTGTGTACTACAGGTATTTTCCTAAGGTATACATCAACAAATAAAAAGATTGTATATGTAGACCTTAAAACCAATCAGAAGAAAATATCCAGTCATGTTGTGTTTGACAAAGTAAATTTTACATCAGATAAAACTACTACAGGATATAAATCTCTAATTAAAGCAGGAATACAGACAAATGCAACAACAAATAAGGCAACTGAATCCATTAAAGTTATTAAGATACATGAGAACACTATATTACGGAAAATAGCTACAGAAAATTCAGCAGGCTTGGATTTATGTGCAATAGAAAACTTTGAAATAGATCCCCAAACAATAATGCAAGTAAGGACGGAAATTGCGGTTGCTTGCCATATGAAACATACGGGAGGATTTGCACCGACTAGTAGTGGAAATACCGACAAGAAGAAAATAGATATATGAGCTGGTGTGGTAGACCAGGACTATCGTGGCGAAGTATAGCTGTTATGCAAAATATCGGAACAGAGAAACAGTATTTCAAAATGGATGATAAAATTGCACAGTTGATAATTGAAAAATGTACAATTAACTCGCCTCTTGAATTTGTTGATAATCTAGACGAAATAGAAAGAAATAAAAATGGATTTGGGAGCACAGACAATATTAGAAGTGTTACATCAGATATTAGTGAGATCAATAATATAACACTATCAAGTAATATTAATGTTCCGAAACTTACTGTGAAATGTAGAATACTAAGTGGAAATGATACATTATTTGGCTTACAATTGGATGACCAAACGAAAGAAGACAGCTTAATTCTAATCAACTGCAAAAGTGGAGCTCCGACAGCAAAACTACCACGTTGGAGAAGTCAAATACGTGGAGCATGCTTGAGAGCTATTAGTAATGGAAAGTCGGCGAAGAGTATACAACAAGCTATGGACGTAATAAAGCAGATAAAGTATGAGAAACATGAAATAAAGAAATATGAAGTATCACTTTTATTTCAAACCATTGAGAAAATCCCCGTGTATCCAAATTTAGGAACACCACAGCTTTATCACAATCAGCTTGACATACTAGCAGAACATCAATACGAACTCAAACAACAAGCCGATATAGTTGCCCAACATATCCATCACGAGAATGAGGATGATGAAGCGTTTAAATACAATTATGAAGCAATTATAAGAAGTGTCAGTAGTGAAGATGATAAAAAGAATACATTCCATAAGGAGTCCGTACCAGATTAACTAACTAGGAAGTATCTCATGAAGCAAAAGGACTGACTGGATTGGAGAAACTCAGAATTCAAACAATTAGAGCAGTTCGAACAACAATGCGAACATTTTAAATTCACTATGGACTTACCTAGTAAATTGTTGTAATGGGAATCCTGGTCGCAAAGGATCCATTAGTACATTTGCACAAACATACGCCTCGTGTGTTGAACAACTAGCACAACGGATTTATTGGACTATTGTTGCAGCAGAAGGTTTTATTGCTATTGGGGCAGGTGCATCAAATGCATACGCAGAGGCCCCACCACCAAAAGCCCCATTATATGTTATGGTTGATAGGCCATTTCGAGATTGGTGAAAAGAAAGGAAGGATAAGATTATACAAAAACGATACGTTCTCAGGGTTAAACACGCTATACAAGGCCACCCAGAGGCACCACGCCTGTGGAGCGTGTTCATTGATGAAATAATTCAGAAAAAGATAAAACTAAAACCTATCATTCATGAGCAGTGCATGTATTATGGAAAATTCGAAGGAAAGAGAGTTTTATTCCTGCGTCAGGTGGATGACTTCTCCATGGCGGCAGAAGATGAAGAAATATGTAGAAAATTGATCACAGAAGTCAGTAAGTACCTCAAAGCACCATTGAAAGTGCTAGATATAGTAGATATATTCAACGGAATACAAATTGATCAGACCAAAACTTACATCAAGCTTCATAATGAGTAATACATCGAAAAAATTATACAGAAGCATGGATGGTCGAATCACCAATTTAAATCCGTGTATAAACCGATTCCGATGAGGTATGACAGTAAACATATTCATGAACTGGAAATCATCAAAGGACCTGTTGAACAAAAAGACAAAGTTCACTTAGAGAAAAAGAAGAAATTCTTATATAGGCAAGCACTTGGGGAAGCACTTTATGTTATGGTTTCATATCAACCTTGCATATCGGTAGCCATATCAAACCTATCCCAATATGCGAATAGTCCGGCGGAAATACATTATATTGCGTTGAAGAATGTATTCCGCTATCTTAGACGAACAAAATCAATAATAATAATTATTGGAGGAAGCAGAAATTGGACTCCAACAATCTCAAACATGGTAAATTACCAGAAATGTATAGTGGAAGTAAAGAATGCAGCGAAATCAGATCACATATGAAACAATATAACCAAAAAGATAATTAGTACCTGATGGGATATATGGATTCTGATTGGGCCGGAGATGTCTCACACCGGAGGAGCATCACAGGAATATCAATGTTCTATAGTGGAGCCGTTATAGCTTACAAAAGCAAATTCCAAAGGACAGTGGGTCTAATCTCAGCCGAAGCAGAATTTAGCGCAGCATGTGAGGCTGGAAAGATAATCTTATATTTGAGAACGATATTGGAAGAGTTGGGAATGGAACGAGAAAGCAACAATATTATATGAGGATAATCAAGGAGCATTGCTCATGGCAAATGCAAGTCAACCAACGCGTAGGACACGTCACGTTGACATGGCAAAGTTTGCACTCTTGGACTGCGTGTCAAAGGACCTATTGGAACTTACCTATACAGCAACCACCATGAATACTTCAGATGGAATGAGAAAACCGTTAGGAAAAATCCTCCTTTATAAAGACTTTGATCGCATCATGGGAAGAGTTGTTCTAGATACGACAACGAAAGAATATGATCCTAGTGGGAAGCAACACAAGGATGATACGTCATATCATACAGAGGTATATGCTGAAACATTAACTGATGGAGAGAATGTTTAGCATTGGGGGTGTTGTAGTATATGAAGTATGTAGGAGATAGATGTAATAACATATCTCACTCTATTAAAGTAATCTATATTATAACCCTACAATAAGCCCAGTATAATTTATTCGACAATTTTTGGAGGGGATCATTTTTAAAGTGAGGACTGGTAGAGGATATAGAAGAGATCAGTGGATTTTTGACATAACTGCTTTAAGTTGAGGGTCGGAAGAAGTCGACTTTGGCTGATTCTGTCGTTCCATTCCTAAATTTTCCTGAGCATCGACACATCTTGTTCTTTTTCATCACCTGAAGTGGTCTGTACTACTCCTAGATAGGTTCTGGGATCGTCACTATCATATATCGGGACTATATGGATTGTGCCATCCTCCTCTGGTGGCATTCTTATTTCTCCTAAGTTCTTTCATTGAGGTAATAGTTTTATCTGTTGCAGATTTCCTTCATAGCCTAATCCATTAAGGTCCATGCACATTTGGAACTTCTCACTATCATACCCCCTGTTGCACGAAACAGCACTCGTCACAAACTGATGGCTGCTTCTGTTTGTATTATGAGATCCTTTGTCGATTCTCCTTTGTGAGCAGACAGAAATAATTCTGTATCATCCACAAATGCTAGTAGAGTAAGTATGACTAGTATTCTAGATATTGGGGACTCAAAGCTTGCCTGCATATTGTACTGATGCATTAACTCTATGGTTGGAGTACTTATTGCCTTCCAATATTGCAATTCACATCAGTTCTCATTATCATTCTCAATTGGCTACCCATGCTATATTTGGATAAGAATGAGGGGCATGAGAAAATTTGTTTTGATTCTATCACCAATCCATTTGCGTAATTTTTCTGTATTATGAATACAAACTATTTTTAATAGTCATGTGCCAGTTATGGGTGTGCTACATGTCCTACAAAAACGCCTGTTTTGGGTTGGTGATAAATAATTTATCATGTAATCTTTGAGTTATTTTATTTTATCATACTTTTTTCAGAAAGCACAAAATTTTAACCTAATTAAATCCTTTTTGTACTACAGACTACGTATTCCTACGCAAAGTGTCAACAACACCCCTAGATGGCCATTTGCAAAATCGGAAAACGAGCCTGCCGTTCAAACGAAAATTTCAACAAAATCAACAACCAATAACAATTCATATATCCGAAGTCAAAGGACTTTTTGCCTCTTTAATTAAAGAACAAACGACAATTAAGGTCAAACGTAATTCGAAGTATGCCGAAAAACAAGCAAAACAAGACCAGTACCAAGCGTGGTACAAAGTCAATGGATTCTCGCAGGAGTAGATCCAAAACGCCGACAAAACGTTACACCCAAGCTGAAGACCCAAAATATCCCAGCATTCAGAAAATACTCCAGATGCCGGTAAAGGCCTCAAAAATCAACATGAGTGGCACTCCAGTTTTGCGTCAAATGACCATAAATCCATCAAAAGTGCAACAATACGACGAAAACGACATTGTCCAAAATCTAGTCACAAAGATCTCCGAATTAATGGAACAAAATGCAGACCCCAAACTCATCAAAAAAATGCAAGATGACCTAAAAAAAGCAAAAACAAACCAAAATGAAAAATTAGCTTTAGATAAATCCAACATCCAGAAGGTAAACCAAATTCAAGCAGCCTTTCAAACTGATATCAGTGTTAAATCTGTCGAGAAGTCGAACGCATCTGACAACAATCCAGAAAATGAAGACATCAGTGATACCTACCAGAAACCTGATTATGATGATAGATCACCAACCCCTCCACGTGGTAGGAATTCAAATGCTGAGCCGCATCATAATATAGCACAGGCAAATCTAAATAATGCCCTGGAAAAATTGACACCTTTCAATCGATTTTCTAAAATGCAAGAAAAGGCGAAAAAGAAAAGAGAAAAAGCATTACAGAAAGCAAAAGAGACATATGCTGACAAAGTAAAGCAAAACGCAACCCCAAAAGTATCCTCCAATTTAAAACCTTCGTCCAATACCGAAAAGCCACTATCTACCAAAAAGAAAGCAGCTTTCGTACCAAAACAAGAGAAGGATGACCAAACCGATGATGAATTTACATCATCTGACGATTCATCTTCTTCAGACGAAGAAAAGCCCAAATTATCTAAAACCAAACAACTTAAAAAAATACCTAAAAAGAAATCTTCATCGAAAAATGCAAATGAGTCGTCTGATGATGAAGAAACCGAAAATTCTGAAAAATACTCAAACACCAAAACCAAAGCAACACCAACCCAAAATGTTCAACAGCGTCTATCCTTCGCTAACGTCCAACGGAAACATGCAGTCTTTTGGTCCATCAAACTCCAAGTACAACCATCT
>Ga0209092_10002239_pt1 | contig 17912 bp, 11 predicted proteins | sample FraStrMetagenome_FD_187446 | JGI IMG/M metagenome (GOLD analysis project Ga0209092, IMG submission 187446) | Marine eukaryotic phytoplankton communities from Arctic Ocean - Fram Strait ARC3M Metagenome (SPAdes) (version 2) | ecosystem: Environmental > Aquatic > Marine > Oceanic | place: Fram...
ATAAGACGGGCTGCTCTTAAATCGCAATCTCAAAACTATCAATATCGTGACTATGAAACCATCATTGATGATGTTATGCCTTTTACTCTGGAGGATATGGAAGTTAGAAATACGTTGAAAGACATATATTACAGTATCGATCTTCTTGATACCATGAGTGTAGATGACGTAAAAGCAACCATTAGTGATATTTCTGATGAATTCAAAGAGACTGATGGACATCCAGCAATGAAAGATCTTGTAGAAATGACAGCATCCGTTGCTGCTTCGAGTGTTGAGCTTTGGATGGGAGTTGCTACTAATCCTGATGATGCATTCCATAAACTCAGTGGAAATGGTCGAAAACTCCAGTTGGAGTCACCAGATATCAGTCTTGCTAACGCCGGAGCTACAGCACGGCTTACTCTCAGTCTCATTAGTAATATTATTAGATCTGACGTCCTTGGAGCTGTTATGTATGGAGTGCGTCCAGCAATATCATCGGTAATAGAGGGTGATACTAGTGGATTGGGTAGAACTGTTCTTGCAGGAGTAGTGACAGAATCAGTTGCCGCTGCATTTGCCATTATTGGTATTCCAATCTAGATTCCATATTGCAAATCGTTTCATTAAAAATTTTTGTTTACCTCTTTTAAATATTGAACTTTAACTTCGAAATTGGCATGTTCTTACTTTCATCGTTAAGTTTAAGAACCCACATATGATGGGTTTGTAGTACCTACTATTTCTCCTTATGAGGCAAGCATTCATCAAGGTAAACTCTCTAGTGGACGTCCACTAGTGTACAGTTTCTGCGGATAACATTTCAATTGGAAACTCATGCATTTGGATTATCGTAATAAATAACCAAGATGGGAAACTTGTATTATCAAGGACAAGTTGCGTCCTATGTTTTGGTTGCTTGATACAGATTGCCTTCCAGTGTTTCTATCATTTCGTTTCTCAATTTTTGAGCCAGCTTGTTTTTGGATGTGTAAATGATGATATAATAATCTGCTGAATTTATTTGATTGGTTATGAGTTATGATGCAGCCACCATTTTTACAAAACCAAATCCGAAACGCTTTCCTCCTAACAATTGATTTCGACCTGCTGCTGTTCGTATCAGACTTGACGATTGAGAGTTATCTTTGATTTGATTATTTATTATCACCATGAATATCGATTCTGAAGAAAATGACGATTTTTTTGGGGAACAATTGGATGAGGACTCGAACGTGTCACCATCAGGGGTAGATGAAATTGAGACAGAGAAGGCACGAAGAGGGCTGAATGAACATGAAAATCGCGCAGGAGAAGAAAATTACCGGTGAGACATTCATATTATTCTCATTTGAACATTGATTGAAAAGGAGTTGGACTCTGGATATCTTACGTTGTTCTTTCAATCTTCCTATCTAGCAATGTTGGTTACTTGGACGCATTTGAACAGTCAAAAGAAGTGCGACTCCAAGATGGCTTTGAAGCTGGATATAGAGAGGTGATTAAAGATTCATCAGATCTTGGATATAAATTTGGTCGAATTGCAATAAAGTCGTACTTGTCTCCAGTGAGAGGTACGCAAAATTACAACAAGGTTCTTTTTCTCCCTTTCAATGCATAACCTCATTCATGATTGTTCATATTTATTTGTAATAAAGACTCAAAGCTTCACGATTCATCCCATCAAGTAAAACAACTTTTAACAACATATGATAAAGAACTACATTCCAAAAGTATAAAAAATGGCACAGATTCTATCAAAATGGCTCTTGAAAGATTGAAAAAAATATCAGAATCTTCATGAAGTACTGGTCTCTCTTGAGATGGAATAATTTCTTGTTGTTTGTGGAAATAATGGTTTCAACTTTGACTTCATACAATATAGACTTAAGATTATTCCATTATTTATATTCCATACATTGAAAAAGTATTGATGTTCTGCATCAATGGTTGCCACAAACATGTTGCCAACGTAATTGAAAACCTACTTCATAGAGTGTGTAATGATTAACGATAAAACTCCCAAAATTCAATGCACAGTAAATCTTCTCATGAACACATTATACTCCGTTGCATCATCTATACTAGGACACAAAGAAGATACGTAGTTAACAATATGCTTAACACCCGCATGCACTCGACATTGATGAAGTATCAGGTGGTTTTTCAGTTTGTTTTGCCTCCAATGAAAAACCCTTATTTCCAGCTGCACTATTATCTATTCCTTTAATGCCACCTTTATTTTTCGAAGCAGAAAGAGCTCGATCGTGCACAATACTAATCAATTTTTCAAATGCTTGCAAAACGTTGTCTCCACTCTTTGCACTAGTTTCAAGCATTTCCATTCCAAATTCATTACAAAACTGCTCTGCCTTTGCACGAGGTACTTCACGACTCGATTCCAAATCACTTTTATTTCCAACTAGTAGTTTGGCTAGATCATCAGAGGATGCATGATCATTAAGTTGTACCATCCAACGTTCTGACAGACTTTCAAACGATTTTGCGTTTGTAATATCATACACCAAAATGACTCCTTTTGCTTTGCGAAAATATGTTGGAAGGAGCACTCTCGCAAATCTTTCTTGTCCAGCTGTATCCCAAATTTGGGCTTTCACCTTTCCCTGTGGAGTGTCTAACATTTGTGTATCGAATTCAATTCCCATGGTTGCAGATATATCATGATTCATTGGTCGATCAGGATTTGTCAATCTTGCTACAAGTGATGTTTTACCTACTCCACTATATCATCAAAAAATCAAATAACATGGTCAGTCTCAATATTAGAATCAGATTTCCATTTTTTTCAATGACATTAAATATCGTCTGTCTACAATGCCTTGTCTTTTTCCACTATTATTACAGGAAAATTGAGCCTGCGCGTCGGTTTATCAAGGTGGTAGAAATCTTTTCTCGAGTTTCAAATTACTATAAAGAACACAAAATTGTTCCTGTTTCATAGAACAAAATAAGACATACCTATCCCCAAGCATTACAATTTTGTAAAGAGGTGGTTTAGCATTTGCTGAAGTCGCTCTCGATGCCATCTTGATGAATTATTTGCCGTGAAAATAAGAAAACCTTGGAAATACCGTTGTATATAAAATACTTTTCCTATCAATTCATGTGGAATGTTGGTCATACTTAAAAATGATCGCAATTATTGTTCGTAAGTATCATTGCGACAGTAGACCTCTCCTATGAAAAATTATTATGATCACATGTTGAACTCAAAGTAACAAAATGATACACATGAAATCCAAATTTTATATCGAAATTGCATTCTTGTATATTACTAGAAATATTAGAATGCTTACGAAGGTAAAGATGTCATTTTGCGATTGATTTTCTAATAGTCCTGCGAAAATGTCTAAGTAAAAAATGAGTAAGCAATTTAAAACTCTACTTAAAAGAAAATAAAAATATCCACAAAAGATATGAAGAAAAAGTTAAATTGTCATTTATAATTGAAATTAATTTCAATTGATTCGAGATGCATTTTGCTGTACGGTAGTATCTTACCATATCTTAGAAATGATTGGATGTTTGAGAGCCAAGACTTTTTTTGCATGCCTGCATGCAGCCATGTGGCATATGCACATATCATCCTCAATAATTTTACAGTGAATGATCAGATTAGTAGGAGCTCATTAGATTTATTATTTCTAAAAAAGAAAAGTAATTTCTTCTTCTTTGGATATGGAATTGCATGTGACCTTCATACATCGTCGTTGGGATCATACAGGAACAAGACGCTCTTCCAATGAAAATTTCAAGACAAAAAATAAATGTATTGTATTTAAAATGTTTGCGTCCATAGTAAAATCATCCAAACATCCTCTCTATTAGACTTCTCTTAGTCTAGAATTTTGAATTGAAATGAATATTATCATAATCAAAGTTTAATCATTTTAAGCTTTACACGCCATAGTTACTAGGGTCTTTGTATCCAAAGGTTTTCATCAATTTAGGATCAAGATACTCTTGAGCATACTTCAAATCTCTTTCTTCAAATTTTTCAATTCTCTTAGCTTTACTTCCATACCGTTGAATAGCACCCAACAAACCTGAAGAACCAGCGTGACCACCATCGCTTCCCTTTGCACTGTGTGCTAGAACGGCGAAATTTTTGTTCATAGTTCCCCCGACACATTCACAAATTTCCCTGATCACAGGTTCTGGATTAAATACCAAATCTTCAAAACGTATCATCATTCGGGGATGAGTAAATAAAGAGTCATCAAGATAGCCGGTGTTCCATTCATTCCAAAGATGGGCCATGGAATCATAATATGAATATGCCGATGCTTGTCTATAATTTATTTGAACCGGTATTCCACGAGATTTATCAGAAGCGGAAGATGCAAAACTTCGTTTGACATCTATTTTGTTTGGAACAAGATTAGGACAATGATCTGGATCATGCATCCATACTAAGGAATAAGGATGACGACACATACTCTGCATCCATGTATAAGGATCTTTTATTGTGACTACTGGAAAGACAATATTTTTGGGAACTTCTGGATATTGCACTCTTGTACCTCTATTATAATGTTCTCTTGTATCTCTATTATAATCTTCTCTTGTATCTTTATTATAATGTTCTCTTGTATCTTTAGTCTGTCGTAGTCTCCTTCGCGAGGATTGAAATCTTTGTAATATTTTTGGTTTTTCTGGTATTTTTTCAGGATCCGGATCTTTTCTTCTTTTCTTAGCATTCCCTCTTGTTGGAGTCATGAGCCAAACATCTCTCCACCATGGAGGAATATGTTTTCCCCAAGGCACGCCATCCTCAACAAATCTTTTACCCGGTGAATGACCTCCATTCACATTTGTTTGCTTGCAGTTTTTTTTTAACAATTCATACACTAAATTAGTTCCAGTATTAAACAGCCCCGCAGGTGCAATAATGCGATTTTCAGGTGGAACAGCATTTCGATATGCATTACAAGTGTCCTTTCCATATATTACTGGATGCTTGGGGTCGTACAAGTCGATTATCTCTTCATCAATTGGTAGTTTTGAGTTTTCCACTTTCGGTTGATTTGGCGTCATTCGGAGAAGGCGCAACGCGATATAATAAGTGGGGTTTCCTTTGCCATCTAGCTTCTTCGGTCTTTCTTCTTTATCAACGTGAGCGTCGTTGTGCTGATCGCTGTTATTTGGCTTCTTCGGTCTTTCTTCTTTATCAACGTGAGCGTCGTCGTGCTGGTCGCTGTTATTGGAGGATTCCTTAAAGAAGTTCTTTTCTGATGATTCGGCCTGTGCTCCATTCGGACTTCTGATCAGTGAATGAGCATCAAACCTATCCTGTAACTGTCTTTCTAGAAATAACGATTCTTCTTGTAATTCACCTACTTGAGAAGAAAGAATGGACAAGACAACCATTTGTACAAAAACAAATAGCGATATTGTGTACGCTATTACCCATCTTTGCCAAGATCCTGATAAGCACATCATGATGCTGGTTGTAGCTTTCTTTTTATGTTTCGAAAGTAGGATCAAAGAATCAGCAGAGAAACTGCCTATCAATTGGAATTAAAGTATGGTAGATATTGTCCTCAGTCTTAAATTTGAATTTAGTGCTTTAAGATATCAAACGAACTTTTCTACTGTGTGCATTTTGTTGTACATTCTCATTTTTACTTTCTATTCATTGTCCCAGCTGAGCTGGCAAACATACTAATTTAGTATAGCGGTCAAATTCAATTACGCCAATTAATTGAAAGATATTGATTGGGAAAGCGGTAACAGTAGTTTATGGTCAAAAAAGAGCCTAAAAAGACATTAGGTATGCCAGCTTGTTTTTGATTTTGGCTAAGTAAATGTGTGCAAATCAACGGTCACTGTACGCGTGCAAATAAATCCTCTCGGTATAGTTAGAAGTTCGAATGGCATATTCAGTAATATAACCATTTCATGGAAGGGGCATTGTACACGCCCTGGTAAGGGGAGGGCACAGCCGATTTCCAACTAGGACACTGCTGTATGGATTTAACTTACTTATTATTATTATTATTATTAATAGAAAGGATTATTAACTTCGAACAATGGCGATATCTACAGCCGAACGCAATCGCCGGAAACGTGAACGAAAAAAACGCGAAAAAGAAAACAAGCGGCGAGAAGAAGAGTTATTGAAAAAGAAAAAAGAAGAAGAAGAGTCTATTGCATCCTCCTCTGACGCAAAGAACAAAAATGACGATGAAACAGACGCTGAGCTAGAAATTGAAGTAGAATACGTTCCTGAGCCTTTGTCGGCTCTTGGAATCGGCGAGAAGGAAGATCAGGCTAAGATAACCTCTACGGAAGATGAAGCTTCAGAGGTTGAAGATCGTGGAGATGACATTCAAGCGATACTTAGAAGATTTCAAGAACGTTCATCAGTAGCGATTATTTCAGATGATGAAAGTGGAACCAAAAATAAAGAGAATGAAGGAAATAAGTCAAAAGAGGAAGATTCAGATTCAGACGATGAATTTGATTCCGAGGCAGCAACGTTAAGCAAGCGCAAATTGAGAGAACTAAGTCGTCCTTCCATAGCTAAACTAAAAAACCAAGTAGCTCGGGCTGACTTAGTTGAAGCACACGACGTAACTGCCGCTGATCCCCATTTTTTAATATATCTCAAAGCTGTTCCAGGGACAGTTCCTGTTCCCCGCCATTGGGGTAGAAAACGAAAATATTTGCAAGGAAAAAGAGGTATTGAAAAGGCTCCATTTGCGTTACCAAATTTCATTGTTCAGACGGGAATTACTGAAATTCGTTCAGCTGTTGCAGAAGATGAACAAAATAAGTCAATTAAACAGAAAAATAGAGCTAGAGTTGCTCCTAAAGTAGGCGCAGTGGATGTTGATTATCGAACATTGCATGATGCTTTCTTCAAATATCAAACAAAACCCAAAATGACGAAGTTTGGTGATTTATACTACGAAGGCAAAGAATTTGAAACCCAAAAATCCTCACATTTACAACCTGGAGTTCTAAGTGAAACGCTTCGCAAAGCATTGGGAATGATAACTGAAGGATCTCCTCCTCCATGGCTCATGAATATGCAACGGCACGGTCCTCCTCCTAGTTATCCCAATTTGAAGATTCCTGGTTTGAATGCACCGCTCCCAACTGGTTGTAGTTATGGTTATCATGTCAATGGTTGGGGTAAACCTCCTATAGATGCCTTTGGTAGACCACTCTATGGAGGAGACCCCTTTGGAAAACCTGTGGAAGATGGGGCTGATGGAGCGGATGGTGGATCAAATGGTCTTCTTGTAACAAGTGATGGTAAAACCCTATTGAAAAATGCTTGGGGAGCACTACCATCTATGGGCGATGTAGAAGTAGATGAAGACGAGGAGGAATCTAGTGATGAAGAAGAATCCTCGGACGAAGATATGGATGAATCTGACGAGGAAGGAGAGGAAGAAGAGAAAGTACCGCCACCACCACCACCAGAAGGTGTTGTCGAGTCGAATATCCCTGCTGATGGAATTGAAAGTGTTGCTCCAACATCTGTTTTCGAATTACGTAAGGCTCAAGGAGGCGAGACCCCCATGGTTGGAGAGAATAAACAACTCTACACAGTTTTGAAGCAAACAGATGCAAATAAGGAAACACAAAAAGGGGCCGTCTTTACTTCCGATGTAGCCTACGTTTTACCTGGAGCTTCTAATAGTGTGGCTATCGATGGGGCAGAAAGCGTGCTTTCAAAAGCAATCAAAGATGATGGGAAGAGGAAGAGATCTGGAAAGATTGATGATGAGGACGAGGCAGATAATTTGGGCAAGAAGTTCAAGTTTTGAGGTTCTCTTTATCAGCTTCGATATATTGTTGCCTCATTAAGAATGCACCAATCATTCATGACAACTAATATTTGGAGTAAGGAGAATCATTGTGAAATATCTTTAAAAGAGTCTTTCATGATCAAAACACGTAACGATAAGTAATGGATAGAAAAAATGAGACGATGCAAACCAATCGTAAAAAATGGATGGTAAAGCATATTTGCTAATTTAACCTAGAGGTCCAAAGTAAACTATATGTGATCAAATTTAGATGTCAAACACTTTCCTTATTGTATATGAATAGCAAAAAATGTTATTTGGTTATTATGATTTGAATTTGCTCTATGCCAATATCTACTTGGCAGTCTAAATCCATTTATCAAAACGTTCAACCCCTTAGTACACGACCAACAACACCCGAATCCTTCAGTAAACATGTAGACAATAAATACTAAAGAGAACCTGGCATTCTAATTACCTTACTGGAGCAAGTTGTCTCACTGATGTTCACAACCACAGGAATGTTCCGTTTCATGGGGCAATATTTCAGAGATCAAATGTACATTCCGTTTTTAATTTTAAGTAAACAATTTATTCCTCATATTTATCAAAAACTAATGCGCAGTTGGTACCCCCAAACCCAAAGCTATTAGACATGGCTCTCTTGATAGATGTATCCTCCCTCTTAGTCAAAATATTCATACCCTCAGCTTCATCAACCAAGTCATTAATATTTGCAGATTCAGCCAAGAAATCATTGTTCATCATGAGAAGGGTATAAATGGCTTCATGTACACCAGCTGCACCTAATGCATGTCCTGACAAACTCTTAGTTGATCCTACAAACGGTTGATATCCCTTTTCGGTGAATACAGTCTTGATACCACCTAATTCCATAACATCTCCAACAGGAGTGGACGTTCCATGTGTATTTACATATTCAACTGGTTTTTCGCCTCCAATCCTGTCAGCCTCATCCATAGCGAGCTTCATGCATCTTTGTCCTCCAACTCCAGATGGTGCAACCATATCATATCCGTCTGAGTTAGCTCCATATCCAACAAGTTCGGCATAAATCTTGGCACCTCGAGCTTTGGCGTGTTCAAGTTCCTCAAGAACCAAAACTCCTCCACCTCCGGCAATTACGAAACCATCTCGGGACTTATCGAATGCACGAGAAGCAGTTTTGGGGTTGTCGTTGTAGGAAGTAGAGAGGGCACCCATACAGTCAAACATAGCAGTGAATTCCCATGATTCGTTCTCTCCTGTAGTATATTTTGTATCAAATGGTGCGAGTTCAAATGTTAAGAGATACTGAACAAACTAGATAGAAATCCTGTTCAGTGAAAATGACAAAAGCTTCAACTTACCTGCTCCACAGAAAGCAATATCACTCTTTCCCAACTGAATTTGTTCAAATCCAGTTCCGATACAGTGAGCTCCTGTACTACAGGCACTGGAAATAGACCAACTTGGTCCTTGCAACTTAAAGGCAGTACTCAAAACGGCACTCACGGTACTTCCCATACTTCTAGTGACGCGGAATGGTCCTACTTTATTCTTCCAGCGTTTTCCACCGGCTTGTACAGCTTCCACAGTCTGCATAATATCTGGAATACTAGTACCTCCTTGTCCTAAGATTCCAGCTGCACGTGCGTTTTCCTCATACTCCTCTGGTTTTAATCCGGAATCTTCTATGGCATTTTTCATGGCAACATAAGCATATTTGGCATTGGTACCGCAGAATCGAAGTGATTGCTTAGGTATAAGTTCTTTGAAGTCGGCTTCCGTTAGGTCTGGTCTTCCTCGGACTTGAGATTTGATACCAAGTTCACAGTATTCTTCAGAGAAGGTAATTCCAGGTTCCGCATCGTACAACGACTTTTTGACATCCTCAAGTGTATTTCCTAGACAAGAAGTAATACCCATTCCAGTTACAACAACACGCTTAAGACCAGTAACTGTCATTTTGAGGCTGGTACTGCTTTGTCTGGAGGCTGTGTGATTATATTTTTATGGGATTTGAGGTAAATGGTGATTCATTAATTGTAGATATATTCAATGGAATAAAAGAGAATAAATGGAAAAGGAACGTTAGACAACTCAAATTGGTCACACGTAATAACAACAAAACATGTTGACATCCAGGAAGGCCCTAACGTTGGTAGATAAATCTCGCACATTCGTACTCGATGATGACATCCAAAATATTTCAAGTGTCCCTAGTATTGCAGTGTTGCAGTGTTGCAGTGTTACAGTGTTGCAGTGTTGCAATAGGGGAGTCGTTCTCTTGACAACCAGAAAACATCGTTGAAAACGTTTTCCTTCCAATGATCGAATTTCTCACCTTGAACCTCGTGAGTTTTCATGAAAGAGTTTCGTGCATTGTTGTTTACAAACCCTGAGGCAGGGTAAACAACCACAGACAAGCACAATGTAGTGGCAAGGGATAGCTTCATCTTTTCCAGTTGCGATAAGATATCCGAAAGGTGTACTTATTAACGACGTCCGAAATTGACGATTATTTTCCAGATCGCTTGCGCTTGGTTATGTAGATAGTTTCTAATTTCTACGTGGAGGTGAATACTAATTGAAACTTTTTTTCGAAGCTTTCAGCAGACAGTTAGTTTCCACAATCATTGAAAACAACTCGGGGGTAACTGCGTTTATTGCAAATGAAGATCACTAACTAATGTATCGTACGTACTTCAAACTTAACATTCATCACTCATGTCATACCATTTACTTAGAAATTGTTTTTGAATTTACGGATTATTTAGCTCCCATTCCAATTGGGAATGCTAAACAAGAGCTCCTATACATTGAAAAAGGATACACTAGTATGTTCTATTTAGTATGTACGCCCATGTTCAAAAATGAGTGACGTTTATAACATTGAGATGTGGTCCAAAATCACACATACGTACGTATGCAAAACATCGAAAAGTTTGTGTCTATCGTAGCTTCAATTGATTGATTGATTGATTGATTACGTAGGATGTCAAGCACCTATGGAACATTACCATCATCATTGGCTCTTTAAATAAGGATGTCACACATATTGGATCCCTTATGTCAAGCCAGCCTTGGTTACGAACTTGAACTTGAAAAGCGTTGAAATATACATAATGAAAGGGATTATTTCCTCAAAGTCGTTAAGTAAAAATGGCACTTATGCAATAAGATAGTTTTACATTCTAAATACTCCCTATAAAATGTGCCAAATGAGCCAAATTAGCCAAACCGGAAAGTAGGAACGCATACGTTTGATGACAAAGTTAAAATCCATCGATTTTCATTTTGCATCCTTTCCTCTACACACGGTGGTGTACCTACTCCAGGAACTAACTAACTAACGAAACTATAGAAAGTCCAATCTTGATTGCCTGTTTTCATCAGCTTCTCTAGAGAGAGTGAGAGAGAGAGAGAGTTTCCTTCGGGTTTTTGTATATTGGTCAACAAGAACCTTTACGAAAGAACAGAGTGTTCCATCCATCGAAAAAAGTCTTCCAACTTAAATATTATCCAGAATATTTTGATACAACATGAAACTCTCATTTAGTGCCCTGTTAGGCATACTTTGTCTATCCACTTCGGTTGAATCAAGCGAGGCATTTACGTTTGTGGGGAACAACAATAATATTGTTTCTTCCTGCAGCAGCAACAGCAAGAATAGAAAATCAAGTGCTCTTAACATGGCAACTTCCGGCCAAATGTCATGTCGACCCATCGGAATTGGATCTGCTGCACCGAAAACAATTGTGACCAATGTAGATCTCGAAAAAGTTGTTGAAACAAGTGATGATTGGATTCGTACACGAACAGGAATTGCTCAGCGTCGACTTCTTACATATCCGGGGCAAAGCGAAGATGAAGAAACAGAAGAAACATTGACCACGTTGAGTTCCACAGCTGCCAAGAATGCTTTGGAGATGAGTGGTACCAATCCAGAGGACATTGATTTGGTAATTTGCGCCACGTCTAGCCCTGATGATCTCTTTGGAGATGCCACAACTGTTGCTAAAAATTTAGGATGTACAAATGCGTTTGCATTCGATTTGACAGCTGCTTGCTCAGGTTTCTTATTCGGTTTAGTCACTGCAGGACAATTTATGGACAGGAAGGGAAGTGGTGTAAAGAATGCCCTTGTAGTTGGAGCTGATGCTTTAAGTAGGTGGGTTGACTGGGACGATCGTAACAGTTGTATTTTATTTGGAGATGGCGCTGGAGCAATGGTGCTCCAAGGAACTGCAGATGGAGATGGAAAGTGTGGACTTTTGGGGTATAGTGCACACAGTAATGGAGGAGGACATGATGATTTGATGTGTGGGTAAGTCTAACACTGCCTATGCATGGCCTCATTATGACACTTATTTTTTCAAGTTATTCATTGAAAACACGAAAACTCACATATTTTTATGGAACAACACCCTACTGAACATTTACCTTACATTAGATTCAAAGGAGAATTACGTCCCATCGCTACTCCTGGAGATGGCACCAACCTTTCGAAAGGATCATATAATTTTATTTCAATGAATGGAAAAGAAGTTTACAAGTTTGCTACTCGAGAAGTTCCTGCTGTGCTAGGGGAAGCCTTGGAAGCAGCTGATATGACAGCAGATGATATCGACTGGCTTTTGTTGCATCAGGTAAGAACTCATCTACTATACTGTATTATACTCTCATTCCATTGACGTTGCAGAATTTATATATGTTTATTCATACTCCTCCATTGTTTCGTTCGACGACATCTCTAGGCAAATATTCGAATTATGGAAACAGTTGCAAAAAGATTGGGTGTGCCGATGGAAAAAGTAATTACTAACTTAAGCGATTATGGAAATACAAGCGCTGGGTCTATCCCCCTTGCATTGGACGAAGCTGTCCGTTCGGGGAAAGTGAAAAAGGGAGATGTTATTGCATGTGCTGGGTTCGGGGCAGGTTTGAGTTGGGGCTCAGCTATACTTCGTTGGGGTTAATTGAACAAAATACAACACCGTTATAATAAAAAGTTTATTCTGTGCAGTAAGTGGAATGTCACATGAATGTGATAACATGTTGACACATGATACCAAGGAGTGCTCGACAAAATACTAGAAATTGAAACCCTCATTTTTTACATGGAGGAGCTATTTCGCTGAATGAATTATTCTGATTACAGAATGAATCTAATGCTAACATAGGGGCAATACTTAATTACAATAACAAGGTAATATTTATCATTGTTGGCGTATTTTATATTTCATTTCAAGAAAATTATGTAGATTATATTCATACTAAGAATCATGACTGTAAACACGAAAACAAGTTTTGAAGTTCGATGCCACAATTCTTGTTGCCATTAAAGGACCCTGTTCCCATAACCGCCCCATGACAAAGAGAATATTTTTTCTCTTCCAATCTACATGATTTCGTAGTCTTTTGCTGACATCTCAGAAGGTCCAAAAATCCATTGTAATGTTGGTTCCCAATTTGATCCAAATCGATCATCTTCTTTGAGATGGATTTGAGATATCGTTCACATTTTGGTGCAATCGCAACAGCATTTTTTATTCTGGAGCCCTTTACTTTCATTGTAAGAAGATCTTCGCCCAAATCTTTTCCTGAATAGAGTCAAATATGAGTTATTCCGCTGTCTCTGTCCAAAGGCAAGGCAGACTCGTACAGGCTTTTGGTACTAAAAAACTACGGAGGTCTACATAATAATTCGTATCCTACATTTGTTTAATTCTTGGTCAAAAGTAGTAGAATACAATGGCTGTAGTGACTTCCTAAAAAGAGACATCCTGAATAGATAACAGAAATCAACTCTATTTAAGATTAGGATATTCTTGTTCTGATCTATTGTATTTAAATCTAGATCTATAACTAATTCTTGTTCCAACAGCAATTCATGCACCATGAAGGAAAAAATTCGCTAGTAACACTCAATGTGTATGATTACATATTCTTTGAGTTATCATTGCATCAGGATACTTAATGATTTTAAGTTGTAAGAACAAAGCATCGTGCTTATTAAAAAGAAACGCCCAAGCGGTGTCGATTAATAAACCTTGAAATTCCATCCAAATTTATCTTCTTCTTCACCATTCTGTATAGCGCGAACCCTTTTATATAGCTGCATTGTAGTATCTCCAATTTTACCATCCTCATTGTATTTGTAAACATCACCGTTTTCCCGTGTGACACTGCCAATTGGGGTCAAAACAACAGCAGTTCCACAAGCTAATACTTCATCAAATGTCTCAAGTTCTTCGATTTCAATATCTCTTCTTTCTACTTTCAAGCCTTCTTCCTCGGCAATAGTCATGAGACTCTTATTTGTAATACTGGGTAGAACGCTGGGACTTTCAGGTGTAATGTATTTTTTGTTTTTATTATCGATTCCTACAAAGTTACTGGTACTGAATTCTTCAATGGTGGTTTGAGAAGCAGCATCAAGATATAATCCGATGGGATATCCCTTTTTCTTTGTTTGCATATTGGGAAGAAGATCAGCAGCGTAATTACCAGCTACTTTCACATGTCCAACACCACGAGGTGCAGCCCTGTCAAAATCTTCAATGATGAGAGCATCCACAGGAGAAGAAAGTCCACCTTCGTAGTAGTCAGCAACGGGAAGTACCATTATGATCAATGTATATTCATCCGCTGGCTGTAATCCAATCCTTGGTCCAGAGCCAAAAAGTAAAGGACGGAGGTAAAGAGCGCCGTTGGAGCCATAGGGTGGAACGTAAGCAATGTTATCTCTCACAACAGAATTGCATGCTGCTTTGAAAACATCATGTGGTGGAGGTGGCATCATCAAACGTTCACAGCTTGATTGAAGTCTTTCAAAAAAGTTGATGAGGCATTCAAAAATAAAAAGTCAGTTGGAAGCATACGGCTTTTCTCAATCTACTTTTGGATTATGGATTGTAGAATAAATACAAAACATGGAGAAACTAATTTCAAGAAAGTATTATGGAACTGACCTTTTTGCGTTTTCATCTGGTCGAAAAATGTAAACTGAATCATCTTCATGAGCAAAAGCTTTCAAACCTTCGAAACAAGATTGACCATAATGAAGTGCAGTGGCTCCGATATGGATATTAAAGTGATTACCCTAGTACAAAATATTGATAAAGTTGAGATTGCGAAAAAATATACTTATATGGTTTTCTTTCAGAAGTTCCATAATACTCCTAAATTGCTCACCTCTGTCAGCTCTGGTTCGCCCCATGAACCGTCTTTGTAAGTCATTTTCAAGTGACTTTTCACAGGTCGAAATGCAAAGCCAAGTTCTCCCCATGGGACATCCATTTTAGCAGTACCTGGCTTCTCAAGAGGTTCCATTTCAGAATTTTCGCTAACAGCTTCCTTTTTATCCTCTGTAGTGGAGAAGGCAATCAGTCTAGATGATGGCGACATAGGTGTGGTGACGCTTTTGAATTGAGCTTTGGGAAGTACCGAAAAAGCATTGTTGGAAGATATTTGTGATAATATCAATGCCACATTTAGGAGTCCTTTCATTAGAATAGCCATGGTCACTTTGCAGTTTTTTAAATGAAACTTTGAAACAGGGCTTCTAGGAAGAGAGTAAGAATTTTGCGTTTAGGATTGGTGCGAAAGGTGCAACTTGCAAGAAACTTCCCGACCACCTTTCATCCGATGGTGCTTTGCACAAGTACGTTTTCTGAAGTCTATACGCATCCACTGGTACTTCAGCTTCCACCTGTTAAGTAATAACACTAAAAGCACAGATCTGCTGCAGATGGAAAAAATATTTAATGGTAGAGCTTATATCGTACGTACAAAACAATATCAACTTTTTTAGTTAGGCGATGATCATTGTTCTTTTGTGAACACCATATTCCTTTGTAAGAAGAAGGGCTTGTTGCGTCAAATGCTCTTTCCAATGGGAAATTTGTTCTCTTTTGATCCACTCCAAGACTGTCGACTGTTGCTCACGCAAGACCTATTTATTTATGACGTACCTTCTCCATTTTATATTCCAAAATGATAAAATGACAAAATGAAAGACGCCTATCTGAATGGAAAACATTAGGAAGACAATACAAAACACATTTCCCATTGTTTGGAGGAGGAAGATAAATAATTCACTTTTCAATGATAGCGCAAGAGAATTTAATACTTCAAAATATTAGGCGGAATTAAAAAGTCGCTTGACATCATGACTTTAGAACTTCTCAATGTTAATTTATGATGAATGAAGTTAAAATGTCCATTTGCATCGTAAGGCTGGAACAGATCAAGAAATTCTATAATATTGGTAATGTTGATAAGAACCAGAATGAGCAATTTATTCTGATGAATTCATTGCCATGCCAAACTACTCATTATTTATCGAGACATTTTTTGCAACTCTTCCACCCGGTCTAAAAATGAACCGATGTATTGTGTGAGCTCTTTTTCATCTATCAAATACAAAATTATATATAATGCGAAACTCATGAAAATTCGTACCTAATATATGTGCAACTCTATCCTTCAAATAATCATGATACTTTTTCATTTCTTCATGTCCGCTTTCTCCTTTCATGCATTCCACAAGATTACCACTTAATTTGATAGCTTGTAAAAATAATTGTGCAGCATTTTTATATTTGTCCTCTGCAATTGAATTTTTGATGCGTAAGTTATCTAACTCTATGGCTTCTTTCACTTGAGATTCTGCTTCCTCGCATATTTGTACGATTCGTTCTTGCATTGGAGTTTGATCTTCTTCCACCGCTTCTATTTCTGTATCGTAAACGGGATATGCTTGTGGGAGGGGAAACATCGACAAAGATTGCTCAGGCCAAACAGAAGGCCTATTTATGATATCTGTTTGAAGAGGAGGTGCAGATGGTTCCACAGCTTGGGAGGAAGCAGGAGAGGATATAATTGGTTCTGTCATGGAAACAATTTCTCCTTCTACTAATGTGTAAGGTGCTGGTTCTCCTCTCACTTTTCGGATAAGAGATCTACCACGGCTTTCATATTGATCTATTTTTTGTTCTAAAAGTTGCTTCTTGTCTTGATCTTCTCTTCTACTTGATGATTGCTGGTTTTGTAGGTAAGACTTCATTAAATTACAAGCTTGGAAATAATGCACTGCGGCGGCTTTTAATTTCTCATGTGAGGGAATTCTTTCTCCTTGTTCCTCTAGCCTAATTGCTTGTTCAAGAAGTTTAAAAGCTGTATCGATAGTGGATGTCATCTCTCCAAAAGAACCAAGTGATGCAATCAACAACAGAATATATATGCATGAAAGATGTTCAGCAATTCTGAGTCGTGAAGAGATCCAAGATGGGTTCTACAATTTTTATGTAGGAAATTTGAGTAGAATTGTAATTCCAGAGTCTATGTCAATTTCTTTCATTTGGAATTTAGCCGTTGTCAATGTTTTTGATGCGGTACAAATCGTTTTGGATACTCTTGATATGAACCAATATATACAATCACAACAAAATACTTAGTCCTGTTGGAAAAATACTGATACTCTCTCATCATCCAAAGCATGCTTTTATAACTATAAGGTAGATATCTATTCTACTAAAAAATTATTACTTCGGAAAATATAATTCATTTTTAATCTTTCTTTGCACATAACAGTGCACTATGTTGTCCGCCACCTACAGCTGCATGAACTTCCCATTCACCTTTCATCTTCATTTTACGTGGACGGAAATCATCCTTTTCTTCTCCATGGCCTAAAGCACCCATGTCACCATATCCCCATGTATACAGATTTCCACTCTCAGTAATCGCTAAATTATGGTTGGATCCACAAGAAATTTGAGCTACTGGTTCTGTAGGATCCGTATTCTCAGTGCTATCGCCTGGCAATAAAACTTCGACGGGAATATTTTCGAATTTTCCAGGTGGAGGAATAGTATCTGTTATACCAAGTTGGCCTGAGTCGGATCTACCAAACGCAATCATACGACCATTTCCTGCAAGACAAAGACTATGATGAGCACCACCATCTACTGCTTTTACCTTTGCATCATCTAATGCTTCCACCTACACGAAAAAAAATCGTAAATTAAGGAAACATACTGTTTTTCAGAACCACAGAGTAACGAGTAGATTGAATACTTACAAATGTCAAACAATCCCTAGGTTCTTCGTCACCTAGTCCGAGCTGACCATAATTAT